>Ga0105050_10009957_pt1 | contig 10520 bp, 13 predicted proteins | sample FRY01_FD_78088 | JGI IMG/M metagenome (GOLD analysis project Ga0105050, IMG submission 78088) | Freshwater microbial communities from Lake Fryxell liftoff mats and glacier meltwater in Antarctica - FRY-01 | ecosystem: Environmental > Aquatic > Freshwater > Ice > Glacier meltwater ... | reverse complement strand
GCAAATCCTGTCCCGGTGTATACGGCTGGTAGCTCACCATCCCGAACTCCCTCATCCCCGCCAACGACACCATCATTATCCACATAAGTAGAACTTTTGGCTTCTGCCGCGCAGACTCCTAGCCACAGCAGTCGGCAGTGCCGTTGACTCAACAGCCCTTCAGGCTCGACAGGGATGCCCAAGCCAATCCAGCGATTGACTTCAGATAGACATCACCGGCATGTACAACAACTGGGAACAAGGGCAGCAGATGGAAATGCAGAGCGCGCAACAGCGGATTATCCAGCAGAGCAGAACGATCCAGGAGTGATCGCGCTCTACAACCAGCAGGTGGCTGCTGGCCTGTTCTACGGCGACCTTGAGTCCTTTGCCTACCAGTACGCCGCTACCCGCGGCTTCAGCGCACAGGGTTACTCGAACTGTAACAACACGACCAACCAGATTGCCGATCAGTACCGCGGCGCGTTCAACGACTACAACCCGAGTGTCCAGGACTATCGGGACGCTTGCCCGGGTGATACCGGCGGTTAGTCGGCCAATTCACAGGAGGCCGGACGCGGAATGATGGGTCAACGTACCAGGGCTACGGCAACGGGCAGGTGCTGTCACACACCTGGCAGCCAAACACGTACAACATCTGCAAGGGTAACAACTACTACGTGGATGGAAGCGGCCAGTATTACATGACCGATCCAAACGGCTCCGGATACTGGTATCCGCTGCAGCGCTGAGTCGCTGCTTCGGCCTGCGGGCCGGTCAGGAATCGAAAAGGGAAAGACCCTCCTTCCTCAACTTACCCCACAAACAGCTGCGGATGTTTGATATCCACATCCTTGCGCGCGGCTGCCACGTGCAATGCCGGGATCTGCATGCCCGGGCCGCACTGAACGAACTCGATGGTCTTGCCATCAGGATCGCGCATGATGCAGAACTTCGAGCCGGCGATCTGGCCAACATCGCCTGCGTAGACCGGTTCGGTGTGAAAATCGAGGCCCGCAGCCGTGAGCCGCGCATACACCGCGTCGATGTCATCTACTGCGAAGCAGAGATAAACGTAGCCGACATCATCCTGTCGTTGGTCCATCGAACGCCGAACGGGCTCGAACTCAAGCAGTTCGATGGCAAAATTGCCAATGGGCATGACGACGGTTCGATGGATATGCGGAGGCAATCGCAGGTTGCGCTCTGCACCAGGGCCTGACACTTCGAGCACAAATGCTGGCTCGAGCCCAAAGACGTCGCGATACCACTGCACTGAGCGTTCGAGATTCGAGACCGTGATGCCGACATGGTGGAACGTCGCCTGAATCATCATTGACCTGCCCTCCTTTCAACAAGAAAACACACTTCCTCATGTTGCGAATGAGTATGGCGAGTTCGAGGTGTAAGAGGTGAAAGAGAATCCTGCATTCGCGAACCAGCAGCATCGGCCACTGAATCAAGAGTCTCACCGATCTGCATGTGCCATTTGGTTGTGCACAACAGCCACCGACGTGCGCAAGAGCTTCGATGGCCGGGCTGCCGAAGTCTGCATCCGTCTCGGCGAGGAACCGCTCTCCGACCACTGGTTCACCTTCATCAACCGGCGTTGCACCCAGATCAAGGTGCTGACCTTCGAAGCCGGTGGCTATTGCCTCTGGAGCAAGCGGCTCGAAGCCGGCCAGTTCGCGAGGCTCGGCCGTGAGGCGGACATCAAACGAACGCTGATGCCGACGCACTTCGTCGCACTGCTCTAAGGCGTCTAGCCCGGATAATTCATGAAGGTTCGTCGCCAGTGATGAGATGCGCGAAAAGACAGTGTGGCGCGCACTGGAAGGCGCGCAGTCGTACTAACAGTGCGGCGAGCACCTGGAAGGAGCACGCCCGGTGTTTTCGCGTAATTCGGCAGCCGCAGCAGAAGATTCATGAATAGTCCGGGCTAGACATTGATCAACAATCAGCTAAAACGCTATCGGATGATGGATGCCGCAAAACCGGATTGTTGTGATACGACATCGTCCATGGACTGATGACTGCCCGGTAATCGGCGAGAAGAGCGAGAAGCGGCGCGAGTACGACGAGGCGGTCATTGAAAAAATACAGATCGACAATCCGGCCCTTGCGGCGTCGCCGGAAGACGAGCGGGAGCGCATCGGTGAGAAAGTAACCCGGCACATCGCCAAGCGGCCAGCGGGCTATTCGATCCTCAAGCTCATCCGGCCGGTTTACATGCTTAGATCGAGCGGTAAGATCGTTTGTAAAATTGCCGCCGAACGGGGATTGTAATTATTCACGACATCCCCTCATTACTCGTCTTTCATCGGCGCAGATGACTTGTGGGCGGCCAGCCACTGATCGAGTTCGGCGATCTCCCTGGTCTGGGCAGCAATGATTTTTTTGGCCATCTTCTGCATATTCGCGTCTTTCCCATTCTTGAGCTGGGCCTGAGCCATGTCGAGCGCCATCTGGTGGTGCGTGCGCATGTTGGCGGCGAAATCAAAGTCCACATTGCCAGTCACCAACATGCCGTCCTTAGGCTTCATGCCGCCCATGTCCTTCGTGCCATTCATCTTTGAATGATCCCCCTGCTCGGCGGACATTGGTTTGGCATCGCTCTTTGCAGGTTCGTGGGGATAGGCTCCTATAGTCGCGGCCATGACCGCGAGGGTGATCGCCAAAGCACAGGCCGACAAAGCGGAATGGCGGCCCTTCATGCTTAGTGTGTGTTGAGACATAGTGGATCTCCTGGGTGGGGGGCCGGAGTTTGGAAAACACACTGCATCTCTCCGGCCGAGCATAAAAAGAGAATTGCGAGAAACAGTCTCGTTGGCGCAGAACTAAACCGTCAGTACGGCATCGGACAGTCGTGTTCATAAAATGACGCGACCCTCCGTAGCTCGATTCAATCAAACGCCCCAGTTTTGACCAGCCAGCGCGCGCTCGTCAGCCGCGCGAGTGCGAAGCTCAACGGAAACAGCAAGACCAGTTGCAGTATGGGCAGTGCCGACACCGACGTGCCGGGCAGCAAGATTGCGGCATCGTTGTAGGCCCATCGTCCAGTGTTCAACGCACGCCATTCGATAAACAGGCCCAGTCCGATGGCCCAGCCCATCAGCGAAAGCCAGACGCGCGCTCCCCAACGCCCTGCGGGCCAGCCCCAACTACCGGCAGCAAGTGCCGTGCCGGCATACGCCAGGCCGGTAAGCCCGAGATCGCCAGCAGTCGCCGCCAGCATGCCTGGCACGGTAGGCGGCACCGACCCATGCACAAAGAATGGCTGGCACTGCACAAATTCCCAGCCGAGATGAAGCGCGAAAGCGACCAGAAGCAGGGCAATCCCGTAGATCGCCAGGTATCTGTGCGCATTCATCGGGTCAGGCGTGCCGGTTTGCTTCGGCCAGCGCGCCAATCAGACAGCAGGCCGTATCCACGCGGATCGGCGCAAATCCGCTGCCGGGTTTGCGCAGGCCAACCACCTGGCCCTGGAAGACGCGCGCAGCGGCACCGATAATCTGTCCACGATCGGCGAAAAAACGCACGTCGTACTTCCACTCCACGCCATCGCGAGCCAGCACGGGGTGGGGGGCGTAGCGCTGAGCCAGATAGGAATCGCGCGGTAGTTCCGCGAGCTTTTGGCGACTGATGCTTTTGCCGACGTAGACACCGCGGCTGGCGTATCCCGATGCCGGCTTGAAAACCCAGTCCTTGCGATCCGCGTACCAATCCTCAATAGAACGTGTACCCATCGGCACCGCTTCGGCGATACGGAAACTCAGGCCGCTAACGACATCGCGGGCCAACTCAGGCTGCCGCGACCACTCCACGAAGCGGGTTTTGTCGGCGATGGCACGGTAGGCCTCCGGCGCAGGCGCGATGGTGGTTGTGCCCTCGTCAACCGCGCGGCGCACCGCTGCGTGCTTTGGGTCCGCCAGCACAAAATCCGTGCTGCGCCAGTAAACCCGGTCAATCGCGGTATCACCGTAACGCAGGCGGCCGTCGTGGTAGCTGAGCTCGGCAGCATCCACCACGCGCACATCCTGGGTTGCAGTTCGCATCACCGTCGCAAGTGCCTGCATCTCGCTCAATAACGGCTGCTCGGCGAGGTTGTCATCGACAATCGCAACGGTGCCCGTGTGCTCCGGGTCATTGCCCAACAAGTCGCGCCGGAACAGCTCCAGAAGCCGCTCCTGCAACTGATCCTGCTCCCAATCGGCGCAGCACTGATTGACCTGCCGGGCCGACTCGAACGCCAGGAGTATGCCCCCGGCATTGGTGTTTACTTCGATGAGTACCGGGCCATCAGGCGTCGGATGCACGTCGTAGCTCAGCAGCAGCGGATGCGAGTCTGCCGCTGGATTGGCCGCGACGATCCTCGCCCACAGCGACTGAACGCCGCGCGAAACCAGGCGCAGTGCGATCGCCGATACGGGCACAGAATCGGCGAGCACCGCTGGTCCGCTTGAAGACGTCGCGGCAGCAACCGGCGGGGTGAGGCGCGAGGGATCAACGATTTGAGGGATTCCCGACATGGAGTATGAGGTTATCAGGCTGCGTCGTGGCGTCCGTGCGGTGCCGCTCCAAGCTGCGATCTGAGCACTCCCAACGCCACCGTTAAGTCGCGAGATGCGCTACCGCACCGACATCCTTGAATGCTTGAGCCCAGGAACGCTGCGCGGTGGCGGTCAAGCACTGGAAGAACACAGGCAGCAGACGACGATAGCGAGTTCACGCGACAGATCCGGAATCCGCAGTTCGTCCTCGTCGAACAGGGCCGGCACGGCCGCAGAAATACCCTGTGGATTGCGCCGAAAAGCTTCCGAGCGTCGAGCATCAGCAGCGGCAGTTCCACGAGCGCGCCGGGAGTGATGTGACGCACGACGCTCACGGCGCTGCGGGTTTCGTGTTCTGCGAAGCCCAGTGAATATGCGCGATGCGCCAGCCCCCGGCAGCCTTTCTCAACACCATGGTTTCGGTGCTGACCAGATCCAGGTCCTTGTCGTGCGCCTGGTCGGTGATGCGCACTTCACTGGCCATCCAGGCCAGATTGCCTGCGGAGTCACCACTGCGGCGCAGCAGTTGGTAACCGGCGGTCTTGAGAAACGCGGCGTCATCCTTCATATGCTGCGCGGCATATTCTTCGCGCGAGTGCTCCGCTGCGCCAACTTCGTAGATCAGCACCTGCGGATCCAGCAGCGCCGCTGCCTTGCTCAGGTCGCCCGCAGATAAAGCCTGGTGAAATGATTCGGCGGCTGCGGTTGCCGTGCCGGCGCCGGAGTCCGGTTCGGACTTCATGTCGATGCCCTTCTGGGCATCGGCTTCAGGCTTGGCAGCTGCGCCGTGTTCGTGGCCACCATGCCCATCGCCCGGCTCGGGCTTCATATCCATGCCGGGCATGGGCTCCATCGAACCTGCCGGTTCGCCGCCGCCATGCGCGTGGCCGCCCATATCTCCCTCGCTGCGCGCGGTGAGAATCTGGTATTGCGCTGGCGTGAGCCGCGGCAGTTGCTGCAGAAAAGCGACCATCGCCCACATGCGCGCATCGTCGTGCGTCGCGCCCCAGGCCGGCATCCCGCTCATCTTGAGACCGTGTTTGATGATCCAGAACGTCTCAGCTGGATTGTCGCGCTTGACCTGGGTGAGGTTCGGCGGATGTGGATACATCGCGGACGCCATTTCCGATTCCTCAACACCGGGCTGCAGATGGCAGCCAGTGCACATCTCGTTGAAGTCGGCGCCGCCTGAAGTGATGAGCGCGGGATCGCCCAACGGCGGCACCTCGACGCCGCGCGCGCGCATGGCGATGGAACGCTGGCGCACTGTCTCCATCAGCCAGTAAAAAGGCTTGGAGTGCGGCTCGTCCGCGGCGACATTGAACACGCCGAGGTAGATAAAGAGGATGCCACCGATGAGGCCGGCGCCGACCAGGCCGAGCATAATTTTGAATCGCTTCATGAGAGTCTCCGAGTTTTCATCTCGTCAGTCGCCGTGGTTCATGCCGGGCATGTCCGGCATCGTGGGCATTGGCTTTTTAGACGGCGCGGGCGGCGGCGGCGAGCCGCGGCGTGGTGGCGAACCGAAGTCCGGATCCTGGCTCACGCGCGAGGCCACGCTGCCCCTGGGGTTGCGATACCAGCCGGGATCGCGGAAATCGCCGGGCGCCAGCGTATCGCGCACCTTGACCACCGTGAACATGCCGCCCATTTCCAGCGGCCCGAACGGGCCGACGCCGGTCATCATCGGGATGGTGTTGGCGGGTCCCTGAAGCATACCCATTGCAACATGCCCGCCGTGCTCGGCCATGCCGTCCTTGCCCATCGCCACGTAGCCCGGCAGCATCTTGCGGATGTCAGCCTCGACGCCGGATTGATCCACGCCAATGGGGTTGGGCACGCCGTGGCCCATCGCATTCATAGTGTGGTGCGACATGTGGCAGTGGAAAGCCCAGTCGCCGGGAACGGCGATGAACTCGATATCGCGGGTCTGACCGACGCCGACGAGCTCGGTAGTCTCCGGTCGCCACAAGGGTTTCGGCCAGCGTCCGCCATCGCTGCCGGTGACCAGATACTGGACGCCGTGCATGTGGATCGGGTGATTCCACATGGAGAGATTGCCGATGCGGATGCGCACGCGCTCACCTGTTCTTGCGACAATTGGATCAATCGCCGGAAAGACTTTGGAATTGAAAGTCCAGAGATCAAATTCCTGCATGATCGAGGGATCGGGCCGGTAGGTGCCCGGATGCAGTGCCCAGTTATGCAGCAGGAAGCAGTAATCGCGGTCTATCGGCTCCGGCTCGCCATCCTTCGGGTGGATGATGAACATGCCCATCATGCCGACCGCCAACTGCACCATCTCGTCGGCGTGCGGGTGATACATGTGCGTGCCGTGCTGCTTGAGCGTGAACTCGTAGACAAATGTTTCGCCCGGCTTGATGTGCTGCTGCGACAGGCCGCCGACACCGTCCATGCCGCTGGGCAGGAGGATGCCATGCCAGTGAATGGTGGTGTGCTCGCCGAGGCGGTTGGTAACGTAGATGCGCACGCGGTCGCCTTCCACCGCCTCAATTGTTGGACCAGGCGTGGTGCCGTTATAACCCCAGCACCTGGCCGTGCTGCCCGGCGCGAACTCATGCTCGACCTCCTCGGCGACAAGGTGAAATTCCTTGACGCCCTGGTTCATCTTGTAAGGCAGGGTCCAGCCATTGAGTGTTTTGACCGTTGCATAGCCGGTAGCGCGCACCGATGGGTTGGTGGGAGGCGTGCTGTCGCGGGTGGCCTCGGCCATCGGGTCGCCCCCTTCGGGAACACCTGCTTCGGCCCAGGCTTTGCTGCCGCGGGTGATCAGGCTTCCGGCCACGCCGGTCAACGAACCGGCGCCAATCATTGAAAGCAGATTGCGTCGAGAGGTCATTACTGCTGCCCTCCACTGGTGGCCGGCGGCGCGGCCTCCTGGTCCGTGCCGTGCGTGTCCTCATGCTTCATGCTGCCGTGATTGATCGGGTCCTTGCACCTGTCATGCAGGGCTTTCATGAGCGGGTCTGTCAAGTCCATCTTGCTCATGTCCATGTCGTTGATCGCCGAGCAGTCGGGTGCCGCGGCCGCCGGCTTCTTGTGCAAGCTGGGGCCGTGCGCCATGACCGTCAGAGATAGCGCGGTGAGTGCCGCGGTGAGTGCAACGGAGCAAACCATCGGGAAACGGGTTTTCATAGCAAATCTCCTAGTGGGAATGTTGTTCGTGTGGGGGCGGCTCTGCGGCGTCTTTGGCAGGCGGCTTGATGGCGGGTTTCTGTTCACCGCATTTCTGGGCCAGAGCCTGCGTCAGCGGATCGCTCACCTCGGCGTTCCTGATATTTTCGCAGGCAGCTTTTACAGCGGTGGGATCGGCGGCGGGATCGGCGGAGGGCGCAGCGTGCTCCATCCCCTTCGTGTCCATTCCCTCCATGCCCCCAGCGCCGTGATTCATGTGCTGCATGCCCGGCGGCGGCGTATCAGGTAACACCGTCGGACCGACGGTCTTGCTGCCCACTTGCGACTGGCTGGGCAGCCGCGCGCCTACGGTACGCGCCAGATCGGCGCGCGCAATCCAGTAGTCGCGCAGCGCTTCCAGATAGCCCTGGTAGGCGTCGTATTCCTGCTGCTTGGCGAGCAGCAACTCGAACTGGCCCTTGAACATGTAGTTCACTTCCTCCTGCGTGTACCGCACCACGGCTTCACGCTGGGGGATGAGCGCGCTGCGGAATTGCTCGGTGAGCGCCCGCGCCGCCAGCACCTGTGCATGCGCGAGCTGCACATCGTTGCCTACCTCCAGTGCCAGGCTTTGCAGCTCGGCTTCGGCCTGGTCTACCAACGCCACGGCGCGTGCCACCTTGCCGGCGCCGCGATTGAAGATCGGCAGCTCGATGGACAGATTCGGCCCGCTGATGCGCGAGCGGTCGGTCTCGCGTTCCGTTTCGACACCGACCTCAATACTGCCGATGTAACGAGTACGGCGGTTCACACCCAGACTGTCCGCCAGCAGTTCCACTTCCGCGCGTTTAGCGGCAAGGTCCAGGCGTGACTGCCTCGCCAACTGCAACAGCGTGTCGAAGTTGTCCTCCTCGGCCAACGGTAACGGCAGTTGGTTGCTCGTCTCCCAGCGTCCATCGTTCGCGCGAAGTCCCATCAGGCGGTTGAGGGCATTACGCGCGCCTACCACGGCAGCTTCCGCCTGCAGGGTACTGAGGCGCGCCTGGCTGGCGGCGGACTGCTCCTGTACCAGTTCCAGCGCGTTGATATTGCCGGCGTCAAAAAAACGTTGCGCCAGCTCGGCAGAAACCTGCGCGGCCTTGGCCACGGTGCCGCGCATCGCGGCCACCTGCCTGGCACCGATCAGCTCGTAATGAGCCACCTCTACGTCGGCGGACAGATCCATGATCGCTGCCCCGGCCTCCTGCTTGGCGCGCTCAAACTGGCCTTTGGCGAAGCGGCTGCTGGCTGACAGCAACAGCAGATCGGTGAAACTTTGCGCCAGTCCGAACGTAACCTGGTTCGCGGTGCCGGCTTCGTTGGAGAACAGCACGTCGGCGCTGAAGCGCGGGTTGGACAAGCGACCGGCGTTGTAGATCTCCGCGGCGGCGAGGCCCAGACGTGCGTATTCGACCCGTATCCGGGGATTGTTGATCAGGGCGACCTGCACAACGCTGTCCGCTGTCAGCGGCATAGCGAGCAGATCGGCAACCAGTTTTTTCGTATCCGCATCTGGCGCGGGCAGGACCTGTCCGCTGCGGTCTGTAACCAGACCGCGCACGTCTCCGATCCCCCGATCACTGGGAAGAGCGGCACAGCCGGACAGCACCGCCAAAGGCAGCGCGACCACGGTGAAAAATCGTGAGGTAAGCACAAAACCTCCATCTGAACCTGGGTGGGAGGTATCTGCCGGATGGCAGACGATCAGTGCCGGCGTGACAGCGTGCGGCGGGCAATCACCAGCACGCCGCGCTGCGCGGCAAGACTCAGGTCAGACCCGGGGGTCGAAGCAGATCGAGACTGTGGGCCGCGAGCGCGTGAGCGGGCTGGACCACAGACAGCCCAAAGCTCGGGCTGAAGGAATAGACGTTACGGAAGCTGCCACTCGCCATTGCGCCGCCGCAGCTGGTGGCGCAATGCGCGCCGCTGCAATTGCAACCGCAGCTGCAGTCAGAATTATCAGTTTTGGCGATCTTGTCTGCATGCGCCACGTGTTGAGCCTGCTCTACCTGTATCTGCCTGTCCGCGTCTTTCGCATGCTGGGCATGCTGGGCATGCTGGCCGTGGTGTGGCATTTTTTCGCCTGAAGCCGCATTGCCGTGCTGGCAATGCCCCGCATTCACGACCGAGGCCAGAGCCAACGTCGGATTGGCCAGCGACAGCCAAAAAATCAGCAGAAGGCGGAGAAACTTCATGAGGGTAGTGAGTATCGCCTACGCACTTGCGCCCCACAAGCAGCTTGCCAGCTAAGTCAATCAGGTAAAGCACCTGCGGGACGTTTCAATGCGCGGGGAAATTTGACCAGGTAGCCCGGTCCGTTGAGGGGCCAGTATCCGCGCGAACGAATTGTTGGGCGCACAGACATCACGCTCCTGATGTTACCTTGCGGCGTCGTGCCGATCCTTGGCGCGTCACACCCGGTACGTTAAGAAAGTAGATCGGACGCCCGTCGGGGTCCCTCAGCAGAGCGCCAATACCCTCGCCGTCATCAGTCGAGGGTTCCTTCTCGAAACGAAGTGCCTTGGCGGTCAGATCTTTGGCGATGGCCTCAACGTCACCCTGCCAGAAGATCAACTGCGTCTGGGCCGGATCGAGAAATCCCTGGTACAGGCAGATACGGCAATCGGCCTTCTGGAGAGTTACCACCCGCCCTTCAGCAGCCTCCCCCACGAGTTCGAAGCCCAGCAGCCTGTGGGACTTGAGACTGATCTACTGCGCCGGTGGGAAGAGCGGTCCATTTTTCCCCGATTTCTCGTTGCATGGTTCCACCATGCGCCTCGAAATCGTGAAAAACTGTCCTCGCTCTCCCACTCGGCT
>Ga0105050_10009954_pt1 | contig 10521 bp, 6 predicted proteins | sample FRY01_FD_78088 | JGI IMG/M metagenome (GOLD analysis project Ga0105050, IMG submission 78088) | Freshwater microbial communities from Lake Fryxell liftoff mats and glacier meltwater in Antarctica - FRY-01 | ecosystem: Environmental > Aquatic > Freshwater > Ice > Glacier meltwater ... | reverse complement strand
GGGCAGTCTCGACGAACGTTGCTCCGCCGAGACTGCTTTTTGGACTCCCATTGGACGCAGGAGTAGATGCCTCAAAAAATCCCCCATTCTGGACAGATGCCACTAAAATCCGAGAAGAACCTGTTCGGGCGGCGTTGTTGAGGAAGAAATCCCGAATCGAGTCGTATGATTCCTCCCCATAACGCAAACCGACAGATGCACTTCAGCGTTGTTGCTTAGGGCCGGCCCCGCCCCGATCGCGAGCGTGAGCTGCCACCCTCCGGCTCTGAATTCGATACGCTACTGCCATCGCGCACGGAGGGAGTTGAGGGCGGACCCGATGACCGAGGACGACGGTCGATCGAAGGCATGGAAGGTCGACCGCTGCTCGGGCCGGAGAAAATTCCATTGCCACGTCCGGCATCGCCGCCGTCAAAGGTGGGACCTGGACGTGAGCTGGCGCGAGGAGTCTGAACCGCTGGGGATCGGAATGGCGAAGGAGCGGATGCACTGGGTGTGTTCACACGCGGTGTGAAAATGTTTGACCGTGATTCCCGAGGTGCCGAAGCCGCCGGCGATTGAACGCTAGGGCGAATACTTTGTGGCATCGTCACGCGGGGCGTGAAGATGTTGGGCCGCAATTCGCGAGGCACCGACATTCTTGGCGGTGGAACGCTCGGTCGGGTTCGTTCAGGAGTTGCGGTTCGAGGAGGGAAGATATTTGGACGGGTTTCACCTGATGCGTCCGTTTCCGGAGCTTGGACGCCTGGGCGAGTTCGTTTAGGAGTTGACTCTCGAGTCACGGCACGATCGGTGAAGATGCTTCCGGGCCCAGCTGATGGACGGCTACCAATTTCGCGAACGCGGTCATTGGCCGCTGGCAAACGCCAACGCCCCGATCCATCAGCATCCGAGAAGATGCCTTCCAGCGTCGGGTCGCGACCTGGAATCGATTCAGAATCCAAGCGAGATGGTCGGGTTGATGGAGACGGAAGGGTTTCGCCATCCGCAGTTGCTGCGGGACGCGCAGACGAATAGCGACCTCGACCACGGGTTTCAGCCTCACGTCGGAGCGAAGCGATCTGCGGAATCTGGGACGCTTGATTTCGGTATCGTTCGACTTGATCGCCCGAGATGCGAGTAAAGTGAGATGGGTCGCGTGTAGCGAGTTCTTGAATCGATTCGCCTAAGACATCGCCTCGCCTCCAAAAATCATCTCCGCGTTGATCACGGCTATAAGTTGGGAATGAACGTCTGCGGCCTATTTGTTCACTGTAGGAGCGTGGCGGACGACGATCAGACTGATCGACATAAATGTTGTATTGGTTATTGATGATTTGAGTGATATTGATTCCGCGATTGCCATAAATTCGGCTTGTATGAGCGAACAACGGGTCGTATCCGATCAACCCATGACCTCCGATTTGGAGCGTGGGACGAAGATGAAATGAATGCCAGGGATAGATTCCCAGGCCGCGATAGCTGGATGCGTAGTAGTCGCCAAAGTAGTAGTGGCCGTATCGAGGGCTGATCCAAAAATGCGCCTGCAGTCCGCTGACCAGCAGCGATAAGCGAGGGGCGTAATGGAAGCCGGCAATGGTATAGACGGGACGGTTGAACCAGAACGGCGCAAACAAGGTTCCCCGCGAAGCGATCGGATAATCCCAATAGCCATTGCAGAAAACATAACCTCTGGGAGTCCACAGATAACGCTGAGGCACCCAAACCCAGTTTGTGTAACCCGCCGACCAATAACCTGGACGCCATGCGTAATTTGCGTCCCGCCAAGTCCAGCAGCCAGGAATCCAGAAGTGTTGTTCGGTCGGAGCATTGCCGACCGGTCCCAGTTCCAGTGATTCCGGAGGTGACTGCGCGATGTATCCAACTTCGGTGACCGTCGTTGAAACCCACGTGCCGCCAACCCATTGGTGTCGGCCATTTAAATCGGCCCAATATCCCGGTACCCAACGTTGACCCGGTGGCATTTGTCGCCAAACGCCGCTGATCCAGATAAAGTCTCTGCGGTCTTCATCCCAGAACCAGTATCCAGAAACCCATTCGATGTTTTCCCCTTCGGGCTTCACATCCGGTGGGATCTCGGGAACCAAGGGGGGCGGGGCGCGATCGACGACGATACCTTCGACCGCTTCTTGATTGTATTGTTCCGCGAACGCTTCGTGGACTGGTCCGCGCAGCAACTCCTCGCCGTAATCGAAAATGTTCGTCTCAGGATTTACGGCGATCGACTGGGCGTTCGCGTGGAGCGCTGCCGCAAAAACGGCGGCCAGGGTCACGGCGAAGGCTGCAAAAAAGGCTTGTTTAAACATTTTGGAATTCGCTCGGTCGTTGTTTTGATGCTCTCCTTGATTGTGAAGCGACCAGCGTGCCAGAACAGCACATCGAAAGGGGGCGTGATGCATTGATGCACGTAAACGCGGGTAAATATGGGATTTAAAGCCCATTTGGCGATACGCCAGAGGTGACAAAACGGCAACGGGACGGTTAGTCAAAGCCGTTTGCTGCAGTCAAAGAGACTTGATTTCAGGAGAGGCGTGACGTCGAAATGATGACGGGGCGAATTTCAGCCGTCGGCATCCCTCAAATCGTCCGCCGGGGAATGGCTGGGCAGTAATTAAAGTGCCAAGCCCCTCGATTGGCATCGTCTTTCGATGACCTGTGCTTTCGATTTTCCGCTCGATAGACTAACGGGCCAACTGCGTAGCCTGCCAACCACACTCGCTAAAAAACTCGCCATGAATACCATCGTCCTCGCTCTCTTTTCCGCGGTTCTTATTGTCACCAATACCGCTGCCCAAGATTCAAGTAGCGCGGCAAGGTACGAACCAACATGGGCGAATGTGCAACCACAGCGGTTGATCAAACATGCAGTGCAGTCTGGGGCGAATTCGCAACAAAACGGTGCGGCGTTGGTGAAGGCCATTGAAACACTGGTTCCCGGTGATCGGCTTGAAATTGCGTCGGGCGAATATAGCGTCAGTCGCATGTGGGATATTGGTGTCAGCGGAACTGCCGATGCGCCGGTTTGGATTGTTGCCGCGAACGATGCGACGGTCGTTATCACGCGGCCTGACAACAAACAAAACGTGCTTAACGTCGGTCAAGCCGGTCCTGTAAGTTTTCTCTGTTTTCGCGGCCTGGAGTTTACGGGCGGAAGTCACGGTTTGAGGCTTGGGAAATGCAGTGACGTTTGGCTGGATCAATCCCATATTCATCACACCGGCCAAGTGTGCCTGAGTGCCAACAGCGCAGACACCCAGCGGCTATACATCACGCGAAACCATATTCATCACGGCGATGGGCATGCAGAAGGGATGTACCTTGGCGGAAATGATGCGACTTACATCATGAGTGAAAGCGTCATTGCGTTGAACCATGTTCATGATTGCCGTGGCGACCAGGGGGATGGCATTGAAGTCAAACAGGGTTCATGGGGGAACTTGATTGCGGAGAATCATATTCACGATACCAACTACCCCTGCATCACGGTGTATGGAACCGGTGGAAAGCCGGTGAACATCATTGAGCGTAATCTTTGTTACCGAAGTGGCGATCATCTGATGCAAGTGCAAGGCGAGGCGATTGTGCGCAACAATGTTTTGATCGGCTCGGCCGGGTCTGCGTTTGCGAGCACGGATCACCAAGGCAAAACGCTGAACCTACAAGTCATTCACAACACCATTGTTAACGAGGGTCATGCTTTTAGTGGCGGCTCATGGAATTCGCGTGAAGGGATGGTCCTTGCGAACAATATTCTTTATTCGCGAAACGAAAATGCCATTCATTTCGCAAACGGCGGTGCAGGTGTGACGATCGCGGGAAACGTCGTGGTCGGAAATGGCCCGAAGGAAGGTTGCGTGAAGGGTCGCGGGCTTGAAGACTTTGTGAATGTCACCTGGGCCGGTGGTCAAAATCAAGCGATTCCCACGGATGATGCACCGTTCGAATTTGCCAGCAAAACGTTTCTGATCGAAACCGACTTCGCGGGCAAGTCACGCGCGGAGATTCTGACCACCGGCGCGATTGCGAGATGATCACACCACGCCTTTCATCAGGCGGTCGCGTGATGGCAATGGTTGGATGGCGATGATTTACTACGACGCATTTCGCATGGAGGCGGCGACGCTGTCGATGATGTCGTCCAGTGTGTAGGTCGGTGAAAAGCCGATCGCTTCGCGGACTCTGGTCAAATCAGGAACGCGGCGACGAATGTCTTCGAATGAGTCGTCGTAGGCGTCCGCGTAAGTTTGAAATGCGATCTGTGCTTTGTGATTAACTCGATTGATCGTTCGTTCGGCGAGTTGCAGAATCGTGACCGGTTGGTCGCTGCCGATGTTGTAGACGCGTCCTGCGGCGGTCTTGGTTTCCACCAATTTCACGACCGCGCCGATCACGTCGTTGACGTGCGCGAAGCAGCGGATTTGGCCGCCGTCATCGTGGACGACCAGCGCACGTCCGTTGATTGCCGCGTCGACAAAACGTGGCAACACCATGCCATACGCGCCGGTTTGTCTGGGGCCGACAACGTTGAAGAATCGACCGATGACGATCGGGACACCATGTTCTTTGTAGAAAGCAAGGGCCAAGAATTCGTCGATCGCTTTGGAAACCCCGTAGCTCCAACGGGGCTTGGTCGTGGAACCAAAAACGAGGTCATCCTCTTCCATCCAGACCTCTTTCGGATTCTTGCCGTAGACTTCGCTCGTGCTGGCGATGAAGCACGGGATGTAGTCGCCGTTTGCGGCGCGTTTGCCGAGTCGATCGAGAATCAACTTCGTTGGATAGATGTTTCGCTCGATGGTCTGGATCGGTTGCTTGGCGATCAACGCGACGCCCACGGCCGCAGCCAGGTGGTAAACGCGATCCGCGCGGTCCACCACTTCGGCAACCAAGGCGGGGTCTTCGACCGAACGATGAATCCACTCCAAATTTGGATGCGATTGCACGTGGGCAAGGTTGTCCGACCGTCCGGTGGACAAGCCATCGACGACGATGACTCGATCGCCGCGGTTGAGCAACGCTTCGGTCAGGTGCGATCCGATGAAACCGGCACCGCCGGTGATCAAGCTAGTTGGCACGTTCCGGGTGTCCAATAAAGATGAAGAGAGAATGGCTGGTGATAAGAGTAATCGTTTAGGTAAACCTGGGCAGGTGCCTACAGTAATGCATACGTAAATGAAACCAAAGTGTGGGCCAGAAAACGATTGGGAAACCTTTCCTGGTTCCCATGTCACCGATAGACTGGGGTTCGCCCAACAAACAGTTACTTTGACAGCGTCTCGACGTTCGATTCTTAGCTCCAATAACCAGGCCTTCCAACGGCCCAAAGTCGCAACGCTAAAAATCACGAACCCATTGACGACGAAGTGAGTGCCACGGGGGCCACGCCGCACCGGGCCGTTCGGGGCGAAGATTTCAAGAAAAAATGCTTTAATTTGTCTAGGCCTCCATGGGCCGACGCAAGGGATTGTTCTGGGGGCAACGATGTGGCTTGAACGCGACCGCGACATTTTAGAATGGAAGGTTTCCCGGTCAGGGCTGATTCGCAGCCTTGTTCTGGCGGTGATTTGCGTCGCGATGACCGACCTGACATGCGCTGCGCAGGCAGACGACCCGGCACAGTACAACGAAAAAGCGATGGCGTTGTACGCCGATGCCGCAAACTTTCAAACCAACGGCGCGATTGATTTAGCGATCGAGGGTTGGAAAAAGTATCTCAGTAAATACCCCAACGAGCCATTCGCTGCGAAAGCGGCGCATTACCTGGGGGTTTGTTACATGCAGCAGGCGATTCCGGACTTTCCGGCGGCATGTGACGCGTTTGAGCTTGCCGTGAAAGATAGGAAATCGGAACTTCGTGAAGAGAGTTTGGTCAATCTCGGCTGGTGCCAATTCGCGGCCGCGGGCGAAGGCGAGCAGCAGGATACGAAGCGGTTGAAGTCGGCGCTGGATACCTTCCGATTATTTTTAAAGGAGAAACCCTCGAGCAAGTTTGCCGATCGCGCCTTGTTTTATGGCGGTGAGGCGGCGTATTCGCTTGGCGATGCAAAGGCGGCGATCGGATTTTACGATCGTCTGATCTCGATGGAATCCGCCAAAGATTCGCCGCTTCGCTGCGATACGTATTACGCCCGAGGTGTCGCGCTCGCGGATCTTCAAAAATACGATGATGCGGTCGTTTCTTTTCGGCAGTTGATGGATGCCTGCAAGGACGAGCGGTTGCTTGTCGATGCTCGCGTTCGCATGGGGGATGTGCTGCTGTTGCAGAAAAAGTTTGACGACGCTGGCAAGGAATTCGCAATCGTCGCCAGCGGTAAAAATGACGATGTTCCCTACGCCCTTGTTCGTCAAGCGTTTGCGATGGTGCAAGCTGGCAAGCCCGACGAAGCCGCCACGCTTTACGAACGACTGCTTAAGGAATTCCCTGATTCCCCGTTTACGGCATCGGCAACGTTGGCATCGGCGCAAAGCATTTATCGTGCGGGTGATTTAGAAGAAGCAGCCAATCGATTCAACCGGGTGCTGAATCAGAAAAACATTAGCAGCGCCACCGAAGCGGCTCACTGGCTTGCGACGATTGCGATGCGAAAAGGTTCACCTCGGGAAGCGATGGAGATCGCTCAGAAGCAAATCGACTCCGGTGCGACCGGTGATTATGCACCGATGTTGAAGATGGACTTGGCCGAAGCGATGATGTTATTGCCGGGCAAGGTCGACGAAGCACAGAAATTGTATTTGTCATTGTATCGCGTTTCGCCCGAGGGTCCGCTTGCATCGCGGGCACTTTACAACGCGGCGTTCGCGGCATTGCAGCTTGGGCAGACCACGGAAGCGACGACGCTTGCTGCGGAATTTCTCGATCGGTTTAACGATTCGCCTCTCTTGCCAGACGTTCGGTACATCGTTGCCGAATCGAAATTGATGGGTGGCGATCACGCGTCCGCAGCGAAAGATTATCGGCAATTGCTTGACGATCCGGCGACCGAAAAGAACATGCAGCGTCCCTTGTGGACCCTTCGCGCGGGCATGGCGACGTATCTGGCGGGACAGCATGATGACGCGATTCAATTGCTTGAAACGCAAGTCTCCGCCACGGTGCCTCCGCGGCAGCTTGCCGAAGCGAAATACATTATCGGTGCCAGCCATCTTGCCGCGGGGCGACCTTCGGAGGCGGCGACGGCGTTGCGTGAATCGTTGAAGGCTGATGCGAAGTGGTTCAAAGCCGATGAGACGATGTTGCTGCTCGGCCAGTCGCTCTCGGCGTCTGGGGATTCCGAAGCAGCCAACAAGGCGTGGGATGAATTGGCGAAGGCGTTTCCCAGCAGTCCGCGGAGCGATATGGCTTTGTACAACATCGCTCGAGCCACTTCGAAAAGCGGTGCTCACGAAGAGGCTGCGACGCAGTATGTTCGCGTGATCAAGTCGGGGACGAATGCGTCGCTGTTACCGTTCTCGCTTTACGGTCAAGGTTGGAATTTGCTGCAGGCGGGTAAGCCAGAGCAAGCGATCGAGCCGCTGTCACGCGTTGCCAAGGAGTTTCCCACGCATTCGATTGCGGACGACGCGATGTTGGCGTTGGGGATTTCGCTTCGAACGTTGGGCAGGACGCAAGAGTCGATCGAGCAACTGCAAACGGTTTTGAAGGATGTGCCGGAGGGAATCAATCGTGGCCACGCGCTTTATGAGTTGGCGCTGATCGATCAACAGCAGAAGAAACCGAAGGAAGCGGCTGAGCGATTGGAGCAATTGGTCGCGTCGGTGCCCAATTACCCGAGCATCGACAAGGTGCTTTATGAGCTTGGTTGGTCGCTAAAGGAAAGTGGCCAAGAAGAAAAAGCGGAATCAACGTTCGCGGAGTTGATCGAAAAATTCCCCACCAATCCGCTTGTCGGCGAGGCTCATTACTTCATCGGCCAACGTCGCTACGGTGAAGAAAAATGGGACATGGCGGCGAGTTCGTTTGAGGAGGCTGCAAAAGTTGCCACGGACAAGGAATTGGCCGAAAAGGCATACTATCGGCTCGGATGGTCACAATACAAAGCGGGTGATTTCAATGCCTCCGGCGAAGCGTTTGCGAAGCAAGCAGCCGATTTTCCAGCAGGCAAATTGATTGCCGATGCGATGTTGATGACCGCCGAAAACCAGTACAAGCAGAAAGATTATAAGTCTGCATTGGAGTTGTATAAGATCGCTCGTGCTCGTATCGAATCAAAGAACGAGTCGGCGACGAACGTTTCGGAGGGGCCTGAGAGGCAGATTCGAGAGCTGGTTTTCCTGCACGGTGGGCAGAGCGCGGCGCAGCTTCAGGAGTGGAAGGTTGCGATTGAGTGGTACGAGCAACTTCGCGAGCGTTTCCCCGCGACTGGCTACTTGGCACAAACCCTTTACGAGCTTGGATTTGCCCATCAGCAGCTTGGGAATGACGATGAAGCGATGAAGTTTTTCTCGAAAGTCGCGGCTGACTATCGCACCGAAACCGCCGCAAGATCGAGGTTTATGATCGGTGAAATCTATTTTGCGAAGCGTGATTTGGCCAAAGCGATCCCCGAATTTCAACGCGTCATGTACGGATATGGAGCCGAAAATGCACCGGAGGCGATCAAGAATTGGCAGGCAAAAAGCGGATATGAAGCCGGTAGGTGTGCCGAGCTTTTGATCCAAAATGCCAAAGATTCATCGCAAAAAGAGAAAGCGGCGACGATCGCTCGGGACTTTTTTAAATTTGTTACCGAGAAACATCCGAAGCACGAATTAGCATCGAAGAGTCAAGAGCGTTTAGATATTCTCAATCGCATCAATCCGAAGACGGGGGCGTTGAACGCTCCCGGAGCTTAAAATCCGGTAAAGATCAAATTCAGGTAGCCAATTGAACCCCGTGCCCATTTTGAAATTTTCGTTTCGCTTGTTTCCGGTCTGGCTGAGGTTTTTTTGCCTAATCATCGGCCTTGGGTTCGGTTTTGATTCTGGCTTCGCGGCATCTGGCTTCGCGGCGGCTCAAGATGTCGACATTCCCGTGGATTCGGAGACTATCGAATCATTAATGAAAGAAGCACCCGCGGAGGCGGTTCCGAACGAGGGTCTGTTGAAGCCCAGCGGGATTGATCTGCTGTCGTTGATCACGCGTGGTGGTGCGTTCATGATCCCGATCGGCCTGATGTCGTTTTTGGTCGTCACGCTTGCGGTGGAACGTCTGCTCAGTTTGCGTCGCAAACGTGTGATTCCGAGGGCGTTGACGGAGGAGCTTGAAGCGATGCTTTATCCGATCGACCGCTTCAATCCGTCGACGGCGTTAGCGATTTGTCGCGAACATCCGTCGCCTGCGGCGACGGCGATTGAATCGATGCTGTTGCGAACCGGGCAACCGCTTGCGGAGATCGAACGTGCGGCGACCGAAGCGGTACAGCGGGAAGCCGATGATTATGCGGGACCGATTCGCTGGCTTTCGCTTGCCGCTGCGGCAACACCGCTGATGGGATTGCTGGGAACGGTTTGGGGCATGATTGTTGCTTTTCATGAGTCGACGACATTGACGGCGGACCGAAGTCGAAGCGAGCAATTGAGCGAAGGGATTTACACAGCGCTGGTGACGACGTTGGCGGGTTTGATTGTCGCGATTCCCGCTGCGATTTTGGCGCAGTATTTGGAGAATCGCTTAGCCAAGTTGTTCCATCGGATTGAACGATTTGCGTTTGATGTTGCCCCGGCGCTTGCGCGGTTTGTGGGACGTACGCGAATGGATTCCGAAGGGAACTTACGCACGATGCCAGGCGTGGCTGCTCCCGCCACGTCCGTCCCCGCGGCGGCGACGATTGCGACTGCCGCACCACCGGTTGCGGTTGCGTCCGCATCGGCGAAACCAGATCGATTGACGCGATGATTGAAGTCACGGCGGCGCGGGTTTTCGTATCCGCGGTTTGGATATTTTTGGGTGATACGACCTTTTTGCTAGTTGATTGAGTTCGAATCTTGGCGATTGCAATCAAACGTTCCACCGTCGTGAACAACTTGAGTTTAACGCCATTGATTGACGTCGTATTTTTGTTGCTGATCTTCTTTTTGGTGACGAGCGAGTTTGAGGATGAAGAGCGTCGGCTTAAGATCGTGTTGCCATCGGCATCGAGCGCGACGCCGATGACGCGGAAGCCACGCGAGATCGTGATCGACGTCGATTCCGAAGGCAAGGTTTATCTGCGAGGGCAAGCGACCGAACTGGAGGAGCTCGAACGGTTGCTCACCGCCGCGGTGATCGACAATCCGACCAATCAATCGGCGATCATTCGAGCCGATGGGAGCACCGCGTTTCAGCCCGTCGTCAGTGTGATGGATATCTGCAATCGAACGGGGATTGCTGATTACTCCGTCACGACGCGAGAAGCTCCCCGAGAATAATTTCGTCGCCACCAAACCGTTGTGCTCAACCGCTCAACATTGATTTTCAAATAAGCACATGCCACTCTCCGCTTCCCATCCAAGTGCTTCCCATCCAAGTGCTTCCCATCCAAGTGCTTCCCATCCAAGTGCTTC
>Ga0105050_10009953_pt1 | contig 10522 bp, 9 predicted proteins | sample FRY01_FD_78088 | JGI IMG/M metagenome (GOLD analysis project Ga0105050, IMG submission 78088) | Freshwater microbial communities from Lake Fryxell liftoff mats and glacier meltwater in Antarctica - FRY-01 | ecosystem: Environmental > Aquatic > Freshwater > Ice > Glacier meltwater ... | reverse complement strand
CTAGGCAATGTACCGAGACCGTGCCTTTGAAGATTTTGAAAGGGGTGGCTGTGACATGCCGTCTGTGGGTACTTGCAGTGCCTGGGCGGGAACACGGTGCACTCCCAACGCACCTTTGTTGCGCTTGGTGCGCGCCGAATTGCGGGGGTCGTTCGGGTTCAAGTGGCGTCTACCTGGAGCGGCCTTGGTCTGCCCAGCGCGTCAATCGCCACATAGGTCAGGCTGGCCTCGGTCACCTTGACGTACTGGCCTTGCGCGGCAAAGTGCTCAGCGAACACCTCCACCTGGACCGTGATTGAGGTCCTGCCGATGCGCTCCACATGAGCAAAAAAACTTAGGATATCGCCCACCCGCACCGGGTGCTTGAACACAAACTGATTCACCGCCACCGTGGCCATCCGGCCCTTGGCGTAGCGCGCGGGCAGCACCGAACCGGCCAGGTCCACCTGCGCCATCACCCAGCCACCGAAGATGTCGCCGCCGGCGTTGCAGTCAGCCGGCATGGGGATCACTTTCATCACCAGATCGCGGTCAACGGGCAGTGTGCAGACGGTGTTTGGGGTGGTCGGAGGGCTGTTTTCGGTAGACATGGGCACAATCAGGTGTCGATATCTTCTTATTGTCCCGCATGCGCCCGTCCACCTCCGCCTCCCCTTCCCTTGGCATGGGCGCGACCACAGACAAGCCGCAGCCGTCCAAAGGACGCTCCGACTGGATCACCCTGTCCCACCTGTTTCCCTACCTGTGGGAATACAAGTGGCGGGTAGGGCTTGCTCTGGGCTTCATGGTGGCGGCCAAGATGGCCAACGTGAGCGTGCCGCTGCTGCTCAAGCAGCTGGTCGATTCGATGACCATCAAGGCGGGTAGCGTCGAGGCCCTGCTGGTGGTGCCGCTGGGACTGCTGCTGGCCTACGGGGGTCTGCGGTTGTCCACCGCCATCTTCACCGAGCTGCGCGAGCTGGTGTTCGCCAAGGCCACCGAAGGCGCCACGCGCAGCATTGCGCTGCAGGTGTTTGGCCACCTGCACGCACTCAGCCTGCGTTTTCACCTGGACCGCCAGACCGGCGGCATGACGCGCGACATCGAGCGCGGCACGCGCGGCGTGCAGTCGCTCATCTCGTATTCGCTCTACAGCATCTTTCCCACGCTGATCGAGGTGGCCATGGTGCTGGCGCTGCTGGGCACCCAGTTCGACATGGGGTATGTGTGGATCACGCTGGTGGCGCTGGTGCTCTACATCACGTTCACCGTGATCGTGACCGAATGGCGCACGCGGTTTCGCCGCGAGATGAACGAGCTGGAGTCGATCAGCCAGACCCGCGCCATCGACTCGCTGCTGAATTTCGAGACCGTCAAGTACTTCAACAACGAGGCTTTCGAGGCGCGCCGCTACGACGAGGGGCTGGAGAAGCTGCGCCTGGCCCGCATCAAGAGCCAGTCCACGCTGTCGATGCTCAATGCCGGCCAGCAGCTGGTGATTGCCACTGCGCTGGTGCTGATGCTGTGGCGCGCCACCGAGGGTGTGATAGCTGGTGAACTCACCCTGGGCGACTTTGTGATGATCAACGCCTTCATGATCCAGCTCTACATTCCACTGGGTTTTCTGGGCGTGCTGTACCGCGAGATCAAGCAAAGCCTGACCGATCTGGACAAGATGTTTGTGCTGCTGGAGAAAGAGCGCGAAATTGCCGATGCGCCCGGTGCCGAAGATCTGCTGCTCGACGGGCCGCCCATGGTGCGGTTTGAAAACGTGCGGTTCGCCTACGAGCCGGCGCGCGAGATTCTCCACGGCGTGAGCTTTGAGATACCGGCGGGCAAAACAGTGGCGGTGGTGGGGCCGTCGGGCTCTGGCAAGTCCACGCTGGCAAGGCTGCTCTACCGCTTCTACGACGTCAGCAACCACCAGGAGCCCGGTGCAGCGGTCGGCCCGCATGGCATCGGCCGCATCACCATCGCCGGCCAAGACATTCGCCAGGTGACGCAGGCCAGCGTGCGCCAGGCGATTGGTATCGTGCCGCAGGACACGGTGCTGTTCAACGACACCATCGAATACAACATCCTCTACGGTCGCCCCGATGCGGGTCACAACGCCGCCGTGGCCGCCGCCCAGGCTGCACACATCCACAGCTTTATCGAGCGCCTGCCCAGGGGCTACGCGACACCGGTGGGCGAGCGCGGGCTCAAGCTCTCGGGCGGTGAGAAGCAGCGGGTGGCGATCGCGCGCACGCTGCTTAAAAACCCGCCGGTCGTGATCTTTGACGAAGCCACCTCGGCGCTCGACTCGGCCAACGAGCGTGCCATTCAGGCCGAGCTCAAGACCGCCGCACGCAACAAAACCTCACTGGTGATCGCGCACCGTTTGTCCACCGTGGTCGATGCGCACGAGATCCTGGTGCTCGTCAACGGCGACATCGTGGAGCGCGGTACCCACGCCGATCTGGTCGGTCGGGCCGGCGGTGTCTATGCTGACATGTGGGCTTTGCAGCAAGCGTTACAGGAATAAAAAAAAGGAGAGAACGCCTCGGCGCGTGTTTCTCGTGCCAAGACACCGCCGAACCGGCTTTGCCGGGCGGCCAGTGTGGCCTCCTTGAGGGGCTGGCGCGCGCGGCGCGAAGCGGGGATGGGCCAATGGAGACCAAGTGGCTGGAAGATTTTGTGAGCCTGGCTGAAACGCGCAGTTTCAGCCGCTCGGCGCAGCTGCGCCACGTCACCCAACCGGCCTTCTCCCGGCGCATCCAGGCGCTGGAGGCCTGGGCTGGCACCGATCTGGTGGACCGCTCGTCCTACCCGACGCGGCTCACGCCCGCCGGGCAGACTTTGCACGCGCAGGCGCTGGAGATGCTGCAGGCCCTGCAGACCACGCGGGCGATGCTGCGCGCCCACACGGCGGCGGCGCAAGACGTGATCGAGTTCGCCGTGCCCCACACCCTGGCCTTCACTTTCTTTCCTGCTTGGCTCTCCAGCCTGCGCGAAGCCTGCGGCCCGATCAAAAGCCGGCTGACCGCGCTCAATGTGCACGACGCTGTGCTGCACCTGGTCGAAGGCAGCTGCGACCTGCTGATCGCCTACCACCACCCTGGCCAGCCGATTCAGCTCGACGCCGAGCACTACGACATGCTGCCGCTGGGTCGTGAGTTGCTGGCGCCCTATGTGAAGCCCGACGCCGAGGGCCGCCCGCTGTACCCGCTGCCTGGCCAGGCGAGCCACCCGGTGCCGTACCTGGCCTACGCGCCGGGCGCCTACCTCGGGCGCGCGGTCGATCAGCTGATCAAGCAGAGCGCCACGCCGGTGCACCTGGACCGCATCTACGAGACCGACATGGCCGAGGGCCTCAAGGCCATGGCGCTGGAAGGGCACGGCGTGGCGTTTTTGCCAGCCAGCTCGGTGCGAAAGGATGTGCGCACCAAAAAGCTGGTGCGCGCTGGGCCGGGGCTGGAGGCCATGATGGACATCCGCATCTACCGCGAGCGGCCCCATGCGCGCAAGGTCAAGCGCTCGCTGGAGCGTTTCTGGACCGATCTGCAGCAGCACCCGGACGCCAAGAACGCCCGCTGAAAGGCAGCTTGCCATTTGCGACAATTGCGGTATGAACACCCCTGCCGCTGCGAAATTCGACACCCTCACCCTGACCCGCCCCGACGACTGGCACCTCCATCTGCGCGACGGCAATGCGCTGCGCACCACGGTGGCACACACCGCAGCCCAGTTCGCCCGCGCCATCGTGATGCCCAACCTGCGGTCGCCCGTGACCACCGCAGCGCAGGCGATGGCCTACAAAGCGCGCATAGCGGTGGCGGTGCCCAAGGGCGTGGCGTTTGAGCCGTTGATGACGCTCTACCTCACCGATAACCTGCCGCCCGAGGAGATCGTGCGCGCCAAAGACGCCGGTGTGGTGGCGCTCAAGCTCTATCCCGCCGGCGCCACCACCAACAGCGACGCCGGTGTGACGGACATCCGCAAGACCCACAAGACGCTGGAGGCGATGCAGAAGGCGGGTCTGTTGCTGCTGGTGCACGGCGAGGTCACCAGTCCGGAGATCGACCTGTTTGACCGCGAAGCGGTGTTCATCGAACAGCAGCTGGCGCCACTGCGGCGCGATTTTCCCGAGCTCAAAATCGTCATGGAACACATCACCACCCTGGAGGCGGCGCAGTACGTGGCCCAGGCCGATCGGTTCCTGGCTGCCACCATCACGGTGCACCACCTGCTCTACAACCGCAACGCGCTGTTTACCGGCGGCATCCGCCCCCATTACTACTGCCTGCCGGTGCTGAAACGCGAAACCCACCGCCTGGCCCTGGTGGCCGCTGCCACCAGCGGCAACCCGAAATTTTTCCTCGGCACCGACAGCGCGCCGCACGCGGCCCACCTCAAAGAACACGCCAGCGGCTGCGCCGGCTGCTACACCGCCCACGCCGCGCTGGAGATGTACGCCGAAGCCTTTGATGCCGCCGGCGCACTCGACAAGCTCGAAGCCTTCGCCAGTTTCTTTGGCGCCGACTTCTACGGCCTGCCGCGCAACACCGAGACAGTGACCCTCAAGCGCGAAAACTGGACCCCGCCCGAGAGCTTTGCCTTTGGCGAGGCCCAACTCAAGCCGTTGCGGTCGGGGGAGACGCTGGCGTGGCGGCTGGTTGCCTGAGCTTGGCGCCTCGGTGGTGAGCAAGCGCCACCCGGTCGCGGGCGCCTGGTCGGTGGTCGACTGGTCGGCGCCCTGGCTCAAGCCGGTGGGCGGTGTGGGCTTGGCGGTTCAGGCGAGCGGCGAGCATGCCTTGTCCTTGGCGCAAGCGTTGAGCTTGCAGCCCGGCGCGGCGGACCGGCCGGTGTTTGTGCCCCAGACCGATCTTCCCGATGGCATCGCCTACGAGCAGCACATCTTCACGACCGGCTGCGTGCCCACCCGCGACAACCTGCACGATTTCTTCAACGGCCTTGTCTGGCTGCGGTTTCCGTTGACCAAGCGGCGCCTGAACCGATTGCAGGCGGAGCAGATCGCGCTGGCAGGAACCGTCTCAGTGCGCGGCCCGGTGCGCGACGCGCTCACGCTGTTTGATGAAAACGCCGCTTTGCTGCAGGCGCCAGACGCGATCTGGCAGGCTTTGCTGGCGCGCGACTGGCTGCACCTGTTTGGCGCCTTGCGAACGCACTGGGCTGAGGTGCGGCTGGTGCTGTTTGGCCATGCGCTGCTGGAGAAACTGGTGACGCCTTACAAATCGATCACCGCCCATGCCTACCGCGCGCCGGTGCCGTGCTCGCTGGGCGCCGACCTGGCGGGCTGGGACGCCTGGCTGGCCGATCGGCTGAGCGCCAGCGAGCTGGCCAGCAAGCCCTTCACACCGCTGCCTGTGCTGGGCGTGCCCGGCTGGTGGCCGGCCAACGAGGAACCGGCGTTCTACAACGACGCTATGGTGTTTCGCCAAGCGCGCCCCCATGCATCAGCCTTGACAGGAACACCACTCAGCAAAAACCGGGCTTGAAAAAACGGGCGGCTCACCCCCATATCGTTTGCCTCTTTTTCCCGTTGTCTTATCTCTTGGAACCCCCATGAAACGCATTGCGCTTTTCGTCCTCACCAACCTGGCTGTTGTGGCGGTCTTGTTGTTCACCACCCGCATCCTGGGGGTCGATCGCTTTCTCACCGCCAACGGGCTCGACATAACCGCGCTGGCTGGCTTTTCGCTGGTGATCGGTTTTGGCGGCGCCATCATCTCGCTGCTGATCAGCAAGAAGATGGCCAAGTTCAGCACCGGCGCACGGGTCATCAACCAGCCGCAGAACGCCGAGCAGGCCTGGATCGTGCAGACGGTGGAGAAATTCGCCCTGAAGGCCGGCATCGGCATGCCCGAGGTGGCGATCTTCGAGGGCGCACCCAACGCGTTTGCCACCGGCGCCTTCAAAAACTCGGCGCTGGTGGCGGTGTCCACCGGTCTGCTGCAGAGCATGACCAAAGAAGAGGTCGAGGCGGTGATTGGCCACGAGGTAGCCCATGTCGCCAACGGCGACATGGTCACCATGGCACTGATCCAGGGCGTGATGAACACGTTTGTGGTGTTCCTGAGCCGCTTGATCGGTTATGCAGTGGACAGCTTTCTGCGCAAGGGCGCCAGCAACAGCAGCGGCCCGGGCATCGGTTACTGGGTCACCACCATCGTGATGGACATCGTGCTGGGTTTCCTGGCCGCCATCATCGTGGCTTGGTTCAGCCGCCAGCGCGAGTTCCGGGCCGACGCCGGCGCCGCTCAGCTCATGGGCCGCAAGCAGCCCATGATCAACGCGCTGGCCCGCCTTGGTGGCCTGACCCCGGGTGAACTGCCCAAGACCATGCAGGCCTTGGGAATTGCCGGTGGCCTGGGCAAGTGGTTCTCCAGCCATCCGCCGATCGAGCAGCGCATTGAAGCGCTGCAAAAGAGCTAAAAAATGCCCGGTGTTGCCTGGCCTTAAGCCAGCCTGCGCACCATCAACAGCCGAAACGGCAGCAGCAAGGCCACGCCAAGCACCAGCTTCACGCCCAGGTCGCCCAGCGCCCAGGTGACCCAGGGGCCACCGGTGCCGGCGAAGGCCAGGCTCCAGAACAAGGCGGTGTCCAACACCGCCGCCAGTACCGTAGCCACCAATGGCGCACGCCACCACACGCCGCGCCGCAGCCGGTCAAACACGCTGATGTCCAGCCACTGCGACAACAAAAACGCAGTGCCCGACGCCAGGGCAATGCGCACCGGTGCCAGCACCAGCGAGGCCGCCACGGCCACCGCAAAACCCACCCAAGCCACACGCCTTGCAGCCTCTGGGCCATGTGCCCGGTTGACCAAATCGCTGATCAAAAATGCCACTGGATAGGTGATTGCGCCCCAGGTCAGCCAGTCGTTGATGGCGAACTGCACCAGAATGTTTGACGTCAGCACCACGCCTGCCATGGCAGCCGCCGCCACGGTAAATTGCGCTGTTGTCGGCGCGGTTGTCGCGGGTGTGCGGGTGTCGTTCGCTGCTGGGGTGGTGGGCCTCATGCCGGGGTCCCAAGCAGGTTTTGGGCTAGCGCTTCCGCCACTTTTAAACCGTCAACCCCGGCCGACAAGATGCCACCCGCATAGCCCGCGCCTTCTCCCGCCGGGTACAGGCCGCGCGTATTCAGGCTCTGGAAATTGACACCCCGGGTCAGGCGCAGCGGCGCCGAGGTGCGGGTTTCCACGCCAGTCAGCACCGCGCTGGCCATGTCGTAGCCGGGGATCTTGCGGCCAAACACCGGAATCGCTTCGCGCATGGCCTCAATCGCATAGCCGGGCAGGGCGTGCGCCAGATCGCCCAGCCGCAGCCCCGGTTTGTAGGATGGCTCCACCTCGGCCAGTGCGGTCGACGGGCGGGCCGCCACAAAGTCGCCCACCAGCTGGCCCGGTGCTTCATACGTGCCGCCGCCGAGCTCGAAAGCGCGTGCTTCCCAATGGCGCTGCAACACGATGCCAGCCAGCGGATGCGTCTGGCCCTGTGCGGCCAGTGCTTTTGCCTGAGCGGCGTAGCGCGGGCCGTCGGTGTCGCCGAAGGCAGCGTGCCACAGCGGTGCGTCTTGCGGAAACTGCTGCGGGAAATCGGCGGGCGCTATGCTCACCACCAGGCCGGCGTTGGCGTTGCGCTCGTTGCGCGAATACTGGCTCATGCCATTGGTGACCACGCGCCCGGGCTCCGAGGCCGCCGCCACCACCGTGCCACCCGGACACATGCAAAAGCTGTAAACCGCGCGACCGTTCTTTGCGTGGTGCACCAGCTTGTAGTCGGCCGCGCCCAGCAGCGGGTGCCCGGCGTGGCGGCCCCAGCGCGCGCGGTCGATCACGCTTTGCGGGTGCTCGATGCGAAAGCCGACCGAGAACGGCTTGGCTTCCAGGAACACGCCGGCGTCGAACAGCATGGCAAACGCGTCGCGTGCGCTGTGGCCGAGCGCAAACACCGCGCGGCTGGTCGGCAGATCCTGCGTCGTACCACTGGCCAGATGCAGCACGCGCAGGCCGGTCAGCTGTTGCTGACCATCTGCCGTCGGCGCTGTGACCATGCCCACCACCTGCTGTTGAAAGCGAATTTCGCCACCGAGCGCAATGATTTTGTCGCGCATGGTCTCGACCACCCGCACCAGCTTGAAGGTGCCGATGTGCGGGTGCGCCATGTAAAGAATCTCGGCCGGTGCGCCGGCGTCGACAAACTCGTGCATCACCTTGCGGCCCAGATAGCGTGGGTCTTTGATCTGGCTGTAGAGCTTGCCGTCTGAAAACAGGCCGGCGCCGCCCTCACCGTATTGCACATTGCTCTGCGGGTTGAGCCCCTTGCCGCGCCACAGGCCCCAGGTGTCTTTGGTGCGCTCGCGCACCGGCTTGCCGCGCTCAATAACGATCGGTTTGAACCCCATCTGCGCCAGCGCCAGCGCGGCAAACAGGCCGCACGGCCCGAGACCCACCACCACCGGGCGCTCGCGCTCGTTGGCCGGCCAAAGCACAGGCGCTTGGCCGGGTTGGCGCCAGGCCATGTCAGGCGTGGGCTGAATGTGTGGGCTTTTTTTGTGCTGGGCCAGCAGGCTGGGTTCCAGCGCTGGGTCGGCCAGCGTGATGTCGACGATGTAGACCGCCAGCAGTTCGGCTTTGCGAGCGTCGAAGCTGCGCTTGAAGACGTGCAGTTCAGCAACAGCTTGCATGTCAATGCCCAACGCCTGAGCGGCCAGGCGGGTGAGCGCCTCCACCGGGTGCGGCGGCGGCTCGCGGTCGGCGCGGGTTTCGGTCGGAGCGTCGGCGGCGCGGCGGTGCTCGGTGGGCACGTCGGCCAAAGTCAGTTTGAGTTCGGAGAGGCGGATCATGGGGCGGTTCCGTGGGCTCGTGGTGATCGAGCAAGGTGGAGGCGCTATTGTCACCATCTTGGTGTCGCCTGCTCGCTTGCTGCCACGCGCCGCCGCCAGACATTCGGCATCCCGTCCCACAGACGTGCGCCGCTGGCCATGCGAGCATGTTTTTTTATGTCTGTTTCCATCCAACATCGGGACGGAGTCAAATCGTCTCCCAGCCCCGCCGCTTTTGATCGGCTACCGCGCCCGCTCTGGCAGATCTACCTGCTGTTTCTTGCGCCGATGGTGCTGTCTAACCTGCTGCAAAGCCTCTCGGGCACGCTGAACGGCATCTATATTGGACAGTTGCTGGGTACGCAGGCGCTTGCGGCGGTGGCGGGCATGTTTCCGGTGGTGTTCTTTTTTATCTCGTTGGTGATCGGGCTGGGCGCAGGCGCCTCGGTGCTGATCGGGCAGGCCTGGGGCGCTGAGGAGTTCAATACGGTGCGGTCCATCGCAGGCACCTCGTTGGTGCTTGGCGGATTGATCGGTTTGCTTGCTGCGGTGTTGGGCGTGGTGTTTGCGCGCCAGGCCTTGCAGGCGCTCGGCACACCGCCCGATGTGCTGGACGCTGCCACCGATTACGCGCGGGTCCTGATGCTGATCATGCCGCTGCTGTTGGTCTACATTTTGTTCGCGCAGCTGCTGCGTGGCGTGGGCGACACGGTGTCGCCACTGCTTGCGCTGTCCTTCTCCACCGCCGTGGGTTTGCTGCTCACCCCGGCGCTGATTTTGGGCTGGCTGGGTCTGCCGCAAATGGGCATCCAGAGCGCGGCGTATGCAAGCCTGGTGTCCTATGTGGTAGCGCTGGCTTTTCTGGCGCTGCGCTTGCTTGGGCGTGACCATGTGCTCGCGCCGAACCGGGCCTTGTTCGCCGCGCTGCGCATCGACCTCACCATTTTGAAGCGTGTGACGTGCATCGGCCTGCCCACCGGGCTTCAGATGGTGGTGCTTTCCCTGTCGGAGCTGGCAATTCTGGCGCTGGTGAACAGCTATGGTTCACAGGCCACGGCCGCTTATGGCGCGGTGACACAGGTGGTGAGTTATGTGCAGTTTCCTGCGAATTCAATCGCGATCACCGCGTCAATCTTGGGCGCGCAGGTGATCGGTGCCGGCAAGGTTGACCGGGTGGAGGCTATCTTGCGCGTCGGCCTCTGGCTCAACGCCGCCGTCATCGGCTCGCTGGTGCTGTTGGGCTACGCGCTGTCGCACTGGCTGCTGGGGCTGTTCATCACCGAGGCCGAGGTACGCGCGCAGGCCGAGCATCTGCTGAAAATCATGGTGTGGAGCCTGCTGCTGTTTGGCTTTCAGGCGGTGATTGCCGGCATCATGCGCGCCAGCGGCGTGGTGCTGGTGCCAGTAGCGATCTCGATCGGCTGCGTTGCACTGGTGCAACTGCCCGCTGCTTACGCGCTGAGCACCCACTTTGGTCTGCAAGGCGTCTGGATGGCCTTTCCGATCACCTACACCGCCATGCTGGTGCTGCAGACCGCTTACTACAAGCTGGTGTGGAAGTCCAAGAAGCTCGAACGCATCGTTTGAACCAGGCTTGCTGGGGCAGGGGATAATCGAACCCGTGGAGCGCGCCAGGTCGTCGCTGGTGCAGGCTCGAAAGAGCACCCGAAAGGGCGCACTGGAGGAACGTCCGGACTGCACAGGACAGCGTAG
>Ga0105050_10009949_pt1 | contig 10525 bp, 16 predicted proteins | sample FRY01_FD_78088 | JGI IMG/M metagenome (GOLD analysis project Ga0105050, IMG submission 78088) | Freshwater microbial communities from Lake Fryxell liftoff mats and glacier meltwater in Antarctica - FRY-01 | ecosystem: Environmental > Aquatic > Freshwater > Ice > Glacier meltwater ... | reverse complement strand
CAGATATAGTAGAGGAAGCCCCCACTAAGGCAAAAATCAGAGCGCTTTTAGATAAATCAAAAATGACGAATGTTGTTACATATATATCTAAGGGTGATATGAATATAACATATATTCAGACATATGATGAGTATTCAATATTTGAGAAAAATTAGTGAAGTGTTATGTCAACCAGAATCAATCAAGTGCTACTAAATACAAAACATATAGATAAACTATTTGAAGTAGTTGACTTACAGGATACCTGGTTTAGATTATATCACCCAGATGTGAAACCACCCATACATTTCCTACTGAAGGTTCAGCATTATAGGTTAATAGAGTATCTACTCATAGAAAAACTTGGTGAATATACCAATGAGGATATAGATAATAAGCTAGATAAATCAATAAATGCCTATCTTGATTTGTTTGAATTATCTAATAAAAATAAAAAGAGTTGAAATATTTCAACTCTTTTTATTTTTCCTATAACTCTTCTATAGTCTTAACTATCTCGATAAAGGTATCTATAATATATACCTTAGCATCGTAACCCTCAGTTAATATATGATTATTAAATTGTTTAAGTATATCTCTTAAAAACATAAGTTCTTCTTCTTTATCGATAGATATATCCCCGTCTGGTATAGCTTTAATATTCTTCGTTGCCCTCTCTGTAACCATACCTGGTTGAAATTCCTTTTCATGTTTCCTAAATGATACGAACTCACGACTAAGTTCACTAATTAGTCGGTTATAATCTAGCATTTTATATAATTTTTCCCTCTTCTTTTCCCTTTTCACCAAATCTTCTTTATCAATTGACTTAGTATCGCTATTTTTAATAGTAACATCTACGGTAGTTAAATTATATTTAATACCATCGTTGTGATGCACATATTTAATATAATCACTAATGGTATCAGTTATATCAACTAGCTTATCTGACTTAAATGGACTAGAAAATACTATTATTGTCTTACCATCCTTCTTAAAATATCCCTCAAATGATAAATCGGGGAGAGTAGTATGAGTATAGCGAGGTAAGTGACACCCTACGTCAGTAGTAATTGATTTCACCACAGTGTCGTGTGTTGATATAAAGGAATAGGTACTGAATGCATCTGTATAAACTTCAAACTTATAAAACTTATATATATCAACTTCATTATTATGTAATACCTCAAATATTGGACATCCATCAATGTGTGAAATACCAATATATTTTACCCAAACTGGTTTCGATTCCGTTTGACCATTATTATATCCAGATATAAGTAAATATTTTGATGATATTAATTCACCATCACGATATTGAGTCTGTGTTAGAATATCATTTACTCTATGCTTATCTTCTCCAAAATCAACTTTTAAATATATAGTGGATTCGGCACAAACCTCTTCTATGGTCGATGCTTGAGATATAATACTATCATCGAAATTATGGATATTACTACCTAATTTAATAGAATTTATATTAATATCTACTACTTCATTGAACCTATACTCTTGAGTAATATCAACTTCTGGACTAGATTCATTCTTTATGACCTCTAGGTAGTCCTCTACTTGTATTATATAAAATCTATTACCAATGGTCTCGATATATTTCTCTATCTTCTTAACAACTTTATCAGTGAATTTAACAGATGTACTTTTTTTCATATTCGGTAATAAATCACTACTAATAGTGGGTTTAATAAAAGTAAATGTTTTAAACCCACCCATACCAATATCAGTCTTATCCTTCACATTATATAAGCCGTTTCTATATAAATAAAGGTCTATGCTATCCTTTACCTCCCTCATATTTGGTATATCTAAATAAGTGTAACCATAATGAGTTTGTTTTATATGTAATATGCTGGTTGGTGAATTGCTGGTTGATATACCTACGTTACCAGTTGTGCTAAAGCTAATTGAATTGCTTGTTGTTATACTTAGGTTACCAGTTGTGGTAAAAGATGGGTAATTATTAAACGAAACGGTAGTCCCAATTGTCATAAAATTCATAAAATCAGTATAGAAAGTGACTTTTATATTCAAGTCACTACTGAGCTGATATATAAAGGGACGTAATGTGTCAACATCTAACTCAACAAATTGTCTCTCATTAGATTTAATAATGCAGTAACCAATGACAGGTATATCTCTATCATCCATAGTTATTTTATAGTAAATATCATACTTACTTGGGTTATGTATCTCAATCTCAAACGGGGTCCCTTTATCTAAATATACAATTGAACCATCATGTACTTTAAGACGAGCCTTTCTCTTAGTAATCTTAGCAGTTGGGTACTCTTTGCTTGGTATTATTGTTGAACTGTTTATATATAAGCCGTTCGTTGTAGTGGTTCCCGTTTTGATGTGTCTATATGGCTCGTAATCTTGATATGGCTTTAAGTTATAAGGATTGTCCCAAGGATAACCTGGTTGTGTCGAAGGAGAACCTGGGTGTGTCCATAGATTTCCAGTGATGTCAGGAATTACATTAGCATGTTCACATTGTGATGAGTCTCCATCTCTTTGTAAAAGAGGTGTATCGCTGGTGGATACTTTACTGACACTCTGAGCGTCAGTAATAGCGCCTTTATTAGACGCTTTTGCTTTCTTGTTCATATTTTTTAATAATTTTTTGTTTACATAAACATTCGAACCTTGATTCTCAAAGGATGGTTAATCCTATGTTTATATACGTGAGCTTATTAAGGCTCATTATATATAGTATTTTTTTCTTCTTTTGTTTGAACATTTTTAATATTTTAAGTATATAATAAATATATGTTAGATACACTATTACTTGAGACGGCACAAGAGAGTGCTTTGAATATAAAGAAATTTCTTTCTGATAGCTTCTATGAGAATAAAAATCATGTATTCACATTTGATGAGCCGACCCACACCTATACATTAGATGGGCTCTCAATGACCTCTGCTACTACTTTTGTATCAAGATTCCACGAAGAGTTTAATACTAAATATTGGTCGGAAAGAAAGGCATTTGAAAGAGGTGTACCAGTTAGTGAAATATTAGAAGAATGGAGTGTTAAAAACAAACGCTCACTAGATATAGGTAGTCCTACCCACGAATACATTGAAAACTACTATAATACTATTTGGCAACCAATACCAGAAGACCCAGATGTGCTTGATAGAGCAATTAAATTCATGAGGATATATTCAACTCATCTATACAAAATGGTACCTGTATGCTTCGAACAGAGAGTGTTCCATAAAAAGTGGAGAATTGCTGGCACATTTGATGCTTTATTTTTATATAACAATAAACTCTTTATATTTGATTGGAAAACAAATAAGGAATTCACTACAGATTCGTCTAAAAAATTCAATAATCTTTTCTATCCATTTGATAAATATTATGAGAATCACTTAAATGAGTACTCTATACAATTATCTTTATATGGAGCAATATTAAAAGATATCTTGGGTATAGATATAACTGCCATGTATCTATGTCATATAGGACCAGATAGACCAGCAGTAATACATAAATGTATAGATTTTAGAGATTTATTAACAGATTATCTAAACTCTGATACATATCAAAAAACACTTATAGATTAACATGTTTAAAAATGAGTATATTTCCCAAGATATTAGCATAAAAACAGAAGAACAATTAGCTTCATTAATAAAATCATACTTCGAGCGGTATGGTTATACCGTATTTAGTGAAGTAACCCACGATAATGGAGCAAGAGCCGATATGGTGGCACAAAAGGATGACGTGAAAATAATCATTGAAACTAAGATGACTCTCAGTCTAAGTCTATTAGCACAGGCATATAATTGGATATCCTTAGGAAGCGCAACGTTTATAGTATATCCAGCAAGGAAAGCTAATCATAATATCTTCACTAAAGAAATATGTGCTGATTATGGCATTGGATTAATTGAAGTTATATTAGATAAAAACAAAAAAGCTAAAAGAATAAATATCAGAAGTAGCCCTATATTCAACGATAATGTAGAAAGACACATAGAGGTTCATAATGAGCAATTGGCGCAAGTAGGTGGTACGAAAAGAGGTGGTTATAGCACACCATTTAGTAGGACAGTGGCTCGATTAGTAGAGTATTGTGAAAATAATAAAGAAAAAGAAATAACACTAAATAGTGCACTAACTAATATTGAACATCACTACTCAAATATAAGTAGTGCTAAGGGTGTAATATCCAAGCTTATATATGCCAATATCATCAAAGATGTGGAGTTGTATAAAAATAGTAATGGTATTCTTTGTATTAAGAGGGATTGAAAAAGAACATAGCCTCACGCTCACGCCTATTTTCTAAACCATTTCTGAATTTCCCTCTTATACCAGTATATGGAATCAAATTACCTGCTTCATCTAATTTATTTTTCTTAACTAGTTGAATAAATTCTGAACCTCGCAATCCACCCACTCCCATATTAAAGGCCATGCTTACCAATACATCAAACTGTGCCTGTGTAAGTCGTATATTAATATCCTGCTCTTGCCACTGTCTAAATAACCTATGAACACCCTCTTGAAAAACCGCAATATCTAAATCAAATAGAATATCTGCTTCCTCCTTAGTTATTTTTTGACCAACTTTAAACTTCGACTTCTTTTTTGGTTCAGCATGTCCATATCCAACAGTAATCTTACCATCCTTTATATCATATGCTATTAAGCGGAGCTTCTCAATATCTTTAATACTATCTTTACCTGCTTCCGATATAACCATTTCTAATGGGTTCTTCAGTTCCCACCCAAAGGTCTTTATCCAAATTTCCTCTTGCGTTAAAACCTCAGCATATATTTCATTATCCAACTCCTTAACCAGTGACTTAAAGTCATTAAGTAGAGCGGTGTTAAGTATAATAGCAGATAAACTCACTCGGATAACAGACTTCCTTAACCACTTAGGAGCAGAACGTATCTTACCAATTGTAGCCATTATAAAGTTTAATAACTTCTCTGGTCGAGATTCCTCCACCTCATCCAATATATCTTTATACTTTTTAACTGTATTATTACTCCAATCAGCATTCTCTAAGACGTTATATAGGAAGTGATACTCTCGTGTGTTGTAAATGTTTACCATAACATATATATTAAAAAATACAACTTTTATTCTTTAATATATAGTTAATGAATATTAAACGTTATACAGATTTCTTCTCAATTAATGAGGACGGGGGTGGAGATGGTGGCGGTGGTGCTGCTGGTAGTGGAGATGGTGGCGGTGGAATGGCATACGCTAACCTAGGCAACATTGGTGGTATGGGAGCTGTCGTTAATCCAACAGTAAACTCTATACCTGGAGTACCAGGTGAGTCAGGTAGTGGTGATGTTAGTGCTTGGGTACCATCCATGGTTTATACTAAAAGTGGTGGGCTTACTGGGAATAAGACTATGAAAATGGGACTAGTAGATATACCTAAAAAAGCAGCCAAGAAGTTAACACCTAAAGAAATCACTAAGATAAGCAAGATGAATAAAATCAATAAAATCCCAACTGATGGGATAGGAAAAAACAAAGTCATGAACTTTAACTCATTCATGAGTACATATAATAAGTAAATTCTATTTATCTCGCCTAACTATTTTTATATTAATAGATGGAAACATGCGTCTAATATGCTTAATGTTATCCATTGATACTTCATCACTAATTAAAATCTCAGTAATGTATTCAGATACTCCAAATATCTCTTGTTCTTCTATTATTATTTCCTCCTCTTCCTTAATACCATAATCAAATTTCTTAAAATCCCACTTCTTACACATTTTATCGTAGTTAAAAGATATTCTAGCCTGATATCTAGGATATAAGTCACCCACATATTCAATGTCCCACATCTTTGGATTCCACGTAAAGGATATATTTTCGTATCCTCTACCATAAGCATTATTAAAAATACCCGATTCGAGTGAGTCTCCTTTTAATATGGATATCAATGATTCATCTGATTCCGTGAAATGATATATTTTTTTAAACTCAGTTTTCTCTAATAGAAAATTTGCGTAGTTATTCATATACACACCTTTATTATATTTTAATGTATATATTAAAATAAAAACTATTTAGATTTCATGCTTAGTTCAAGAAAATCCAGAATTTCTCTTAACTTGTATATATCATCTACATCCTTAATATCCACATCTAATCTACACTTATATATCCATTTACCAATGAAATAATGCTTAATAGTCTTGTTTAATGTTTTATATAATTGGTCATGCTGTTTACCATATAAATCTACTATATTAATTCTTAGTGCCATCACTTTCTATTTTATTTTTTAACATAAAAAAGGGGAATCAAAATGACCCCCTTTTTAAAAGTATTACTCCTCATCTTCACCTAACAAATCATCATCGATGAAATCATCCAATACATCCTCGTCTGTTACTGGTGCAGCAGTAAGTTCTTCGTAGCTGACTTCTGCTTTCTCTGCAATCTTTCTGTGTTCTTCTTCAATTTCCTCCACTGAACGATATTTGAAGTAAGCTTGAGCTAACGGTTCAATAGCATTCAGAACCTCTTCTGTAAATACGATAGGAGTATGTAGCTCTTTAGTAGTTACACTCTTACCTAAGTGCCTAATATACCATCTATTACCAGTCGCATTAAACTCATGGTCAACCATAGTGACCTCACCTGTACTCTCATCTATTTTTTCTACTGGCTTGGGTAACTTTACCATTTTTCCCTTAGCAATTCCAATCTTGTCGAAGAACTGAGGCTGACAGAACATCTCCAAACCTGAATATGGATTACATCCTTTTTCATAGTCAATGACGAATTGAACCTTCTTTGGTTTAGATTGTCTATTCTTAATAGCTTTAGCTGTAACTAATATACCACTCTGTAAATCATATTCATCTTCTTGACCCGTCTTATATTTAGACTTACCTAAGAATGTGATATTAGATGCAGAATAATATAGAGATTTACCACCCTTCATTATTTCCTTTGGGAACATATCCATGGTTTGATAAGTCTGGTTATTTACCATGAACGGTATTTCCAAATATGCCAAGTCCATTGTAATTGAGCGAAAGAGTGAACCGATTGATTTTGCCTTTGTCATATCCTGTTTTGAGTTACCCTCAAGCAAATCATCCTTCTCTTTATTAGATGCCAATTGCGCAAGTGAATCCAATACCATAATCATCTTGGGTATGGTCTCACCAGCCATTTTCTTAGCTCTTAGTTCATCTAAGAACTGAGTTAGGAATTGGTTAAGGCGTTCGATTCGGTTTTCATTCAGCAATATCAAGTGGTCGAGGTCATTCTTTATACCATATCTAGGGAAATCCTGACGACTTAAAGAATTTTCGGTATCAATATAGAAAATCTGGTAATCTTTTTTCTGTGCTTCTCTACATACATTAAGAGCAAGATATGTTTTACCACTTGCTTCTGGTCCAGCCCATACAGTGATTGCATCACCTTTGATACCACCGAATAATGAACCAGATATACAAGCATTTAAGGTGAAGATACCAGTTGATATTCGGTCTGCTACATAATCTTCTTTAACTACGACAACTGCTGTCTTTTTTGCGATAGTATCTACTAAATTATGGATATCAGAGAAGCCGAACTTCTTAGTCTTATCCACCTTCGCTTTAGGTGTGAGTGTTACTTTTGCCATCTATTTTTATTTATCTTTTTTATATTATAGTACTAAATGAAACATTTTGTTTATTTACTTAAAAGTTTTCTTACTGCCTTTACCGTAGTTCTTTAGTTTATCTTTATTCCTCATTAAATAACTATATACATCAGCATATGATGCACTACCTGGGTCTAATAGAACTAACTCCCCGTTATTGACTATCTTATCTTTTTGGTCATCTACCTCAATACTATCGTCATTATAGCGTTGTGATGCCTTGATATCCACTCTATATAGCACCTTAGATAACGCACTAGATGGTTCATCTTCTAAATCAAAGCTTTCAGTAAAATATCTTTTAAAATCGTCATTATCGAAAAAATATATAGTTGAATCGTGGATGTTATAATCTAAGTATATAGATAATATCCCGACAGTTCCTTTAAATAGAACACTTCTTCCACTCTTACTATAATAATAGTTTTCTAGTGTTTCTCTAAAAACTCGCTTCTTCTTTTCTGAATCATATACGCTTAATGACATCCCAAGCGATGGCTTAAATAGACCAGTCTTAGATATATTAACTAGTGTTTCAGTAGATACTATGATACACCACCTAAAAAGCTTAATATCACTCATATATTATTAAAGGGGTAAAATTTTTAATTTTATGTGATATCACTAGTGATGAACCATCTTCTAAAACATGTCTAAAATAAAGATTATCTCCAGATACATAAATTATATATAAAATAGCTCCCTTTACCCCATATACAATCTCACCTTTAGTTACAGAGTAATTAAATCCATTCCTATCTCGTAAGTCATAGACACAAAGTTCAGTTGAGAATATGATATGTTCCGTAAAGAAGTACACGGTCTCTATATGTAATAGAATCTTATCTGGGTTGGTTATTATCTTCTCCTTGTCCCCAAACAAGCTACCGTATCTATCCTCCTGATATAGATATGAGCCCTTGGTGCTGAGCTCGTAGTAGCCCAAATTAGCATTAAACGCATTTAATGATACCTTGTTCTGTGCATACCCCACCGAGGTAAATAAGAACAGTATGATTGTATATAATATTTTCTTCATTTCTATTTGTTTCTACATAACCCTTTACAATCACATATACTTACATTATCAGAGTAGCAAAATTGCTCACCCCCCTGATATTTAGCCTTTATGTCATCTATCTCAATGGTGACATGTTCACCAACAGTATGCTTACGATAATCAAGTGGTTTTCTTTGTAACATCCCAACAAAAGTGCCATTATCATCTATAAACATAACTTCCCACCACAAATTGGTGTATCCATATTCATACTCATTCCGAGTACATACTAAATCTTTAACATTTAACGAAATCATATTTAATATATACATGTAATTATGAAAAAGTTTAGTAATAACACAGAATTAAATATAATAAACCTAACACCACATGACATTCATCTATGTGATGAATCAGGTAAAGTAATTAAGACATTCGAAAAGACAGGTAATATTGAACGAGCAGAGGTAGAATATACCGATGATATTGTATTAACTGATATTATAACAATTAAAAAAGTAAATTACAATAAACCAGATAAGTCTTTTATATCAGATGAAAAGAATGAAAATACCTACTATATAGTATCTACAATCGTAAAGGAATATTATAAAGATAGAAAGGATGTATTGTGTCCTGGTAATATGGTAAGAGATGATGAGGGCAATATAAAAGGGTGTACCTTCTTCACATACTAGAAACATTTAATTATATATTTGAGTATATTGGTAAAACAATACAATATGAGCAACTATATCGAAAGCGTGAGAGAATTCCACCAACTATTTAATCATCCTATCAATACACACAACGGAACAGAGGTGGATAGAAAAACCGCAGTATTAAGAATGAACCTTCTATTTGAGGAGATACATGAGCTATCAGTTGCGCTGGGAGTGGAAAGTGACTTCATTGCTAACTGTGTGGAGAAAACAGCCAATTCCAAAGAAGATGTTAGAGCGGATAGCGTGGATAGAGTAGAGATTATTGATGCACTCGCAGATATACAATACGTGCTATCTGGTGCAGTATTAGCACTTGGATTTACTGATTCCTTCGATACAGTATTTGATGAGGTTCACAGAAGTAATATGACAAAGCTTTGCTCAACTATAGATGAAGCGCAACAAACGAAAGAATGGTATATTACCGAAAAGGGATTTAGTGCTGATGATGTATCTATCAAGACAAACGGCAATAAATTTATTGTATATCGAGTAAGTGATAATAAAATACTAAAAAATAAATTCTATAGCAGCGCTGATATTAAAAAGCTAATATAATGAAAATAGACTACACTAAGCCAATATTTATATTATATACTAATACTAACATTGAGCGGTTAGTTGAAGCTTTTGACCGCCGTGGTATGCAATGTTTAATTATTAGAACAGAAGAATCAGACGACCTCAAAATGCTATACCATCCATTAGATAACACTATCAACATGGATATTCTCAATGAGATATATGAGCAAGATGTAACAGAAGCGAAAGTCTTTGTTAATGACCTACTATATGGAATAAGTGAAGTGAAATAAAGTTTTCATGTTTGTAGATAAAAATAAGGAGGATATATATTCTACTAAGAAAAGGTTCTTGATGAGAAATCCAAAAAATAGTTATCTCTTAGTGAATATAAATATAACAGTAAAGCTACAAAATATAAGATAGTGTACTCAAAAAGGTTGTCTTATCTATCTCCTTTTTATTAGTTAATTTAACTGTATATTTTATAATAGCAGGAAAGTTCTCGTGGTCGAGGTTCGCTATTAAATCAACAATTGAATTATAATTAGTCGCACTATCATCCGAGAATCCAATATGAGCCTTATGTCCAATACGCTCAGCAAACATATTAACCTTT
>Ga0105050_10009947_pt1 | contig 10526 bp, 16 predicted proteins | sample FRY01_FD_78088 | JGI IMG/M metagenome (GOLD analysis project Ga0105050, IMG submission 78088) | Freshwater microbial communities from Lake Fryxell liftoff mats and glacier meltwater in Antarctica - FRY-01 | ecosystem: Environmental > Aquatic > Freshwater > Ice > Glacier meltwater ... | reverse complement strand
TCCAGTAATTCTCTCTAATTCTATCCGATGTATCCCATTTATCCGATTTTCTCTTAATCTCGTATAAGATATATCAAAAATCTGTAATAGAAAGATTAGAGAAAATCGGATAAATGGGATACATCGGATAGAATTAGAGAGAATTACCACCTCGTGAAGGAGCAAACAATGTATGATGTCCAAGATGGTGATATGATTGAGGCCCCTGACAACAAAATTGGTTTCGTTGTCAGTACATACTCAGGCGGCTTTGACATAATGTGGTCCGACGACACTGTGTCTAGGTCAATAGACTTAAGTACTACGCACGACTTACAACCACTTATGGATAACTTTTGGAGGTTCCAATGAAGTACACGTACTACGGGCTATTTATACGCGTCAATCGTACATTGATACGTGTAGATACTACTACTGGCTATACGTACGATACAGCTAAGGTACGATTTGCGCCATTGCTCTTGACACTGCGAGATAGAGGATTTAATCCTGAACTGCGCTCTTTGCGACCTGTCAAACAGGTAGACGCCTGGTCTGCAGACAGAAAATACGCTAAAACACTTTGGTAAAAGGAGCTAGAACATGACTGAGTTCGAACGACTAGTGGCAAGTGTGATGTCCAACGCTTTTATAATAGACCCAACGCCACAGAAGAAAGTGAAGAAACAGAAACGACACAAACTCGTGAAGCTCGTCCAGAGTATGTCACTAAAGCAGTTAGAACTTTTTATATTGCTTATGGAAGGTAAGCTATCTGTACTCAACGTTAAAGGTGAATCCTACGGTTATCGCCGCTCAGACAATGGTTGGCTGATACGTAGTCTACACGACGATGAGCCAGAACACACTGTATTTATGGACTTTTCGGCATGTTCCTGTCAAGATTCCCGTTTCCGGGGCGTTATATGCAAACATATACAGGCCCTTAAAGGAGTGTTAGAATGATATCCCGCACCATGTTACGAGCTATCGCCCCGGAATATGGCGATCCTTGGGAAGTTGCTATCGCCTCTATGCTAGCTAAGTGGTCGAAACGACCAGTATTACAGAAGCTACTACATAAGTGGCCAGACGCATCGCACTTATGCCGAGCGGATGCGAATACCCTCGAAGCAATAACTCACTTACATCGTAACAGAGCTAGACAACTGATCCGGTTCAGTTCTATGTGGCTCGGCGATGGCTGGGAGGACTTTAGTGAACTTCCAGGCGTAAATGAATCTGTGATCGATGCGATAAAGGTATTTATACATGCGTGAAAGACTACCAGCTCGTCGTAATTGTTTTATACAGAAGCTCAAAATAAACGGACAGACTGTGCATTTTAGCGTTGGGTTATACCCAGATGGTAGACCTGGCGAACTATTCATAGATATGCACAGAGTTGGTACGACTGTGAGGGCTTGGTGTGAATCGACGGCTAAGCTTATATCCTTGATGCTTCAATACAATATACCTTTGAGTGAAATCGTTGAATCCCTAGCTGGCCACTGTACTGAACCATTCGGTTCCGTGCCAGTCTTAGGTCATCCAATCATACATAAAGCCTCAGGCGTGTTAGACGCTATTATGCGATCTATGGCGCTAGATTATTTGGCTAATGAATCCTTACAAGAAGATAAATGGGCGGAGCGCCTAATTGCCGCTCTGTTAAGTACAGAAGACATGTCGGCAGCTGAGATACGTGAAGTTGTGGGGGATAATATATTAGACGAGTTCCTAACTAAATTTGAACAAGAAGAGATGCAATAAGCATATTACCAATATGACAACCATGCTCATAGCATTTAATGGCACGCGCGACAACGGTCAATTCATGGGTGACCAACTTTGCTACATAAAGGCTGCCTATGCTTTTGTAGAGAATACGCCATGCGATAAAATACTACTCGCACTTTCTCCATTGAACGAGATGCACTTTCTATGGCAAAAGTTCATAGACGTGAATAATTGCGAAGTAGTCTACGATATGTTCTGTCCGGGGGATAATGAACAACGCTGGCAGGTTTGGGATAAATGGCGCAAAGAGCGACACATTGAAGGGCGTAAGTTCGATCACTACCGCGAGTTGTATCTACGTATACACGGTGCGCAGCGACAGAAAGTCCTATGCGGAAGCGAGAGAGGACTAGGTCGTAAGAACATATACGAGTATCTGTTGTATGGACAAGAAGATAAGTCCGACGGACCAGTCAAAGGTTGCGATTGGTTCGATGATACGTTGATTTATCATCCAACTTACATACCCGATCGTGATGTATACATATCTCCACATTGTAAGACGCAGGGAAATGCTACATTCACCTTCGCATATTGGGCAGAAGTTGTCCACAAGTTAATAGACGCTGGTATCAGTGTAACTGTCGGATACAATGGGTCCTTCTGTGACGACTTGCCTGACACTCCACTGTACAAAAAATATTGGGGGGATCATAAGCAATGGCTGGATCAAGTGTGTCGGCATAAAATAGTTGCGTGTGGCAATACCGGCACTGGTTGGCTCGCGGCAGCATGTGGCATACCATTATTCACAATGGAACCACCAAACTCAGTGATGGCAGACCATCGCTACCGCGAATGCGGCTTAAAAGGCATAGTAGAAGTTATGGACACCCCAGATGCAGACTATTGTGCGAAACGCTTAATAGCAGAAGTTAATCGCAAAATAGTTATGACAACGGGTTGCTATGACGTGCTCCATGCTGGGCATATACGGCATTTGGAGAAGTCTCGCGCCTTAGGAACTCACTTGGTTGTTGCGCTCAATAGCGATGCGAGTGTGCGTAAGTTAAAAGGAGATAGCAGACCGATTAACAACCAAGAGCAGCGTAAAACGGTACTTCAAGCACTCCGCTGCGTAGACGAAGTTCGCATATTCGATGGTGAAAATGCGCTAGAATTGATTAAAACGGTTAAACCATGCGTACTGACCAACGGATTTGGCTATAAAGTCGCTCAGATAGTAGGTAAGGACTTAGTAGAAGGCTACGGTGGGTGCGTGGTAGTAACATGCCACGGAGATGCGTCTAATGAACCATCTACTACTAAGATTGTGGCAAAATTATGCGATATAAACGAAGTGTGTCGTATAGCTGGATCAGTGTCGTTAAACCCGTATACTAAACTAAAACTTATGGCAGATCAGTTCGTATCAGTGTTGAACCTACCTGGTGCAGTTGCTGACGTTGGCGCATACCGTGGTGGTACGTCGCTAATACTACGCCGATTAGCCCCAGCTAAAGAGCTACACCTATTCGATACGTGGTCAGGTAATCCGTTCGATGATGACTTGTGCCACCATAAGAAGGGTGAGTGGCCCGCAAAGTTGGCTGAGTGCCAAAAGTTAGTGGGAGATGCCTTCTATCACGAGGGGGTATTTCCTGAAACTGCTTGTGGCGAAGAGTTTTGCTTCGTATACGTTGATCCAGATACGTACCAAACTGTGCGAGATGCTATTGCGTACTTCTGGCCACGCATGGTTCCAGGTGGGAAGATGTTTTTTGATGACTATGGATGGGACCCGTGCTCAGGCGTAAAGAAGGCTGTGGATGAAGCACTATCAGACGTAACAGTCTATGCGCCCTATTCTTGTGTGGCGGTGAAATATGTATGATGCGGACTACTTCCTTCGTGGACTTGAGACTGGTAAAAGTCTGTACGTTGACTACCATTGGCTGCCGGAGCTGACGATCCCGATGTGCAACGCTATCGTTAAGCATCTTGGCATCAAGGGACAGTCTGTCCTAGATTTTGGTTGCGCACGTGGATACACAGTCAAGGCTCTTCATCAACTTGGTTACGATGCTCGGGGTGTTGATGTATCGACATGGGCGCTAGACAATTGCGATCCAGATGTTAAGGACTTTGTATCTAGTAAACTAAGCTTCGTTGACTGGATTATTGCTAAAGACGTATTAGAGCATATTCCACAAGTAGTTGAGACTATTAACGATCTTCTACTACATGCGCGTATAGGTGTGTTTGTAGTTGTGCCACTGTCAGATATGGACAACCACCCTTACGTTGTATCAGATTACGAGAAAGACGTGACACACTTCCACCGGCTAACGTTGGCATCGTGGGTACGCATGTTCTTGCGTCCGGGTTGGTCAATAGAGGCTAGGTACCGCATACTTGGAGTGAAGGATAACTACAACGACTGGACGACTGGTAACGGATTTATAACTGCGAGGAGATTGTAGTGACAACCATCGGTATCGTCGCCAATGTTTATAACGAAATCAATGCTCTTCCTGGATGGCTAGAGAGTGCAACTTCGTTTGCTGACTGGGTTGGCATCATGCACAGTGGCCCCAATGGCGCTAAGTCTAACGATGGGACGCTAGAGTTACTAGAAAAGTGGCGCATACCAGTCCAATTTTGTCCAATTGATGATGGTTTTGGCGTAGTACGAACGAAAACCCTTCGCATGTGTCCGTGTGATTGGGTTATGTTGCTAGACGCTGACGAACGATTCCATAGAACAATCGAAGTACTAACTTGCTCCGGCGAATCTACGCCACCAGACGTGGTCGATGCGCTACTATACGACTACTCAAGTCAAGTAGTCCAGCCATACGATGCAGCAATCGATTTCGCGGCGTGTCCATCTAACTTCGAGAATATCAAACAGCTAGGTGCAAAGTTATCTGTGGCACATGGTGAAGTATACAACCAGGGAGCACGACTACGAGAGCTACTTCATGGGGACACAGTACAAGTAGTGCGCAGACATTGGCACGATTTCACGCATAAACGCCCTACGCAGAACTGGCATACAGAGCCAGACTATCAAATGCGCATACTTCGCAATCATGCGTCTATATACTTCGCTCAAGATACTCGGATGCACGAAAGAGCTGTCGGAGTACATACTACTACTCCAGCGGACTTTACACGTGGACCATTTTTGGACCATTACCACTGCCATTTCAAGATGCATGAGCCCGAACAACGGTGCTATGATGTGGCTATTTATAACGCATTAGACAAAGGATTGACGCCACCAACCTTTGAGGAATGGAAAAAGAGAGGATGAATAATAGATGATAGATTCTCTCAAAAAGGGGTATCATCTCTCGACGTGGATCAACGTGGATCAACGTGGATAGACTTGGATCGATCTATTAATCGATATTTGAGATGAGAAAATATGAACTTTCAAGTAGAACTTACGAGTGTGTGTGATCTTACTTGTGGCTATTGTCCTAATAGGGAAATGGAGCGTGAGCGCGCGTTCATGTCGGACGAAGTCTTCGACGTGATACTGCATCGCTACATTATTCCCTACAAGGAGATGAACAGATTCTGTACTCCAACGTTTATTAGCCATAAGGATGGTGAGCCACTTCTAAACAAGAAACTACCGAGTGTATTGCGCAAACTCGCCGATGTCCTACCTGACATGAACATCGACATATATTCTCATGGTTTGATGCTTACGAAATGGCGCGAACGTGGACAAGACTTCTTCGAGTTCTTGGCTACGCTACCAAATCATTGCCGCTACTTAATGAGCTATCACCCTAAGAACCACGATGAGTCGATTAACGACTACAATGCTACCTTCCGGTACATGAAGGAAGTCTTACAAAATCCGCCGCGTAACGTCGAATTTATTATGGTTGCGCATAAGGCACAGGGCGCACCACCTACAGATGAGTGGCTAGAACTGTGGAAGCCGGAGCGTGAGCGCGGTGTGTTGACAGTCCACGCTAACGCATCGATAAACCCATGGGCTGGGCGCATTGACGATCCTAATGTCAGTCATTTTAACGGCTGCCCTTATGGAGACTTTGGCCATTGGTTCTTCGGCGTAACTGGAAACATCATCGCGTGTTGTATTGACTTAGAGGAAGAAATCATTTTCGGTAATGTCTTACACGACGAGCCGTCAGCCATGGTAACGAAGTTGGACGCATTCTATGCTGACCAACGTGCAAAGAAGGTAGATCACGCGGTCTGCCATAACTGTCATGGTTTGCCACCAGGGGACTTACAATCGTTAACATTACGAACCTAATCTGGATTGGGAACAGTTTTGCAGCAGTTAACGTAGACCTCGAGGGATACAAGATAACTGCCATATTAAACTGTGCATTTGACTTGAACGTAAAGCGTGAACAATCTGGCTATTATATGACATGTGTGGAATATGCGCACATTGGTCTGGTAGTCGGACCTGGTAATTCATTAGCATCGTATCATGCAGCGACTCTGAAATTATGCGACTTCATAGTTAAAGGTCGATATGTACTTGTGCACGACCATGACTCTACGTCTAGGGCAGTTGCAGTTGTAATTATGGCAATGCATGCGTTAGAACGACGAGGATGGGACTACTGGCTGGGCGTCATCAGTAAGAAGATGGGTACGTCGCCACATGAAGAGCATAAGCGAGCATTTAACAAAATGAACTGGCGACTTATATCATCCGTATTGGAGGCAAAATGAAGAAGATAGTAGTAGCTATTCCGCATAGCCATACGTGGCTTTGGACGCAAACCTGTATCGCGTCACTTTTACGCTACCCACCTCGTGCCAAGGGGTTCGAAGTTACAATTGTCGTCGTAGATAACTCGCCGTGGTCCCCCGCAATACGTGGGGTTACGGAACTATACGACGTAGACGTGGTACTGAATCTAAAGAGTAACAAGTTTCATGCGTCAGCGCTCGACTTCGTAGTAGAGACGGAAAGCTTTGACTATCTAATGGCGCTAGAGACAGATGTTCTAGCTTGTCGTCCGGATTGGTTACAATGGTTTGTAGATCAACTGCGACCAATGGACTATGCAGTAGGGCATTGGCACCATGAGCAGTTCGTTAACCCATCCTGTACATTGTACCGAGGTAGTATATTACACGAGATGGCAATATGGTGCAAGACTCGGTCTGAGCCTGAAACGCTACGATGGGGACCACTATTTGCCAAATCGCAACCGATCGCAGATCGTACACCAGAGCGCGATTACCGAGAGTGGTATGACCAGAACATCGAGTGGATTGCAGGACCATTTGCAGATAAGCGTGGGTGGCCTGTTGGGACGAAGTTAAAGGAAGAACCTAGTGGCCAAATGAAGGGGCCTGGATGGTACGAACCAGGGCAAATGCTACATCACATGGCGGTAGAGAACGGCTATACGTATACTGTTTGTCCGACAATGACAACAAAGCGCGAAGATGGCTTACCATTACAGACTCTCTATGGCTCTACGATGCCTGACCCACAGCGACAGCTAGAAGCGGTAGAGTTATTTGGTAACTGTGCATCGGCGCATATGTGGGGTGGGACACGGGCGCTTGATATAATCAAGCATGAGGTTACGTGTAACTTCGTAAAATCGAATACCGCATTCTGGCTAGAGCGTGAGGCGCGATACTGGAAGGCAGTTGTACCAGCCGATATACAAGCTAATACGCTTAACTTGATTCGTAAGTATGGCTGGTACCATAAGGGGGCTGGGACACCTGATGTGACAGAGCGTGACCACGCTGCTGTCGCATTATTGCGCGAGTGCTATGCGCGAGGGGGAGTATCATGGTAGCTTGGAAAGACCATTTTCGTAATTGTGTCGCCGCTTTCGACTTCCAGCCATGGTTTTTCGATGGCGAAGATAAGAACATGCGCGCACTCGCGAACAAAGAAGCATTTGTCAATTGGTTCGCACAAGAGCCCGGGGCTATCGGTAACCCCTATCGCGATGAAGGGTTCTATGTGCGTGAGTTAACTAACGTCAGTCTTACCATACGACCTAGGAATATCGTAGAGTTTGGCACGAATATAGGTCTTAGTACGCTACTACTACGCATCCTCAACCCGAATGCTGAGATAACAACCATAGATACCCTTTCAATGCAGTACATGCCAGGTGACATCAAAGTCGTGACAGGTATGCTAGCAAAGCATAATGGCGTAAAAGCTCATTATTTGCTTGGCGATTCCAACCAGTTTACAGCAACTGATGTTGATATGTGCTTCATTGATGCAGACCACTCATACGGAGCAGTGGTAGCAGATAGCGAACAAGCGTGGAATAACCGCAATAAAGACTATAGTGCTATAGTCTGGCACGATCACAATGAGCGACATCCTGGCGTTATACAGGCGGTGAGTGAGTTTATCGTCCGAAAGCGAATACTTCTTAACATGCTACCAGATAGTTCAACTGTGTGGAGTTACAAATGAAGTCAGTCGCTGATATACTCCGCTCTTATGCTGTATTCGACGAACAGGGGCGTCATACGAACGGCACTGATAAAGAGTCTAATCACCATTATGGTGTGGCTTATGAGTCTCTGTTCTTCAACAGGGACGACGTTAATCTGGTGCTAGAGATTGGCATAACTGACGGTTCGTGTATGCTAGCATGGCGCGAAGTATTCCCTAATGCGCTAATCGTTGGCCTAGACATCGAGCCAAGTGCCTGTCAGCGCTTAGATCGTTTGGAGTTCCACTTAGGAGACCAACGTGTTAAAGCTGATTGTGAACGTGCAGCAGCTGGACGGAAGTTCGATGTTATAATCGAAGATGCATTTCACTCAACAGATAACACTCTACTGTCTCTATTTTGGCTCTGGCCATTTGTAAAACCAGGTGGGATATACGTCATAGAGGAGTGGGCAAATATATGCTCAGACAAGACAAACGTACTTACACTGTGGCCGAGTGCAAGAGTTATCAATACGATCGGACCAAGCGGTGGGACTGAACCTTTAGTAGTTTTAAGGAAAGCGAAATGACTGAAGTTATACAGAATTTGTTCATCGGTAATTGGCACGAAGCAAGAGATGCACAAGGAATGTATGTTGTTACTGTGGCTATCGATTCCGAATTTATTGGGCATGAGCATTTTAAGCTAATCGATGGGCCAGGTAATAATGTAGAAGAGTTTTGTAATGCAGTCGATAGTGTGTGCAAAGCGCATCGTAATGGCGACAAGGTTCTAGTGCATTGTGTAGGTGGTCGTAGTAGATCAGCTGCAGTGATAGTGGCTGCTGTAACTGTATTAACAGGCACATCATTGCTAAATGCATACGACGCACTTATATATAAGCATGATTTTACAGGTAGTGGAGCGAGGATACATCCCTACTTGTCTTTAATACTATTGGAAAAGTACGAATGATAAACGATATATTCACAAGCACTGGCGCGAAGTTCTTTCATCACCAAGAGGTGATGACAAAGTTACAAAATGGCCGGGGACAACCTGTAACTTGTCACGTTATGTCCACTGACGTATGCAACCACTCATGTGGTTTCTGCTCAGTACAACACCGAGTTGGTGATTCGCTCATGTTTGAAGAGATTACGGGGTTTATTGACATCCTGCTAAAATACGGCTTGAAGTCCGTAATCCTATCTGGTGGCGGTAACCCTATTCTCTACAAGTGCAAAAAGACTGGTAGGAACTTCAACGATATAGTTGATGCGATTCACGAGCGTGAGCTAGAGATTGGGTTGATAACGAATGGTATGCCAATGAAGAAGTTCACCACACGCAAGTCATGGACGACAGTGCTACCAGAAACACTCGATAAGTTAACTTGGATACGTATCAGTATGTCGGGACTGGACCATTTCGAGAACGAAGTTTATGTTCCAGACATTGATCCGTCTAAAACTACACTCGGATTTAGCTACGTTGCGCATGACTTGTATGATGCGCCAGAGGATAAAGCACATGGCAAGGTATCTACAGAAGCTGACGTGCTACATCTTGGTGTGCTAGAAGGGCGCAAGGTATGGCGGTTTGAAGATCGTATTAACAAATTAACTGAGCAAATCGATCACTACGTCTCAAGTTACGAGCCACGATACGTTCGCCTGTTGCCAAACTGTTTAGAACCTAGTAAGATACCACAGCGATGTGAGCAACTACAGAAGATGGCCGATGCGATAGACCCACGTATAGTATTTGTTCAGCAGAAGCCACCGAAAGCTCCTCATGCTTGCTATCTTGGCTATATCCATCCTGTTCTCAATTGTGATGGATACATATATCCGTGTGACAGTTGCGTACTAAACGATGCTGCTGGTCATTCATTCGCAAATCCATGGCGGGTGTGTCACTGGTCGGAGATTGGTAAGTTATACGATGCTCCAGTGCAATCACTAATTGCTGATCCAGCAAAGACGTGTCCAGGATGCGTATTCAACCGGTCTAATACTATCCTCGAAGGTGTCGTACTTGGGACGATCGATACTACACCGTCAGAAGTTATTTCGGAGCATCATAACTTTGTCTGAGAAACTACTAATGCTTACTAAAAGATGTAAAGTATGTAGTCGTATTATACCATTAGGACGTATAGTGGCGCTACCATACACTGACCGATGCGTTCGACATAGCGACGCTGTACCAATAACAGAAGATACAGTTGGCGTTATAAACTCGGTAGATACTCACGACTTGCTTATGTCAATACAGTCATCTACTCAAGCAGATAGGTGGAATTAATATGCTTGTTCAGCCAAAGTTGTTAGACATAGAATGGGCAACATTGCGGACTTGGGCTCGCCAGAT
>Ga0105050_10009945_pt1 | contig 10528 bp, 10 predicted proteins | sample FRY01_FD_78088 | JGI IMG/M metagenome (GOLD analysis project Ga0105050, IMG submission 78088) | Freshwater microbial communities from Lake Fryxell liftoff mats and glacier meltwater in Antarctica - FRY-01 | ecosystem: Environmental > Aquatic > Freshwater > Ice > Glacier meltwater ... | reverse complement strand
TTGGCGGCATTTAGGGATTTGCTAGAATAAAAGAGCAAAATGTGGATAAGTTACGCTTTTTTTGCAATTTAGGATTCAAGTTGTTATATATTTGTTTAGTTAGTTAATTGAAGAAGGGTGAATCTTTGGTTTTTTAGCACACCTTAATTTTTGTTCCTGGATTGGTTTTGACTTTACCCGCAAAATTTTAAAACCAGTGAATATTAATTAGTATTTTGAAATGCCGTATTTATTTTCCTGCAATTTATTCACTTCTAAAGGTGAGCCTTGTAGCTTCTGTTTTATAAACCCCGAACTGCACTGTTTAAAAGATTTTGTAGCTTCTGAATACTGTTATTTGGAATATTAGTATGGTGGAATTTTGTTTTCTGGCCAGAATAATTATTAATCCAAAACTCTTCAAGGATATTGCAGAGTCACTTATCTCAAACTGGTGTTCAAATTTGGAAAAAAATAAAACTAAACTAAATGAAAAAATCAATTTTAATTCTTTTATTTGCCTTTGTAGTCTTCAATTCATATTGTTCAACAATTACCATGATGGGTAGAAAAACAGGGGGAGCACAGAACGGAAGAACTGCAATTTGTGACCCAAATTACCCCGCAGAAACATGTGCAACATTTGTAGTATTGGATGGTAAGAGTACAACAATTACCAGAACAATTTATGACGCAACTCCAATATCAATAACTGGCGGAACTGTTGAGCATAGAAATGCAGGAGGAACTTTGCTATGGAGTGGAACTGGTTCTACCATAACCGCGTCAGCTATCGGATCTTATATTGAATATATTATTAATCTATAGTTTAAATATGAAATTTGATAATTCTAAAAGAGCATCCAATTTGGGTGCTCTTTTTACGTTTCTCTTGGCTTTTAATGCACAATCCCTTTCAGCGTTTAAGTTGTGGACGCCAGTAGATACTAAATCGAAAATGTTGTTTTTTGACTTTGTGAGTGATTATAAAATATTATCATCGGATCAAGTAATATTTTTGAATGCGAGCAATTGCTATATATGCAAGCAAGTCATAAAACATACCAACAAAAACTTTCTTGACAGTGTTAAAGTGTTTTTAAAAACAGATGACACTTCAATTCAAAATTATTACACCAGGGATTTGGGAATAAAACATGTATTTTTAATAGATAGAAAATTTTATCCGTTTATTAAAATATTTCTTACGAGCTCAATTCAGGATGTTGTACTTAATTTCAATAATACGCTGATATCCATTAAATACAATACCTTGGACTATAATAATTTCGCCAAATCATTGAATGAAGTTAACAATAATAAACCAGAAATAACGACCATTGTGAAACAAAAAGGTGGTATTTTAGATTTTAGTGTAAATGGTCAGGATATGGTTATAAAGGACAAAACACAAAAATTCTTAATTAAACACAATATAGATACTTTTAATTTTTTGAATATAATGTCAAATTCAATATATGATTCCGTGATATTAGGAAAATTTCGAAAAGATTTTAATTTCAAAGGAATATTAAAAAATGCGGCGACTTTTAATAAATATGGATTGGAGTATTTTTCGACGCAAGGCATTACTAAAGCAGATTCAGGGTTTTATATTTTTTCGATAATTTCATTCTGTGAACTATATCCGAAAGACTCGCTGGTTATATTCGGAAAACACTGTTTAATCAAAATGAATGTTGTACTTAAAACACTGGATTTTAGACTCATGAATCTTGAAATTCCGGATAAAAAAAGAGCTATGGGCACATCGGCAATTTTTCGATATTGTAGATTAATTGAAGGGGGGAGGATATTAATAGGCAGATATTTTACAAATGAAGATTCAGCAAAGCTAAATCATTTAAATATGAAAAAAGTACCACTGTTTTTAGTTTTGAATAAAGACAATAGTTATAAAACCATCGATGTTTCGAAAAAAATAATATTAAATTCTTTTAAATACAATACAATATTTGGACAAATGCCTTCAACTATTTGTAATGGCAATATATTTTTTTATAATAATGCTATGGTTTACAATCATTTAAAGAACAAACCTATAGAAATAGAATGGTTAAAAAGTATGTTTCAAGCAGAATTTAATTGGGAATCATTAGGGCTTATTGAGGTAGAAAAAGTTGTGGACGGTTATAAGTTTTATTTTACTAATGGTAAAAGTATTGTTTGCGTGAGTACTGATGAATTGTTTAAAATGAAAGACTATTCAGAATTCGAAGGTGAAAAGAAGATAAAAATTGCGAAGGAAACTGATGCAGGCATTTATTTTACTGATGGTTTAGGTATTTATAGATTTAAAGTAACATTTTAGAATAAAAAACCCCGCCTGATGCAAAGCAGACGGGGCGGAGGGTAATAACACCGGTAACAAATAATCAGGCTAAATCTTCGTTCATCCGGTGTGCATCTTCGGGTTTAATTTTGTCTGTTTTGGTATGGTAGTTTAAAAGTGTTTCTCCAAATTCGTGCAAATAAAATTTTAACCCTGTTACGCCTTCGGTAGCCAATGAACTTAAACAGGCCAACAATCCGATAGGGAAAAATAACCATGCTAAAATGCCCTCATGAAAAGGCCTGTTTGAGTTGCCCATAAGTTGGGTTAGAATTGCACCTGCCATAAAAAAAGCAGGGTAAAGCATTAAAAATAGTGCGGTTGTCATTTTCATTTTCCTTTCTTTTTAGATTAAACTTAGTTTGGAGAACGCGTTATTGTATAGACGTAAAGTTAGCCAATAGCGTGTAATTGAATTGTCATAACTGCACGAAAAAACAAATGGATGACATCATTGTGATAGAAACACGACAAAAATGGATATTGGAGTTTAGAAATCGTCAAGAGTCTATAGGTTTCTGAATCGTACGAATACGAAACCTAGTTGGTCTTTAAATAGCAGCTCAAGTTTAGAAATTGTCAAGAGTCTCCAAGCAATTCATTCATAGAAAACCTTAAAATCTTTTTTAATAATTTCAAAGACTATTTTTTTGAATGCAAAATTAAAAAAACAACATTAGGTAAAATACGCCAAGAGAACTTAATACACCCGGTCCGCAGATTTGGCAAGGCTGAGAAGGGGTGCCATTTTCTTTACCCGATTCCTGCAACGCAACCTCAATTTTTGATCACCGGCGAGGAATAAATGCCTGCATCCGTAAATATGCGCACCAAATAAGGGCCTGAAGAAAAAGAAGTTACATCCACACTGCGGGTATTTCCCTTTTGTGTTAAAAGTACTTTGCCTGCAATATCTACCCATTCTATGTATTTAATGTCCATTGAAGTTTGAATACTCAATATGCCCGTAATTGGGTTTGGAAATATGGACAAATCTCCGATATTTAATTTTCGAATGCCATTGAATTGAATGCGGAAAATGCCAATTAAAGTATCATTCTCAGGGTAATTGTCGCCAAGCACGGAAACAATGGCTTTGGTTCTGTAAACGCCTGGCACTAGCACAGAAAACAATTTGTTGCCGTTTATGGTGTCGTTTGCTGACATTGCCAAATTGGAAAACAAAGCTGTGTCTGCATAAACGGTATTTTTATTGGCGCTATCGTTGATACTGAAATACACTTTGCCAAATACCTTGTTCGTATCTGTACCAATATTTCGAATCCTAATTTCCGGCAGCATTGCACCTGATGTATGCAATAGGATAGAAGTGTTTTTTGGATTCAACCATTCCAAAGCTGCAACATCTTTGCCTTTTTGCACATTGAAAAATGAGATTAAAGTGTCATTAAAAATATTTTGGTCCGATTGCGAAAAAGTATGAAATAATATTTTGTAAATGCCACTGTCCAACGGATTGAATTTGTTGCCAAAAGTTAATTTTTTCTTTTCATATCCGTTCAACGAATCATTGATAAATTGGTAATAAACCAATTGATTTTTATTATAAATTTCTGCATAAAGCCGCACATCGGTCATTTTCAATTTGCCTTCATTGGCAATGGTAGCCTGTAAATTTATATTGTCTTTTTTGGCGGTATAATTATCGGTATACAGCGGTGTATCTGCAGAAATTACATGCGCATCTCTGCCTATTTGTACATGAAATTTTAACCTTGCCGTGTCATTTTTTCGGTATACATCGCTGCTGTAATTGGTGTACGCTATTACTTCGTAAGTACCCGCATTTACTGGGTTAAATGAATTTGCAAAAACCTGATCGTACGTTTGACCTGTATCTAATTTTAAACTTTTTATATCTTGATATACTTTTAAATTGTTCCACCAAATATTATAAATTACCGGTACAATATCTCCATTTTTTATAAACCCATTGTTTTTTATTCTTAACAATGGCGTAATAGGCGCAGCACCTACGTCTAATGTATCAGTAGCAAGGGGTTTTAATACTGCAATTCCCGTGTAATCGTAAGGATAACCTACATTAAAATTGTATTTTATGGAATCATTGGAATGCACAAATTCTGGAGGATATTCTATATGATAAACAATGGTATAAGTACCCTTTTTTTGCGGGGTAAATGATTTTATGAATGCCACAGAATAATGTTCCTTGCCTGCAAAATTTAAATACAATGTGTCTGTCCAAATGGTTTTGGTATATACGCTGGTAACTCGGTACCATAATTTGGCTCCATAGACATTTAGCAATCCATCATTGTAAACTGCTACAGTAGGCTTTATGGGTTTGTTCTGTAAATAGAATGTTTTTATATCTGGAATTTTGCCAGAATCGATGCCGACATCGAATGCTTTTGCCACAAAAACCACCCGCTTTGCTGTGTCATTGCTTCTTTTTTTATCCGTAGTCATTTCAGTGATAAAATAGACATCCAGCATGCCAGTATCAACGCATTTGTACGTTGGCCAATTCAGTATTTTAGATTGAAATTTAGGGAGTTGTAAAGTTTGGGTTTTATTGTAAATTATGGTCTTTCCTTTCTTAATTACGCAGCGGGCAACAAAGTTGGGTGTGGCATCAAAACCAATATTGAGAATGGCAGCAACCGGGGTAAAAGTGTCTTTCAGATATTCATAAACAGTATTGTTCGAAGGTTCGTAAACGGAGGATACAATTACATCTTTTTTAACACCCACAAAAAACTTGAGCTGCAGTGAATCGTTGTCTTTGATTTGGTCATTTTTTTGTTTGGTATAAATTAATACCGAGTGTTCCCCAAAATTCTTTGGGTGAAATGCTTTTGGAAAGGTATAATTTCTTTTTATGCCTGCCGACATTGTATCTCTCAAACTGCTTTTAAAGAGTAATTTTCCGTATTGATAAATTTCACAAACCACTTCAAACGAATCTTTTAAATGGGTAACACCAATATTCCCAATCGTTGCTTTCGGGAATAAAGAATCCGTAACATACATGTCTATGCTATCTTTCGGCGCAGTGATGGACAACACCGTTAAATCTGTATCGCCTTGGGTTCTCGGTTCAATAAGAAATTTATAGGGAGCATCTGGATAAAAATCTAACCAATTGGTATCTGCTGCCGGCGAGCTGTAGTAGAAAGTATTGGGTCTAACCGGAAATTCAGTTTGGTAACCGAATGCCACATTGTTTGTGCCCAATTGACGCACACCAGTGAAAAAGCTGCCACTAACCACTACGGGTTTTTTTAAATCTAGAATGTAATTTCCAGCAATGGTGGTTAATGAATCACTCAGGTATAACAATTTGCCAGGTTGGTTGTTCTTTTTTGCTTGCCAAATTCCCACTTTAAACGGACGACCGGCAAAAGCAAAGTTCACCGTAACTTGGTTTATGTTTTTAGATTTATTTGAATAAAACCGAGCCACAAAATCACCTGTTGAGCCATTAAAACCTATACCCCCTGGATCTGGTGGCAAAGACACATCGCGGTAAGAATAGATGTTTTCGTTTGCCTGTCGGTAGGAAAAACCAGTGTCATTGGTTTTGTTTTTATCCCCTGTTATGGCAACAAATACGGTGTCTATTCCTTTTTTGGCCGGCAAAAGCGAAGGGACTTGGATGTACTTTTGTTCATCCACATTCAGGGTAAAAGTAGTACTGTCCAACTGGTTTTTGTTAGGGCCCTTCATCCAAGTGCGCAGGCGAACCGTCGTTTGTTTCTTTTTACCCACATTGCGCACCAAGGCTTGCACACTGTCTGGGTTGCCTAGCGGCACAGGTATTTTTCCCAATGTATATGCCTTTGTAAGCATAATGTCGTTGTCGAACCTCGGAAAGCTTAGAATTAAGGTAGGATGGCGGTCTGTGCTATTTGGCAAACTGTCTACAGCGGCACTACCAGCAGCCCATTTGCACTGGTTTGCGGAATACCCAATCAATGAACTGCCATTTTCGTAATACCAATTAATTACGGCAGTTTGGGTGGCAGTTTGTGTATATTCCACCAACATTTCTAAGTTCGAGCCCAAGGTGGTATCAAAATAAAACAACTTATTGTAAAATGGAATTTTGTGAAATCCATCCGCCACGCCAATTTCCGCTTTCGGGTTTTGATCGTAAACCCTTGTGGTGCCTGTTTTTTCGCCTGGCCAGTAAAGTTTACCTGATCCAAAATCTGAATTGTTGGTGTTTTTAAGAAAAATAGTAAGGTTGCAATTTGTGTTAAAATCACTGCCGGCTAACCTGCCAAACGAAAGATAATTTATAGTATCGCCATGTTTTAAATTGCCAAGCACAGTTTTGGGGAATATGTAAGCGAAACGGGTGTTATAGCTTGCCATGGTGGTGTTGACAACCAGCGGCCCTGCTGCCGTTCCACCAAAAGTGCCATCCCCAATTTGCAAGTATTGACCAAAGCTTAACAGTGGCATCCAAATCAATGACACCACCAAGACAAATTTTCTCATTCAAACAAAGATAGTTTTATTTTTTACAATTTCTAAATAGTTCTTTCGCAAAAATGGCGTCAATTCATTTCATTACAATTCTATGATTATTTGAACCCTTGGTAAAAAGCTGTTATTTTGCGGTTCTTGAACCGAAATAAATTAATACATAGAATAAAAACCATTCAGTCCTATCTGTGCGCAGGACTTGACACCGAAATGGGGAAATTGCCACTGCACATGGCGAAAAACGGTGAAAATCTCGTAGAATTCAACCGCAAAATCATAGAGGCAACATTGCCTTTTTCTGCGGCATATAAAATAAACACGGCCTTTTATGAGCAATATGGCTCCAAAGGTTGGGCTTGGATGGAAGAAACTTTGGCCCACATACCAGATTCTGTTTTTAGCATTGCAGATGCCAAAAGAGGCGACATTGGCAATACCAGCACCATGTATGCCCGTGCTTTTTTTGATACCCTAAATTTTGACGCTGTAACCGTGGCTCCTTATATGGGAGAAGATAGTTTGCGCCCATTCTTAGAATTTGAGAACAAATGGATTATTTGTTTGGCGCTTACGAGCAATCCCGGGCACGCCGATTTTCAGAAATTAAACACAGAAACCGAAAAAAAATTGTACGAAACTGTTATTGAAACGGTATGCAAATGGGGAAATCCAGATAATTTAATGTTTGTAGTGGGCGCCACCCGCGCCGAAGATATTGGCCATGTACGAAGCCTAATTCCCGATCATTTTCTACTGGTGCCAGGCGTGGGAGCACAAGGAGGTAGCCTTTCCGAGGTAAGCAAATACGGTTTAAATAATGACTGTGGACTTTTGGTAAACTCCAGCCGGGGCATCATTTATGCGTCCAATGGCGAAGATTATGCCGAAGCTGCTGCCACAGAAGCCAATAAACTGCAAAAAGAAATGGCGGTTTTGATGGGGAATAATGTTACTTGATTGTCTTTATTTGTAATTTCCAAACAACAATCTGGCAGTTTGATTCTTGTGTCTGTGCTAGACTTTATGCTGCGTTTTATTAGATAGATATTGCCTTGTTCACAAACCAAATGAGCCTGCTTCAGAGACAATAGATCTGAAATCCTAAGCCCAACAGAACAGCCAAATATAAATATGTCTCTTGCCAACTTTAACTTTTCAGGTAAATGGTCCAAGAATAACTTATCCAGCAAAATGAACTTCAATTGTTCTAGCGAAATCACAACAACTGGGGTTTCTTCCTTAATTACATAAAAAGTTTTATAGTGTTCCGAAATACCTATACCCTTATGCACAATAAGATACCTTAAGAAAGTTCTGGTTGTTTTAATTTGCATACCCACATAATTATCTAAAAAGTCTTTTCTATAAAGGAATGCAACGAAGACAAACATCAGGTTGACAATTTGGCGACAACTTTTAACTAAAAACGGTTTTAAAACTTATCTTTACGACCTAAATAATTGACAGAGAATAATTGATGAAATTAGTAACGCAGACACCGAAAAAAGCACTAAAAGCCTTCTTAAAGCAAAAGCCTTTAAGAAGTGAAATTGACGTTTTTAAAACAAACCTCATTGCTTTGCTCGACAAAATCAGCGTTATAGAAAAACGACCAACGGACGAAAGCGAAGAGCATTTAAAAAACGACCTGCGTGACTTTTTACGTGACACTTATTACCGTGACACCAACGCCATCAACACCAAAGACAAGAAAGACCTTGTAATTCATCTTGGCAAGACAACCGATAGCGAAGTTGGAATAATTATAGAAGCCAAAGGATGATTTAAAAGTATTTTTGTTAGATGAACCTGAAGTTGCTATTGTTTAAGAAAATTTAACAATACCTGAAACCCAAAACATAGAATACAAACAAAGTTGGCGAGACGAATATCTGAAATGGATTTGGGGTTTACGAACTTTATCATATTACAGCAGAAGAACAAAAAATAATTGAGGGAAACTAAATGAAAGAGAACAATATTATACTTTACAATACCCCAACTGGCAATGTAAAAGTGGAAGTAATATTTAATAACGAAACCTTTTGGCTTACTCAAAAACGCCTGGCAGAGCTATTTGGCGTTGAGGTGCCTGCTATTAGCAAACATATTTGAAGAAAATGAACTGCAAGAAATTGCAGTTGTTTCCAAAATGGAAACAACTGCCAACGATGGAAAAAATTACCTGACCAATTTTTACAATCTTGATGCAATTATTTCTTAGGCTACAGAGTAAAAAACCAACAAGGAACAAAGTTTCGCCAATGGGCAACAGCCGGATTAAGAGAATTTATTGTAAAGGGGTTTACAATAAATGATGATTTACTGAAGCAAGCTGGTGGCGGTAATTATTTTGAAGAATTGTTGTTCAGGCAAGTCTAACGGATTGCATTGCTTTTTTTTAAACCAAAAGACTACTTGTCTGGAGTATCTTAGAATTCTAACTACTACTCCTTAATCCAACCCGTTTTTCCGCTGGTCCAGGCATTGATAATGTTTTTATCCGTGGTTGCTGCAAAGCCAGTGATGGACGGTTCCATTGGGTTTGTGTTGTAATTGATGAGGAACAATATTTGGTGTAGCGTGTCTAAATTATAGGTGGTGGTGCCTTCCATAAATTTTTTATGTGCCCTGTATTTTGGGATATTGGCTTTTTGAAAATTTACCATATCTCTAAAGAGGAAGAAAGAGTCTTTTCGGTGAATGCTTATTAAAACGGCGGTGCTATCCATGCCGTAATAAACGGTTGTTATTTCTTTCGGTCCGGTTTTAATATCCTGTATCATATAGCCCGATTTAAATTCCGTTTTTACAATTTGATCTGCGCCAATGAAAGATATAATTTTATCCATTTTAGAACCCAACTGGGCAAATGCACAGATGGGTGCAAAGCAGAAGACAAAAATCCAAATTCTCATGTGTTATTATAAAAGACGAATTACAAACACAAAAGTTGTTCCGAAAACCTTAACCCTTAGGTTTTAGGGGTCTAACTTCAATGTTTACATGGTGAAAATTAGGTGGACTTTCTAGGGCATAAACAATTTGTGAAGCAACATCCTCAGGCATTAGCATATTGTTGTGCGGTTCTATGGAGCCGTGGTGTCTAAAAAAATCTGTTTTGGTACTGCCGGGATAAATGCATGTCACTTTAACGCCAGAATCGCGAACCTCTTTATACAAGGCATCGCTAAAACCGCGCACTGCAAATTTGGTTGCGCAATAGCCGCTGGTTTGCGGGTAACCTTCTAAACCTGCTGTAGACGCAATATTTACAATATGGCCAAGGCCTTGTAATTTCATACCTGGCAATACCAATCTTGTAAAATAAAAAATACCATTTACGTTTGTACTGAACATTTCATGCCATTGTTCCAAAGGCAAAGTATCGCAATGCCCAAAATACCCTAGCCCAGCATTGTTTATTAAAATATCCACCTCGCCGTGTTTTGAAATGACAGGGGCAATGGCATTTTCAACAGTTGCATAATTTCCAACGTCGGCTTTTATACAGGTGTAATTTGGGTGTTGGGTTGCGCAGCCACTGCGACAAATGCCATAAACAATGGCACCTTTGGCTAACAATTGGGTTACACATTCAAGCCCTATTCCTTTATTGGCACCGGTAACTATGGCCACTCTGTTTTCTAAATTCACAACGCAAAGTTAGGTTTACCTAGGTTGGATATATTAATGCATGAAAAATATTAGCAAAAC
>Ga0105050_10009940_pt1 | contig 10529 bp, 8 predicted proteins | sample FRY01_FD_78088 | JGI IMG/M metagenome (GOLD analysis project Ga0105050, IMG submission 78088) | Freshwater microbial communities from Lake Fryxell liftoff mats and glacier meltwater in Antarctica - FRY-01 | ecosystem: Environmental > Aquatic > Freshwater > Ice > Glacier meltwater ... | reverse complement strand
TGCTCTCGGTATTGCGTTTTTTTCGAGAGAAATTTTGCTTTTTTGGACGGGAGATGCTGTCTCTGTATCTAACACCTATCTAGTTGTGACTTTATTGATTTTAGGCACTGGCTTGAATGGAATCATGAATATACCCTACGCATTGCAGCTCGCCCACGGGTGGACAAAGCTATCTCTGCTTACGAACTTGATCTCGATAGCTATTCTCATTCCATCTTTACTGCTTCTAACTTTGTTTTGGGGTGCCATCGGGGCTGCATTTATGTGGTTGCTACTGAACGGCGGGTATATTCTGTTTAGTATCCCGTTCATGCATCGTCGTTTGCTTGTGGGTGAGAAATGGAATTGGTATCTGAATGATCTTGGACCCCCATTCTTGGCAACGTTTGCAGTACTGATGATCGGGCGGTGGATTGTATCGCAAGAGGTTTCAGTTCCGGCCCAATTCATGACCATTGGAGTAGTGCTGTGTATTGCGTTCACTGCCGCCGCCGTTGCTACATCGGTAACGCGAAGCGCTATGATTCGACTGATAACACAGACGTTTAGGAGATTAAAGCGTGCATGAACACTGTAAATAGGCCTTTACTAAGCATTATCATCCCAACGCGTGAACGCGTTGAAACCTTGAAACACACGGTTGCTACGGTACTCAATCAGGCTAGCAATGCCTTTGAGCTAATTATCAGTGATAACTTCAGTCAGGATTCGACAAGAGATGTTATCGGTGCGATTAAAGATTCGCGCGTCCGGTACGTTAATACTGGATGCAGACTATCGATGTGCGATAGTTGGGAGTACGCTCTACAACATGCATTAGGGGAATACATCCTATTTATCGGTGACGATGATGCAGCAATGCCAGGGGCTTTAGACAAGCTGATAAGCACTATCTTGTCGAAATCCGATTATGAAGTATTCAGTTGGCCAACCCATATTTACACATGGCCAATAGATGGCAAAGAAGCCTTTGTAACCCATATGGCACCGCAAAGGAGTCCTGCGGAAATGGATCTGGTGGCAACTGCCCGACACGTTGTCGCCATGGGTGGTTGGAGGCATTATCGGATTCCTTGTATGTACCATTCCGCCGTATCTCGCCGTATTTCTGATGAGATTCGACAGGTTACAGGGCGGGTGTTTCACACTACTCAACCAGATGTTTTTCTTGCAATGGCAGTTCCGGTTTTCGCTGCTCGCGCCTTAAATGTTGGCTATTGCGTTACAGTGCATGGTAGATCAGCGAAATCAAATGGAGGATCCTCGATCGCCAAATCCGGAGCACAAGTACAAGATCTGTTTGTTAGCGAGTACGGTGATTATCAGATAGATGCTACCTTGTTTCCAGAAATACAAATGAAGATCAATCTTATTCCAGATGCGGTCCTAGTCGTAATGAAGTTATTTCCAGACTTCTATGGAAATATGACATTTAATTATGATGCCATGTGGGCCTATATTTGTCGGTTGCAATCCTTTTTTGGGTGGCCGATAACTGTTACACAGATAATTGGCAATCGAAAGAAGATTCGGCAATATCATAACTTTCGTGTTTTGAATTTCCTTTATTATCTGGCTCTTCATAAACTATCAGAGATTCGGCGATCGTTGCTAAATATGATCAACTTGCCTCGGTTGTCGAGAGAGGTTGTGCCCCCTACCATTGATGAGTTTGTTGAACAACTTGCGAAAGAAATGGAGAAAATTTAGAGATGTCAAGTGTGATCATTCGTTCCACTAAAGAGCGTGAGCTAGACCAAGTAGTACAAGAAGTCATGGAGGCATGTCGGTGGAGTGAGATTGTAAAACCAGATGCCAATGTTGTTGTCAAGCCCAATTTGGTATCTCTCATACCAGAACGAATCAAGGGTGCTAATACCAATATGGAATTGCTGGAGGCGGTAATTCGAATCCTGCAAACGCGTACGCGAAATATTCTGGTTGGTGAATCAGATATGCTCAACGCTCCACACAGTTGCCCTGCCGAACAAGCATTTGAGTTGAACGGCCTTGACCAACTATCTCGCAGCATGGGGTTCGAACTGATCAACTTCTCCCGTTCTGCAACACGTCCGGTAAATTCTGAATTGCTGCAAGGATTTGAAATGCCTGTCAGCATCTTGGATGCTGACGTCTTAATCAGTATGCCCGTCCTCAAGACACATAAGCAGGCATATTTCACTGGGGCAATCAAAAATCTTTGGGGATGCGTGCCCCGGTATGATCGATTGCTGCTCCATCGTCATCTGCATGAGTGTTTGGCAGAAGTGGCCAGTATTCTGAAACCGCGTTTGGCAATCATGGATGCAATTGTGGCGATGGACGGTCATGGGCCTACCTTCGGTAATCTACGCCCGCTGGAATTGGTCCTCGCCAGTACCGATGTCGTGGCGTTAGATGCGACGGCAATGCGTATGGTGAGCCTTGATGTTGAAAAAGCGCGATATATTGAAATGGCACACAAGCTTGGTGTGGGTGAGGTCGATGAATCTCGAATCCAGGTTGATGGTGATTTGGAATCGAACCGTACCATCTTCGAACCTGCACCCTATGGTCTTGTAATCAGGCTGATTGATTACGTTTCGCCCTATCGTTGGTTTACGCACGGTGTGATGCTTAACCCGTCGATTTTTGGAACACTGAGTAAGACTTCGCGTATGTTGCGGCGGCTGGGCATCTTACATCATTAAGCCCGGCATTGACATGTTGATGGAGAACGCTGTGCTTCAAGTGCTTACCAGAAACTCACGAACCGATAGTATCAATCGACTTGTGTTGCTTGGCGGACTTTGCGCAACAGTAGTTTTAGTTGTGGTACTGGAGGTCTTTGCTGCGTACCAATTCGTGCCAACTCTTGCGGCCTGTGTTCTATTTGTTCTGGCGATGGCGCTGCTCCTCAAACGCCGTGTTGCATTGATGTCTCCTTTCACCGTTGCATTGGGTACGATTGCCGCAATCTATGGGTTACGTCCTCTATATCTTGCTCTATTTCCTAATTCTGCAAGCATGGCGGTTGGGATGGATTTTAGCCTGTTTCTACCCGCGATGGTTTTGGCCCTGGTTTTTGTATTGTCGATTCTGATCGGTTATTTCTCGCGTATCGGGACGACAGTTGGAAACCGTTTGTCCGTGCCTTTTCCTGCGCTATGGTCGGAGCGCCGAGTAAGGTTGGCGATCTTGGTGTTGATAGTTGTATCGTTCAGTTCTTATGTAATGATGGTACGTAGTTCGGGGTTTTCATTGTTGGCGGGTTTCACCAATCCAGTTGCTTTTCGGGCAGTTACTTCGGCAGAAGGTGCATTCTACGTGGCGGGGACTGCTCAATGGAGTATGTCGGCAATTTTTTTTCTCACAGCTATATTGATACTTAGGAAAAGTTGGACAATTTCGCGAGGGCTGTTCTTGCTGTTTTTGTTTACATGTCTAGCTATTTTTAGTATTCCGTATGGTACGCGCGGTGCGCTCCTGCAGCCGATATTTGGCATATTATGGCTTTCGGATACGGTGTGGTTGAGAAAAGGACTGAGCTTGAGTAAACTCATTCCAATTGTGTTGGCCGTACTCTTATTTACAGGTGCCTACGGTGTCTTCCGTGACTATAATTCTGGAATTTCGCGGACAAACAACCTGAACCAAACGCTTGCAACCGAAGGGGTTTCGGGAATTGTTGAACGGACCCTAAACCGCTTTGACGCGTTTGATTTTTTCGTTTGGACGCTTAGTGCGTTCCCAACACCAAAGCAAGGATACTTGCTTGGACGCAGTGCTGTTGATTTCATCGTTCAACCTGTTCCGCGGTCCATATGGGCTGACAAGCCATCGCAGACCTCGGCTTTTCTGGCTGGACTCTTTTTGCCAAACTATGGGCGGCAATGGACGCCTGAATTTGGTCTAATCACGGAACTGTATGTCAATTTTTGGATATTTGGCATTGTGTTGGGCGGTGTAGCATTTGGAGTATTAGTATGCGCACTGGAAGCATATTTGGCCAAACACCGGAATAATCCGTCCGTGTTATTTTTGTATGCTCCAGTGGCGCTGTTGCCGATGAGTTGGCTAATGGCTGGTTTCAACTCTTCAACCACAATTGCATTGGTGATGAATATAGTCTTTGGGACAATTGTGTTGTGGTTTGTCGGAAAGCGTAAGACAAAATGATGCGCAACTGGTTTGCGAGCTTTTTCGGCTTTACGTGTTTGGTGTGGATTGTTTTTCTATGGATCGGAGTGGGTTGGGCGAATCAAGGAGCGCTTTTATATTTGCGAAGTAACATTGAGTCTCAAGCACTTGGATATCCCAAGACGAAAGAATCTTTGCTTCAAGAGTCTCTGGGTGCTTACCAAAAGGCGTCAAAGATGCGCCCTTCAGATCGTACGATTCAATGGGGTTATGGACGTGTGGCCCTGGCACTGGGCGAAAATCGAGCTGCGAGTAGTGTACTATCGGCAAGCGATGCTACACCAGACGATCCACTTCGATTTCTGGATACGATCAAGGCACATAGCCGCAATGGAGATGAGTCTGCGGTTTTGATGCTGTATCAGGCTTATCAAGAAAACCCATTCGGAATTCATAGTCAAGTGATTAGTGACACAGTGGCGCTGATTTTCATGCAACAAGCCCAAGAACAAATTCGTAGTGGGCAGATCGAACTGGCGTTACCAGCGCTCGAAAACGCGCATAGTTTCAGGCCATTTGACCTCTTCGTTAATTATCATCTCTGGCGAAATGCGTCTCAATCCGGCGACCTAGCTTCAGCCGACGTCTACCGAGAGATACTCGTCAACGCTCCCAAAGCGGCGATTTCTCCCGATGATGAAAGGTTACTGGATTATGCTGCCGAGATTCTGCTCGAATTGGGGGGGGAGAATCTTTGGGGTTTGGACCGTAGTCAAAATGTGGTAAAGTATTGGATATGGCAGTTTCCTCATTCCCCAGCTTTGCGTCTCCTATTAGAGCGCGCAACAATGATGTTTCCCAACCAGCCCGGTTGGAGATCATTGTTGAGAGAAGTTGAAGAACGCACATCCGGGTTAACCAAGGCTGAGAAAGTTGATGTCACGGATCAACAGACGGTTGCGGTATTACTCGGTGTGCCTGCCCAGGCGGTGACGCTTGGATCCAATCTGATCAAAGGCGAAACATTCGCGGATAGGGATCAAAGATGGCCGGTAGAAGGATGGCGCTTTAGCGTTGCCGACAGTCCTCGGCATCGTCCCTTTGCAACGGGACCTGACTTTCTGGAACCGCCCGGCAGCATTCGTTTGTCCGATCTCTGGTGGCCACGCGTTGAATCTGATTTGCTATTCACGCCCTATGCGGAGTACTGGGGCTATGATATTGCGTCCCAGCCGGAGTGGTTGATGGCGTCTTTATGGTACAAAGCCGAAGGTGGGCAGGGGATGTTTATTTTGGGTGATCCCGGTACTGGCAATTTTTGGTCTCACCTGTATTTACCCGACACTGCCGGAAAGTGGATGCACATGCTCGTGGTCGGTGAGCGGCCGCCTGTGCACAATGTGCCGATCCTAAGGAATCTGGGTGCCGCCAATGTGTGGTTCCAGGACGTTCAAGTGCGTGCAGTGAATCTCCAGAGCGCAGCTTCTTCATGTAGGCAAGAGATATGCGTGCGATTCACACAATAATGACACGAAAACCTTGCGATTTGACAGGAGACAAAATGCGACTTTCACATAGTCTATTTCGAGTAGCTATTACTGTGATTCTGGTATTGGTATTTGCAGAGCCAGCCCATGCCGCGTATCTTGATCCCGGCAGTGGTAGTTTTCTGTTTCAGTTGTTGATTGCCTCCTTGCTGGGAGGACTTTTTCTGTTGAAAAACTTCTGGAAGCGCAGTATATCATTTTTTCGCCGATCGTCATCGGCTAAACAAACTACCCCAAGTTCAAACACTACTGAGTCTACCGATGCGACCGATCCTCCACCCTAGTTCGTTTCGTGACCCGAGTGGGTTCATCTTTAGAATCCACGGAGACATATACAGGCAAATCAACTATTGTTACCGCGAGCATTACGAGTGCTTGATGGGATCAGGGTTGTATGCTCGGCTTGTGCAAGATGGCTTGTTGGTCCAACATGTGGACATAGGATTAGAGCAAGCGCAAACCACTGATGCCTACACAGTTATTCAACCGGCGTTGGTTAGTTTTATCTCGTATCCGTATGAGTGGTGCTTTGGACAACTCAAAGCGGCGGCATTGGCAACTCTTAATCTTCAGCGCAATGCCATTGAATGCGGCATGTCTCTGAAAGATGCCAGTGCATACAATATGCAGTTTGTTCAGGGCAAGCCATGTTTAATCGACACGTTGTCATTTGAAATTTATCGCGACGGTATTCCATGGACAGCATATCGTCAGTTTTGCCAGCATTTTCTGGCACCGTTGACACTGATGGCGTACTGCGATGTCCGGCTAGGACAGTTATTGCGGACACATCTTGATGGAATACCGCTTGAGCTAGCAGCAAGCTTGTTGCCAATCTCCAGTCGTCTAAAGCCGACGTTGTTGTTGCATCTCTTTTTGCACGCAGCGGCACAAAAACGATTGTCTGTGAGGAATGCGATAAAAGAGCGGAAGCGACGTTCTTTTGACCGCAGGGCCATGTTGGGCTTGGTGGATTCCCTGGAAACTGCAATTCGAGGATTGCGGTGGGAACCATCTAGAATAGGTTGGACGGACTATGTACCAGAAGATGGTTATGGTGAGAAGGGCGTTCAGCATAAGAAGGAACTCGTGGCAGAATTCTTGAAGATTGCGACTCCACACTTGGTCTGGGATCTGGGAGCGAACACCGGAGAGTTCAGCCGTCTGGCGAGTCGTTGTGGTATTTTTACGATTGCATTTGACAATGATCCTGGGGTCGTAGAATTGAACTATCGTCGGGCGATGATGGATGACGACAAAGCATTACTACCTCTGTTGATGGATATTACCAATCCGAGTCCGTCACTGGGTTGGGAAAACCAAGAGCGAGAGGCTTGGTTAGAACGTAATTCGGCGGATGTCGTGCTGGCACTTGCACTTGTGCATCATCTGGCAGTCGGCTGTAACGTGCCATTGGACCGTCTGGCGGATTTCTTTGCGCGTTTGGGACGATGGCTCATTGTTGAGTTTGTTCCTAAGACTGATCTGCGTGTACAGCAACTGTTGGCAGTGCGAGAGGATATTTTTGTCGATTATACGCGCGAGGGTTTTGAGTGTGCTTTTGCCAGGTTTTTTTCAATTCGAAGAGTTGAGCAAATCGTTGGCTCTGAGCGGACAATTTTTTTAATGGAGAAGTTTTGATATGCGTCGAAGCTTCTTTTGGATATTCCCTCCGTTTGGTCTTAGCATCAGCTTTGTCCTTAATTTGTTTTCTGCAAACGCAGACAAGCTTTCTTCGAGCGTGCTACTTGCTCCTTTAATTGTGGTGTCTGTTGGAGTTACTGTATTGTTCTGTACAGTGTGGCTAGTCCTGAGAAATCTGCCAAAAGCCAGTCTATTGTCATCCTTATTTGTACTCCTGTTTTTTAGTTATGGTCATGTTTTTGCTCTCTTAGCGCAGGCAGACCTCGGTATTTATGGACTGAATCGTTTCTTATTGCCATTGTGGTTCCTGCTTGGAGCTTTACCGGCAGTTGGTTTACTACGGTACAAAGGAAACCTGCAGAGAATAGGTACGTCTGTTGGCTTGATCGTGTTGATGGTCTTGGGCATGTCGTCGTTAGGGATTCCCGCCCAGATTTTAGTAGGAACAACGCACATAAAGTATACACCTGGCATGAAAGAAGCATCTCTCGGCGGAGCAAACACAGGCGACATGCCCGACATTTACTACATTATTCTCGATGCTCATGCTCGCGCAGATGTTTTGCGCGATGTTTTTGGTTATGATAATGGTGACTTTATTGACTGTTTAACGAAGCAAGGTTTTTATGTTGCAGAAGAAAGTTTATCGAACTATCCTTGGACGTTCTTATCGATTCCGTCTTCTCTGAATATGCGTTATGTTGACAACTCTTCTCCTCTCGTTTTGTCATCTCTAGTCCAGCAATCAGAGGTTGTAGAGTTATTTCGCAAGTGGGGCTACAAGTATATTACGTTTTCATCTGGCTATTGGATGACCGATAACATTACAGCAGCGGATATTCACTATGATTTTGACATTTTTAATGACTTTGATCAGACTCTGATACGGACAACATTGCTGGAACCTGTTTTCGCGATCTACACATTTCCGGAACAAAAACGGCAGAATTTCTGGAATACACTTAGTCAATTGGAGGAGATACCCAGAAACACCGAGGCAACGTTTACTTTTGTACATGTTTTGGTGACTCACATTCCCTACGTATTTAATCGTAACGGAACGGCGTCTGCACCATTCCAGGAACGCTGGAGTGGCGCTGAAGACCGTGTAGGTATTTATCTAGATCAAATCGCTTTTGTGGACCAGAAGATATGTAGGTTGGTTGATCGAATTCTAAAAGAATCCGATCGTCCTCCAGTAATTATTATTCAATCTGACCATGGACCTGCTGGAGAAACTGACTATAAAATCGGGATAAGTTACGAAACCGCCGTTCATTCTGTGCTAAGCGGCGAATGGTCGCCCCAATTGAACAAATATTGGAAGGCAAGATTGGGAATACTCAACGCGTATTATTTGCCTGATGACAAGGGCAGGGCGCGTTTGTACAAATCCATAAGCCCTGTAAATTCGTTTCGGATAATTGCGGATACTTATCTCGGGACCGAGTTTGGGATGCTTGAGGACAGGCACTATTTCAGCGTTGGTTCTGGTACACAGACTTATGATCTGCATGTTCTACCTATGCACTACATATCCGGCTCAAATCTGAATCGATGAAAATACTCTTCTTAGCTTACCGTTCCCCGTGGCCTCCAATTACGGGTGACCGGCTACGTGTCTGGCAACATATCGAGTTTCTGGCGGAAGAACACGAGATCACGCTGGTTACTTTTGATACCCTCCAAGAAGCTGCCGCTCCCTTGTCCGCGTTAACTCAGAAATGCAAGGCGGTACATATTATCCCGTTGGATAGGCGTCTTGCTATTTTGCGTACAGGCATGGCGCTGGCTTTCTCCAAGGATCCGTTGCAGGTTGCCTATTATCACGACACTCGGCTGATGAATCTTGTACACTCGCTTGTGCAAAATGCTCACTTTGATTTGATGTATCTAAGTCTGGTTCGGACTGCGCCTTATGGGCTGGAGCAGTTTCGTATCCCCCGCTTGCTTGACTTTTGTGATGCTTTGTCGCTTCAATTTGAACGTCGTGCTCAGATAGCGCCTGCTGGGCGACGCTTGCTTTTTCGGCTAGAGGCCCGCCGATTGTTGAAGTATGAGCGCAGATTGGCCATGACCTTCGACAAAACGATTATCAGTTCTGCTGTGGATGCAAGTCATATAGGCACTTCGCGCCCGCCTACTGTTGTTCCCAACGCAGTGGGCATTGAGCCGGAAATAAGTGAAATTGCCAGTTCTCCTTTGCCCAGCGGTAATCTTAACATAGCTTTTTTGGGTGATATGAGTACCGACTATAGTGAATCAGCGCTTGTATACTTCCGGGAAGAAATTTGGCCGACTATCCATGCCAAACTTCCGCAGGCTGTGCTCTGGATTATCGGTCGCGATCCTACTCCCGCTATTCAAAGCATGGCTAGCTCATGCATTAAGGTGACCGGGTCTGTAAGCAGCTTTCAGCCCTATCTCGAACAGATGCAGGTTGCGATTGCTCCTCTGAAATCTGGAACGGGAGTCAAGAATCGGGTGCTGCAACCAATGACAGTTGGCGTACCCGTTGTTGCCTCAACTATCGTCAACGAAGGGTTGGGTGCAGAAAATGGCAAGGAGATCATGTTAAGTGATGACGCACCTGAGTTTGCGAAGATGGTCATTACACTGCTTGAAGACTCTGCCATTCGTTGTAAGGTTGGCGATGCAGGCCAGAAGTTTGTGTTGGAGAAATTCGATGTCAATACTATCAGGGAACAATTGTATATAACGATGTTAGAAGCTATCGAGCATTGGTCCATTCGTAATCGTGTTCGGAAAGCTCTTGATACCCAATCAGAATAATTTTCAGTGTTTGGTATGCAAGTAGTAACGCGAGATCGTGTCACACGCCCGTTGAAGACCGTATACTCATCATTCAGGGGAGTTATGTTGACGAATCAGGTACTGCTTATCACCGGCGGCACCGGCACCTTCGGTAATGCCGTACTCAACCGTTTTCTCAACACGGACATTGCCGAAATCCGCATCTTCAGCCGGGACGAGAAGAAGCAGCATGATATGCGGCTGGCCTATAACAACCCCAAGCTCAAGTTCTACATTGGAGATGTGCGCCGCTCGGACAGCCTATTGGACGCCATGTCCGGCGTGGATTTCGTTTTCCACGCGGCCGCGCTCAAGCAGGTGCCTTCCTGTGAGTTCTATCCTATGGAGGCCCTGCTCACCAACGCCGTGGGCACGGAAAATGTGATGAGCGCGGCGGTGGCTGCT
>Ga0105050_10009936_pt1 | contig 10531 bp, 8 predicted proteins | sample FRY01_FD_78088 | JGI IMG/M metagenome (GOLD analysis project Ga0105050, IMG submission 78088) | Freshwater microbial communities from Lake Fryxell liftoff mats and glacier meltwater in Antarctica - FRY-01 | ecosystem: Environmental > Aquatic > Freshwater > Ice > Glacier meltwater ... | reverse complement strand
GAGTACATAGTATTGAGTACATAGTATTGAGTACATAGTATTGAGTACATAGTATTGAGTACATAGTATTGAGTACATAGTATTGAGTACAGGGAATTTGTACTCAATACTGAATTTCAGCTTTGGGCTTTCAGCTTTAAGCTTTCAGCTTTAAGCTTTAGGCTTTCAGCTTTCATCCTCTACCTTAACGGCTATAATTCGGCGCCTCCTTAGTAATCGTAATATCATGCGGATGGCTTTCTCTCATTCCGGCAGCAGTGATTTTTACGAAACGCGCATTTTGCAAATCTTCAATAGTTGCTGCTCCACAATAGCCCATGCTGGCTCTGAGTCCGCCGATCAATTGATACATCACCTCAGAAAGAGAACCTTTAAAGGCAACCCTTCCAACAATACCCTCAGGAACCAGCTTCTTGATATCATCTTCTACATCCTGAAAATAGCGGTCTTTGGAACCTTGCTCCATTGCTTCAATCGATCCCATTCCACGGTATGATTTGAATCTTCTACCCTCATAAATAATGGTTTCACCCGGTGATTCTTCAACACCTGCGAATAATGATCCTGCCATAATTGAACTTGCTCCGGCTGCAATAGCTTTTGCAATATCTCCGGTTTGTTTGATTCCACCATCAGCAATCACTGGAATCCCGCTGCCTTTCAATGCTTTGGCACATTCATAAACGGCATATAATTGAGGGACTCCAACTCCGGCAATGATACGGGTAGTACAAATCGAACCCGGACCAATTCCAACCTTAACCGCATCGGCTCCCGCATCTGCAAGGGCTTTCGCAGCTTCAGCGGTAGCAATATTGCCTACCACAACCTGCAGATCCGGATATTTGGCTTTAACTTCCTTCAATTTTTCAATAACTCCACGCGAATGACCATGTGCTGTATCAATCGTAATTACATCAACACCAGCCTTTACCAAGGCATCCACCCGCTCAATGGTATCTGTTGTAACTCCCACTGCTGCTCCAACCCTTAAACGACCATGAGAATCCTTACAGGCATTCGGAAAATTTTTAAATTTCTGAATATCCTTGAAAGTAATCAATCCGCTCAATCGACCATCTTTATCCACTACCGGTAGCTTTTCTATTTTATAATCCTGAAGAATCTCTTCTGCCTGAGTAAGTGTAGTTCCTTCGGGTGCGGTGATCAGGTCGACGCTGGTCATCACATCTCTAATAGGTTTCTTCATATCCTTTTGAAAACGAAGATCACGATTTGTAATGATCCCAACCAACTTTCTGTCGGCATTGATTACCGGAATCCCCCCGATCTTATAATCTTTCATGATCAGAAATGCATCCGAAATCAAAGCTCCTTCATGAAGCGTTACCGGATCTTGAATAATACCACTTTCTGAACGTTTCACTTTCCTTACTTCATCTGCCTGTAAAGCAATACTCATGTTCTTATGCAGCATACCAATTCCGCCTGCCTGAGCAATCGCAATGGCCATAACTGATTCGGTAACCGTATCCATGGCTGCCGAAACGATAGGAACATTGAGTTTTATTTTACGTGTGAAATAAGAACTGGTATCTACATCACGCGGTAAAACTTCTGAATAGGCCGGGATTAAAAGTACATCGTCGTAGGTAAGACCTTCTGAAACGAATTTTTCTGGATCGAGTTGCATGGCAAATAAATGAGGGGTTATTACTTGCGGGGCAAAGTTAGGGAAAAGAATTGATAGTTGATAATTGACAGTTGAAAATGGAAGATGAACAATTATCTGCCTGTATAACTAAATTTCAAATGTACTAATCCGTCATGTCGACGAGCGAAATGTATTTTGAATGTATTGGTACTGTTTCGCGAGGAGAGATCTATTGCAATTAGTAGCCGATTCCACTCTCCGGCTGGATCAAACCGGGATTACGGTGTAGAATGAATTTACTTTTTACCAACAATTACCCTCTGGAAATTATCAAAATCAAGGTATTTATTAACAAGATTAAGTACTTCCTCCGGACTTATACTTCTCACTGTTTGAATATAGCTCCGGTAATAATCATAATCCAGACCGGAAAAATAAATGTTTTTGAATTTGTCGGCATGAGAAAGTGCGTTTTCAAGACTTCCAAGCATGGAGCCAAGCATATAATTCCTTACTAATGACAATTCTGTTTCAGAAACCGGTTCTTTCTTCAAAATATTGATTTCTTTTTCAATTTCAGTCATGGCTGCGGTGCATACATCTGCTCCAACTTCTGAGGCAATAAAAAAATAACCACTGTTCTTCAAGGAGACCAAAGCTGATCCAATGCCATAAGTAAAGCCCTTATCTTCACGGATATTAGCCATTAACCTTGAGCCGAAATACCCTCCTAATATCGTATTGACAACCTGCAAGCCCGGAAAATCAGCATGGGTACGGTTGATGGAAATCTGACCAATCCGAATGGCGGATTGCAAGGCATCTGCTTTTTCAAGATAATGCTCTTGGCCGGAATTTGCCTTAAAATCAAAGTTGTTTTCAATTACTTTAGAACTCGAATTCCAGTCCTTTCCAAAAAGCTCATCCACCAATTTGATGCTCTCCTCTTTCACCTTCCCTGAAAGAATAACGGTACAATTTTTTGCTTGGTAAGCAGCCTTAAAATAAGAAGTTAACTGATCCCTGTCTAAGCCATCATAATCGTCGGAAGTAATGTCATAGCCGTATAAGGTGTTCCCAAAAAGAACATGATTAAAGGTCTTGCGACTAAGAAAATCATTCTTCTCCAGGTTTACACTCAATTTTTGTTTCTGATTTCTGACCAGGGTATCCAACTCTACCTGTGGAAAAACTGAATCAGTAATAATCGCTTTCAAAATGGGGAGGGTACTCGCCAAATGCTTGTTTAGAGTGTAAAGGGTAACTGATGAATGATCATTCGAATAATCTGTCTGCAAGAATGAACCATAATAATCTACCCGATCGGCAATTTCAGTGGAACTCAGTTCACTTGTACCATCATTCAGCATGGTATTACATGCAAATGCCTGCAAGGGCTTTGAAGGGTCGTAAGCGATGTTGGCAAATATAAACTCGATGCGAACCAAATCCTGTTCACCGCCATCAATACTAAATAACTTTAATCCATTAGCCAGAACAATTGGTTTTGCCCTAATCAGTTCTATTTTTTCGACTTGTCCGAATGCCGGTGCTTGTGCTCTGTCAATCATTTTATTTAGCTAAATAGTAAAGGGTAGATGAGTTTTCCTTACGGAAGATATGTGCTGCCTGAGTTCGGATCTCTTCAGCCGTAACATCCAGATACTTTTGAGTTTCTGAATTAAGCTGCTCCGCATCTCCAAGCAATTCAAAATAGGCCAAGTTCATGGCTTTATCGAGCAAGCTCATTTCTGAGAAGACCATGGTCGATTCCATTTTGTTCTTCACCTTAGTAAGCTCATCTTCGGGGACAAGTTCCGTACTGATCCGGTTCAATTCCTTCCAGATTGCAGCCTCAGCCTCTTCCATGCTTATACCGGGCAATGGTTTTCCCTCTACCACAAATAATCCGGCATCGAGGCTTCCGGTTAGGTAAGCATTGATATCACTGAATAGTTTCTGGTCTTTCAAAAGATTACGGAACAGGCGGGATGAATTGCCTCTTGATAAAATATCCGATATCAGGTCGGCGGGATAATAGCCGGACTCCGTACGGGCAGGCATGTGAAAAACCTTATAAATCGCATTCAAAGGCACATTGGCTTCAACGGTTTCTCTACGTTCTTCTATCTGATCATCTTCCATAGGGAGTAAACGTGTCAGTTTTTCCGTTGCCGGGATATTTCCGAACCATTTTTCTGAAAGACGTTTTACTTCTTCCAGTTTCACATCCCCTCCAACAACCATAATAGCATTCGCAGGATTATAATGACGGTTAAAAAAGGCTTTAACATCCTCAATATTGGCATTTTCAATATGGTCCAATGATTTTCCGATGGTTGACCATTGATAAGGATGCTGTTTATAAGCCATCGGTCTGAGTTTTAGCCATACATCGCCATAAGGTTGATTAAGATAGCGTTGTTTAAACTCTTCGCAAACCACATTACGTTGTACTTCCAAGCTTTTTTCTGAAAAGGCAAGGCTCAGCATCCGGTCACTTTCCAGCCAGAAGGCGGTTTCCAGATTGACCGAAGGAAGGGTGATGTAATAATTGGTAATATCATTGCTGGTAAAGGCATTATTCTCACCTCCTACACGCTGCAGGGGTTCATCATAGGTTGGAATATTCACCGAGCCGCCAAACATCAGATGTTCGAATAGATGCGCAAAACCGGTTTGATCCGGATGCTCATCGCGGGCACCTACATCATATAAAATATTGACAACAGCCATTGGTGTAGTAGGGTCTTCATGGACCAATACCTTCAGACCATTGGCAAGAGTAAAACGTTCGAAAGAAACCATAGATTGGGAATAGGAAAGGCGAATTTAAGGAAATAGAAATTAGCAAATGAGCAAATAAATTTGTCGATGAGTTAATTTGTCGATTTGTCGATGGGAATCTGACTTCAGACAACGGTTTTTCTTCTTAATGTCAGTTTCTGGGGGAAAATCCCTCGCCTTTAGGCGAAGACTTTAGTTTAATATATTGCAATGTTCAAAACTATAGAAAGACATCCCATACGACGTACGATTGTAAATATCATATAGTGTGGATAACAAAATATAGAAAGCCTGTAATGAGCGGATTGGTTGGCGAACGTGTTCGGGAACTGATACGTCAAATATGCAAAGAGCATGATGTAGAAATATTGAAAGGTCATGTTAGCAAAGACCACGTACATTTGTTTGTATCAGTTCCCCCTCATTTAGCAATAAGCAAATTAGTGCAATATCTAAAAGGAAAAAGTTCCTATAAGTTGTTACAGGAGAATAAGCAATTATCGAGAATGTTTTGGGGAAGACACCTATGGGGCAGAGGTTATTTCGTGGCTACTTCTGGCAATATAACGGATGAAGTGGTACTAGAATATATAAAAAACCAAGATGAGAATCCAAAAGACGAAGACTTTACAATTAGTGAATAAGTTCAAAGTCGACTTCAGTCGATAACAAATCTATCGACTTTCAGCTGATAGTAGTTTAATACACGCAAAGATTTTGAATCCCTCCAATTATTTATTGTTGAGAAACAATTTTAAAATACCGTCTTGAGTGAAGAGATTATGCGCAAGCCTGCTGTTCACCAAACGCATCATCCTGACTTAAATTGCCTTTCTGAATGGTGCTGCAAAGTTTGTTAAACTCATTCTGAGCTTTTTGAAGATCTGAAGCACAATGATCTAAATCATCCCACAAGGCTTGATTCGAAAATCCTTGATCATCAGTCGATAGTCTGTTTTGTGCATTTAAACAGCAGGAATAGGCATCAGCAGTCCTCTGCCGGAGGATTTGAAAGTGTTCTTTGTAAGTCATTTTTCATAAGATACTAGGTAGGTTAAATATAGAGCTCTCTATTATTTCTGCAAAATTTTTTTCTTCAACCTCTCAAATCAAACAGAACGCTATCCATTCTCTAAATTCCAAAGGCTCCTCATTCATTCTCTTGCTGTAAAACCCATTTGCTAATTATCTAATTTGCTAATTCCCTCTTATTCCCTTTACACCACCAATATGATCAGCAGACCTGCCTTTGCCAAAATTTGACCCATTTGGGCTCAATTTGCCCCACATGAAAGTACAGGCAGAGGCAATTCAAGAGAGAACAAGCGCGAAACCTATTGCGGGATAAAGCCGAAAATGACTATACAAGGGTAATTTAAAAATGGTCTCGCAAAGGCGCAAAGGCGCAATTATGCGATCTAAAACAAAAATTATTTACCAATTGTCAAATTCCCCCATTCCCTAATTTTCTCATTATCTAATTTGCTAATTCTCCCTATCTTTGAGCATGAATTCTTCCGATCTGCTAATTCGAGCGCTGGACTTTGATTTTCTTTCTGCCGAGGAAGGATTATTCCTGTTCAAAAATGCGGCGACATCCGATCTGATGTACACTGCCAATGAGTTACGGAAAAAGCAGGTACCTCATGGAAAAGTAACCTGGATCATTGACCGCAATGTAAATACCACCAATGTATGTATCGCCAACTGCAAGTTCTGCAATTTTTTCAGAAGGCCCGGACATGATGAAAGTTATATTACTGATATTGAGACCTATAAACAAAAGATTGAAGAAACCTTCCGCTTTGGTGGCGATCAGCTGCTCTTACAGGGCGGGCATCATCCCGATTTGGGTTTGGCTTTCTATGTTGATTTGTTCAAAGAGCTAAAAAATTTATACCCTAACTTAAAATTACATTCACTCGGTCCGCCCGAGATTGCCCATATCTCCAAACTGGAGGGCATGAGCCATACTGAAGTATTAAAAGCGTTGATGGCCGCCGGACTCGATTCTTTACCCGGCGCAGGAGCAGAAATCCTGAACGATCGGGTGCGCAGGTTGATTTCCAAAGGCAAATGCGGGGGACAGGAATGGCTGGACGTTATGCGTGCCGCACATCAATTGGGTTTAACCAGCTCGGCAACCATGATGTTCGGACATGTAGAAACCCTGGAAGAGCGTTTTGAACACCTCGTCTGGCTTAGGGAAGTACAATCTGAAAAACCGACAGATTCCAAGGGATTTATCGCCTTTATTCCATGGCCTTTCCAGGATGATGGTACCCTACTTCGTAAAGTAAGAGGAATTACTAACCAGGTTACGGCAGATGAATACATCCGTATGATTGCGCTCAGCCGCATCATGCTGCCCAATGTAAAAAATATCCAAGCAAGCTGGCTAACGGTTGGTAAGCAAGTCGGGCAGATTTGCCTGCATGCCGGCGCCAATGATTTTGGCTCCATTATGATTGAAGAGAATGTGGTTTCTGCCGCAGGCGCTCCTCACCGCTTTACCTCGCAAGGCATTCAAGACTCCATACGCCAAGCAGGCTTTGAACCTCAGCTTAGAACACAGCAATACCAGTTCAGAGATCTACCGGAGATGACTGAACAACAGGTGATTGGGTATTGATACTAATGAGTTTTACCGTTTACTCATTTTATTTATTTCATTAATCTAAATAGTAATAAATTAGACTATTAAACAATTGAACTATTGTTATGATTTTTAATGCCATAATTGTAGATGATGAAGATTACTCCCGCAAATCACTTTTCTTTCTGATTGATGGTTATTGCCCTAAAGTTAAAATTAAAGGGATAGCAAAATCAGTTCAGGAAGCCCGTCAAATGCTGAAATCAAATGAAATAGATCTTGTATTTCTTGACATAGCCATGCCATACGAGGACGGATTCAGTTTATTGCCCGATTTACATAAAAATTCTGGTTCAGTCATTTTCACAACGGCCTATGATCAATATGCTTTAAGGGCTTTAAAGGCGAGTGCCGTTGATTATTTATTGAAACCTGTAGATATCAATGAGCTCACAGAGGCGATTGAAAAAGCGATTTTTTTAAGAGGACTAACCCAGAATAATAATCTAAATATCCCTAACAATTCCGTACAATTAAACAGCCTAGAAGAGAATCTTAGTGAAATAAAAAAAATTACAAAATTAAATCTACCTCATTTGAATGGTTTTAATATCCTCGATATCAATAGTATTATTTATGTTGAGGCGGATAGTAATTACTCAATATTTCATCTTGAAAATCAAGACCGGGTGGTTGTCTCAAAACATCTAAAAGAATATGAAGAAATACTTGTAAACACAGGCTTCAGCAGAATACATAAATCAACAATCATAAATCTGAAACACCTTAAAAATTATTCGAATAAAAGTGGTCTTATTGTCAATATGTCTGATAATTCTGAACACACAGTTTCGAGAAGAAGAGTATCTGAATTCCTAGAAACCGTGAGGCTATTTTATAATATTTAGTAAAATCATAGTAAAGGTCTACAAATAAGATTTATTCATTCTTACCGTTTACTAATAATTATCTACCACTTATACATTTTTTATGTACGCAAAATCCTTAATTACATAATTTACAAATGTCATAACCTAAGATTTTTTATTTTTATGAAGTAACTATTCTTAAACCAATAAGAATAAGAAGCCCTTGGTTATAAAAAAAGCGGTTGAAACGATTGGGGCGTTGCGCCGCTTTTTTGTAATATCAAGAATAAATGGTAAATTATTTACTCTAAAAAATCGAGGCTAACAAAATTACTATTTAATTTAAAAAATCAGAGTTGAAAAAAACGTTAACCCTGCATGAATCAGTAATTATTCTTCTACTAATGACGATAATTTTATTAGCTATAACGCTAAATAAAAGTTATCCATTATACCTTTATAAATATTTTTCTTACAATTCAAAATCAGAACCGGATTTAAAAGATTCTATGATTGTGAATCATCTTAATAAAGCTGCCTTTAATTTTAGACTCACAGACCCTCAAAAAACTGTTAATCTTGCAGATAGTGCACTATTTCTGGCAAAAAGAGATAACTATTTCTTAGGAATAGCCGAAGCGAATAGAATAAAGGGAGTTGGATACTATTATCTAAACGACATTGAACATGCAGTAAAAAGCTATTTAGAAGCTTTAAAATATTTCAAAATTATACATGATCAAAAAAGCGAGGCTAGAGTATATAATAATTTTGGTAATCTCTACAAGGAAGTAGATTATAATAAAGCATTAAATTATTATAAAAAAGCACTATCCATAGCTAAGCCATTAAATATTGACGAATTTACAGCGGGAATTTGTCTAAATATTGCAACCATTTTAAGATTTCAAGGGGATTATAAAAATTCACTTAAATATCTTGAAACTAGTAATAGGATATTTGCGAAAATTAGAGATACGATTAATCTTATTACTACAATACAAAACTCGGGAGTAATCTTTTATAAAGAAAAGGATTTTGAAACAGCAAAGAAGCAATTATTTAATGCAATTAATCAGGCTAAAAGGTATAATTTATACAAAATAATAGTCGGTTCCAATTTAACATTAGCAGCTATTTATTTAGAACAAGAAGAATTTACCAAAGCAGAAGGGGCAATAAATGAGGGGGTCAAATATTCAAAGATTCTGGGTGACTATAATTCTATCTACTACTATTTATATAAAGCATATGAACTTGAACAAAAAAGAAAAGATTACCCTAAAGCCTTAGAATATTTAAAAAAAGTACATCATCATGATAGCCTTCAACTTTCTAAAAACCTGTTTGATAATATCTTTAAAACATCTTCTTACTACTTACAATTGCAAAAAATAAATAAAAATGAACTGATAATAGCGCAGCAGAGATATAAAGAAACACAATATTGGTGGATAATTACCGTCATCGTTTCAATTGTATTACTCACGGCACTAATTGGAATTGCAATTTACTTTTTTTCACAAAAAAAGAAACGAAAAAAAGAACTGAAAATACAAAATACCATAGCCACTCTTGAACAAAAAGCATTGCAGGCTATTATGAATCCACATTTTGTCTTCAATGTAATTAACACGATTCAATATTTTATTGGAATAAATGAGTCAAAGGCTGCAAATCAGATTCTTACAGGTTTTGCACGACTAATGAGAAAGCACCTTGAAATATGCTTAAAGAGCACCCTGACTTTATTTGAGGAAATACAATATTTAAGCCTATACCTATCTTTAGAAAAAATAAGATTTGCTGAAAAAATGAATTATTCAATAAATATTGATCAAGAAATTGAGGCCGAAGAAATAATAATACCATCAATGCTTATACAGCCATTTATAGAAAATGCAGTGTGGCATGGTCTTTTGCCAAAGGAAGACGGTGGTTTTATTCAAATTGATTTCACTTGTAGTGATAACCTGCTCTCAGTTAAAATTGCGGACAATGGAATAGGTATTTTAAATTCTACTAAATCCAAGACTCATGGTCAGCACACGAGTCGCGGCCTGGAATTAATTCATGATCGAGTCCAATTGCTTAATAAAATTAACAAAACCACCATCCAGATCACCCAAACCCAAACCGGAGATTCAGGAACTGAGGTTATCATCCAAATACCCGTTTAACCATGCTTTCCCATCCCAAATCCATTCTTACCATTAACAAATATTTCTTCAACATTTTTTTTGTTTGAAAAGCAATGTCTGTATGTTTGTTTATGAGTTTTAAAGAACTTGGGGTTTTTATAGAAGCCTTGATATTTGCTTCAGAAAAGAGTATTTCTGCAGAAGAGATCCGGCAGGTATTGGCAGAGCTCAATGAAGAAGAGATTCCATTAAGTGAAATCGAGACTTTGGTAATTGAGATTAGGCAGAAGTACCGGGATTTGAATTTGGCCATTGAGCTGGTATTATTGAATGGAGGGTATCAGTTTTTAACCCGAAAAGAGTTTTATCCGGTCATCAATCAGCTGCAAATTCAGCGTTTGAAGAAGAAATTAAGTCAGGCGGCCTTAGAAACGCTGAGTATAATTGCTTATAAACAGCCGGTTACTAAACTGGAGATCGAACAAATTAGGGGTGTAAATTGCGATTATACCGTTCAGAAATT
>Ga0105050_10009932_pt1 | contig 10534 bp, 12 predicted proteins | sample FRY01_FD_78088 | JGI IMG/M metagenome (GOLD analysis project Ga0105050, IMG submission 78088) | Freshwater microbial communities from Lake Fryxell liftoff mats and glacier meltwater in Antarctica - FRY-01 | ecosystem: Environmental > Aquatic > Freshwater > Ice > Glacier meltwater ... | reverse complement strand
GGCTGTCTGGCGTGCTGGCGGTCTGGCGGTCTGGCGGTCTGGCGGTCTGGCGGTCTGTCGGTCTGGCGGTCTGTCGGTCTGGCGCCGCCGGACCCGGGGGGGTGACCCGGGCCCCCCCCCGGGCTTCCGGCGGCGGCGCGCGAATGATGGTGGTCGCAGCCCCCCGATTTTCAAAATTTTTTGAAATTTTTTATGTGATTAAAAGTGGTTGACAAATACACCCCCACCCCCGCGGACCAGCAACTCCTGGCTCAGATGTTGTCCTTTGCCGATGACCCGCTGGCCTATGTCCTCTATGCCTTTCCGTGGGGCCGCCCCAACTCCCCGTTGGAGAAATACCAAGGGCCGCGCGTGTGGCAGCGCAAGGCACTGATAGAGATACGGGACCACATAGCGGAGAACCGCAACCGCGAGCGCCGGGACCTGACACCCGAGCTCCTGAAGATGGCGCGGGCGAGCGGGCGCGGTATCGGCAAGTCCGCGTTCCTCGCGTGGATCGCGACGTGGCTGTTCTCCTGCGTGCCGTCCAGCACGACAATCGTCAGCGCCAACACCGAGCAACAGTTGAAGTCAACGACATTCCCGGAGATCCGCAAGTGGGCGACGATGGCTATTCACAGCCACTGGTTTGAGCACAACGCCATGTCCCTGCGCCCGGCCCCGTGGCTTATCGACACCCTGCACCGGACCACCGACTACGACTCCGCCTACTGGTACATCCAGGCGCGGTTGTGGAGCGAGGAGAGCCCGGACGCCTTTGCCGGCGTACACAGCCAACGCGGCATGTGCGTGCTGTTCGACGAGGCCAGCGGCATCCCGTCGGTCATCTGGCCGGTAACGCAGGGCTATTTCACCGACGCCACGACGCACCGCCTCTGGATCGCGATCAGCAACCCTCGCAATCCGTCGGGGGCGTTCTTCGAGTGTTTCAACGCCAACCGCAGCAGTTGGAACACCGAGACGATTGACGCCCGCACCGTGAGCGAGAACGACGCCCAACTCTACGACGACATCATCGCGCAGTACGGGGCCGAGAGCGACGAGGCGCGAGTCGAGGTCTACGGCCAGTTCCCGCGGCAGGGCGACCAGCAGTTCATCGCGCGCGGCGAGGTTGACGACGCGATGACGCGCGAGACGACGGACGACCCCGGCGCGGCTCTCGTCATGGGGGTGGACCCCGCCCGGTTCGGCGACGACGAGGCGGTCATCGCGTTCCGTCAGGGGCGCAACGCCGACATCATCCCATGGCAGAAATACAAGCGGTGCAGCATCACTGAGCTGGCGGCGTTCTGCGCCGAGGCTATCGAGCGATACCAGCCGGACGCCGTGTTCGTCGAGGGTGACGGGGTGGGTGGCGGCGTTATCGACATCCTGAAGGAGCAGGGTTTCCGGGTGATCGAGGTCACCGCCGGCGGGTCCGCCGACAACAAGGATATGTATGCCAATCGCCGGACGGAGCTGTGGGGGAAGATGCGGCAGTGGTTGCCGTCCGCGACGCTGCCGAAGGACGGCCCACTCGCGGACGACCTGGCGGCGCCGCTGTATGACTACAGCCTGAAGGGGCAGATCAAGCTGGAACCGAAGGACAGGATGAAGCGCCGGGGCTATGCGTCGCCCAATTGCGGCGACGCCCTTGCCGTGTCGTTCGACAGGATTATCGCCCGCCGGGACGCCGGGGTATCCCGGCACCATGTCCGCAGGCGGGTCGCGCAGGGGATGGACTACCCGGTAATATAGTTGCGTTTGCAAGTAAGTGTGTGCTAGGCTTCGTCGTTATTGTTTTCCTGCGGGGGTGCTATGGGCGGTCTTTTCGGTGGGGGTGCCACCCCCGCGATAGTCGAGCCGCCCGCGCCGCCAACGCGGTCGGACGCGGAGGTACAGCAGTCGGCGCTTGACGAGCGGCTCCGCCGCGCGCGCGCCGTCGGCCGTTCGGCGACGATCAAGACAAGCCCATCCGGGGTGGCTGACGCCGACACCGGCGCGGCCAAGACACTCCTGGGGCAGTGATGGGCGGCACATTCAGCGGGCCGGCGCCGTCGGCTCAGGCCCCGGCAGCGGTGCCGGTCGCGCAGGCAGAGTCCCAGCAGGAGATACTCCGCCGGCGCAAGACGGCCGAGGGGCGCACCACCAGGGAAACCACGGGGGCACCCACCGGCGGCGTAGCATCCAAGACACTCCTGGGGCAGTAAATGGCGGACGAGCTCGCAACGAGGATTATCACCCGGTACGACCGGCTAGACGGCGACCTCGGGACGTGGCGGAGCCACTGGGAGGAGATCGCGGAGCGGGTTCTCCCCCGCTACTCGACGCATATGGCGACAAGCCTCGGCAGCCAGCAGACGCGCGGCGGCAAGCGGACAGAGCAGATGTTCGACAGCACGGCGGCGCTCGGCCTTGAGCGGTTCGCCGCGGCGATGGAGAGCATGCTCACACCACGAAACCAGACGTGGCACCGGCTCGCCGCGTCGGACCCGTCGCTGAACCGGGATCGCGACACGAAGCTATGGTTCGAGGAGGCTACCCGCCTCCTGTTCAAGTACCGGTACTCGCCCAAGGCGAACTATGCCAGTCAGCAGCACGAGGCTTATATCGGCCTCGGAGCGTTTGGCACGTCGGCCATCCTGACCGAGCGCAACGAACGGTTCGGTGGGCTCCGGTACACGACGATCAACCTGCGGGAGATCGTGTTCGACATGTCCGCGCAGGGGATGGTGGACACGGCTTACCGGAAATATTCCCTGACCGCCCGGCAGATCCAGCAGCGCATCGACAACAAGACGTTCGACAAGGGGCCGAAGGACCTCGCCAAGGTCCTCAAGGACACGCCCGACAAGGCGTATTCAATCGTCCACTGCGTCGCCCCCCGCGAGGACATCGACCCCAACCGGGCCGACTTCGCCGGCATGCCGATCGCCGCCTACTATGTCCTATACGACGAGCGGGTGGTCATCAAGGAAGGCGGGCACCGGACGTTCCCTTACGCCATCAGCCGCTACGTCACCGGCCCTGGAGAGATTTACGGCCGTTCTCCCGCCATGCTGGCGCTGCCGGCTATCAAGGTGCTGAACGAGCAAAAGAAGACGATGCTCAAGCAGGGCCACCGCGTCGTTGACCCGGTGCTCCTCGCCCATGACGACGGCATCCTCGACACGTTCTCCCTGAAGCCGGGGTCGATCAATCCGGGCGGCGTGAACGCGCAGGGCCAGCGGCTTGTCCACGAGCTGCCTGTCGGCAACCTTGCCGCGGGGCAGGAGCTCATGGACATGGAGAGGTCCGTCATCAACGACGCCTTCCTCGTGACCCTGTTCCAGATTCTCATCGAGACGCCGGCAATGACGGCCACCGAGGTCCTCGAACGCGCACGGGAGAAGGGCGCGCTCCTGTCGCCGACGATGGGGCGCCAGCAGTCCGAGATGCTCGGCCCGCTGATCGAGCGCGAGGTGGACCTGCTCGGCCAGCAGGGATTGCTTCCCCCGCTGACACCGGCGCTCATCGAGGCGGAGGGTGAGTTCGAGATCGAGTATGACAGCCCCCTGACGCGCTCCCAGCGCGCCGAGGAGGCGTCCGGCTGGCTGCGCACGCTGGAGGCGGCGATTGCGCACGCGAACACGACGCAGGACCTGTCTGTCCTCGACCACTTCAACACCGACGTTATCTATCCCCAGCTCGCCGAGATCAACGCGGTCCCGGCGTCCTGGATGAACAGCGCCCAGGCCGTCGCCAACCTACGCAAGATTCGCGCGGAGGCGCAGCAGACACAGCAGATGATAGAAGCGGCCCCGGCCGCCGCCGGTGTGATGAAAGCGCTGCGGTGACCGAGTTCGGCACTGTCCGTGACTTCCTGATCGCTCGCAAGCAGGCTTACGTCGGCGTATTCAAGGGGGCCAACAGCGAGATGGTCCTGGAGGACCTGTCGAGGTTCTGCCGCGCCGAGGAGAGCACGTTTCACACGGACCCCCGCATCGAGGGGATCATGCAAGGACGACGAGAAGTCTGGCTTCGGATCAGCAAGCACCTGACCCTGTCGCCGGATGAACTGGTACTTCATTTCAACCCCACAGGAGACACCTCAAATGACTGAAGAGAACGGGTCCGCAGACGCGGGCAACCCCGAACCTTCCGCACCTCTCGAAGCAGCGCCCGCCGCGGCGCCTGCCGCTCCGGCGCAGGCTAACTGGCTGACCGGAGTTGCCGACGACGGGCTCCGCGCGTGGGCCGAGGCGAAAGGACTTCACAACGGCACCGTCGACAACACGCTGAGCAGCTACCGCAATCTTGAGAAGGTCTTCGGCGCCGAGAAGGCCGGTATGACCGTGCTCCTGCCAGGTCCCGACGCCGACGCCGCCACAATGACCGGTTTCTACAACCGGCTCGGGCGACCGAAGGAGTCCAGCGGTTACGATCTCCCCGTCCCACCGGGTGACGACGGCGCCATGGCGACATGGGCGAAGGATGTGTTCCACGAGGTGGGGCTGACAAGCAAGCAGGCCCATCTTCTCTCGGTCAAGTGGAACGAGAAGATCGCCGGTATGCAGACCGACGCGACGCAGCGCAACACGGCATCGGCCACCGAGGCCGAGGCGACGCTCCGGAAGGAGTGGGGCGCGGCCTACGACCAGAAGACGGCGGGGGTCAACGCGGCGGCGGGAAAGCTCGGCATGAAGGAGGCCGAGTTGGCGGGGCTCCGGGCCAGTATGGGGCCGGTCGCCGCCATGAAGTTCGTCGACGGCCTCGCGTCCCGCTTGGGCGAGGCGGTCATCGACAACGACAATATCGTGGCAAGTCGCGATGGAAACCGGACTCCGGCCGCGGCTCAGGTCGAGATGAACCGGCTTACGCTCGATCCGCAGTTCATGGAAGCGTGGCTTAATCGCCATCACCCGGCACACGGCTGGGCACTGGAGACGAAGGCCGGACTGGCGCGACAGATAGCCGGCGAAGCGGCGTAATCGAAACAAACGAAAGGCGACAAGATGTCTAACAGCAGCGCCGGCGAGGCGGGGCGGAAGGAGTTCGACGCGGCCTGCGCCCACCTTGCGGCGGGGGTGGCGGAGCTCAAGGCTGGCCGCGAGGACCTGAAGCAGGAGCGAGTGAAGTTCCAGGAGCGTGTCGAGGCTTTTTCGGAAGCCGCAAGGGCGCTCGCCGAGCGCACCTGATGGCAGTCCCGCGTGATTTTTAGTTGTTGCGTTCTCGCTCGCTTAATTGTAGCCTTATCCCGTAGCACGCCATTTGGCGTCGAACAGGCGGCACGCCGACAACCTGCAAAGGCCGGCAACCTTCGCCCCAGTAGTGTGGCCCCGGTTTCCGGACAAGCCCTTCGAGCTTTTGTTTTAACGGGCAAAAGAAGGGTTTTCAAATGTCCAATGAGATTCTCGACTGGTCAGTAATTGACTATAAGTCCACTGTTGAGAGCCTGCTCCAACAGCGCGGGTCCAAGCTCCGCGGCGCGGTCATGGAAGACCGCTACACGGGCAAGTCCGGCAAGGCTGTGAACCAGCTCGGCCCGGTCATCGCCCAGAAGCGAACCACGCGACACAGCGACACGCCCCTCATCGAGACGCCGCAGGACGCCCGCTGGGTGTACCCCGACGACTACGAATGGGCCGATCTGATCGACGATCAGGACAAGCTCCGCATCATCGCCGACCCCACGTCCCCTTACGCCATCAACGGCGCAATGTCTCTGGGCCGCGCGATGGACGACGCGATCATCCTCGCGGCCACCGCCTCCGCGAAGACCGGCGAAGACGGCAGCACCTCGACGTCCTTCCCTGCCGGACAGACCGCCACCACGACGACCGGCGGCCTGACCATCGCCAAGCTCCGCGAAGCCATGCAGCTCCTTATCGCTGCTGAAGTCGACGTGGACAACGAGGCTCTCTACTGCCTCATTGGCGCCAAGCAGCACGACGACCTTCTCGGTCAGACCCAGGCCGTCAGCCTGGACTTCACCAACAAGCCGGTCCTCGTCGAGGGTCGGATCAAGGCGTTCATGGGCTTCAACTTCATCGACAGCCAGCGGCTCGCGCTTTCCGGCACTGACCGCAAGGTTGTCTGCTGGGCGAAGTCCGGAATGCATCTCGGCATCTGGAACGACATCGAGGTTAAGATCTCGGAACGTGCCGACAAATCCTACAGCAACCAGGTCTATGTCAAGGCCAGCTTCGGCGCTACGCGCGTCGAAGAGAAAAAGGTTGTCGCCATCACCTGCTCGGAGGCATAAGCCATGGCTACCGTCTATTCCATCCAGAAGACCAAGTGGGACCAGAGCACTCCGTCCCTCAAGATCAAGCCGAACGAGCACGGTGGTCGTGTTCGGCTGGCTTACGGCGAATACGAGGCTGCCGCAATCGCGTCGGGCACGGTTATCGAAATGTTCAACCTGCCCAATGGCGCGCGCATCCTGTCGGGGGAGCTTACCTACGACGCCCTCGACACATCGTCCACCCTGTCGGTGGGGCATGCCGCGTACAAAGACAACGCCGGGACAGCAGTTGACCTCGACGTTGACGAGTGGAAAGCCTCCGCGGCATCCACCACGGCGCAGTCGGTGGCGGTTGCGGCCACGATTGCTCTTGGAAAGAACGGCGTAGTGAACGCCGACGACGTTGGCATCCCGGTGACTGTCGTCACCGGCGGCGCTACGCTTACCGGCACGATCATGCTGGCCATGAGATACGTCGTCGATTGATCCGGTGGGGGAGCTTCGGCTCCCCCGCTGTTTTATCTTATTTTTGGAGGTAGTCCCATGGCGGATTATGATCTGGCCTACAAGAAGATCACCGAACTCACTACTGTCACGGGCGCTCCTGCCTCTGGCGATTTCGATATCCGGTGGGATACCAGCAGCGGCGGCCCGGTCAAGGTAGACTCGACCAGCCTTGTCGACACCATCGGCGTTTCGGCCACGGCCGTAGAACTTAACCGAGTCGCCGACGTCTCCGCCCGCGTTCAGGCGATGACGGTTTCCGGCGCGGTGACAGCCGGGGTTCAGTCGGTTGAACTGAACCACGCCAGCGTTGTCATCGCTGCCACGGTTGCCGCGGTTGTCGGCGCGCATGACGGCATGATGTTCGTCAAGAACACCTCGGCTTCCGGCACTGCGGCTCATACCGTCACGCTGACGGGCGGAACGTGGAACGGGACCAACACTATCGCCACGCTGAACGCACCGCTTGAGGCGTTCATGGTGTACTTCGATAGCGCCGGCGTGGGCACCATTATCGAGAACGTCGGTGGAGTCACCTTCAGTTAAGGGGAGTAACCGGTGGCTTCGGAAGTCGACATCTGTAATCTCGCGTTGCAACGGCTCGGGGCGAAATCCATATCCTCGCTCACGGAGGACAGTACGCGCGCCCGCGAGTGCAACCGCGTTTACACGCACGCACGCGACACCGAGATGCGTTCGCACCCGTGGAACTTCGCACGGGCGCGGGCGTCTCTTGCCGCCAGCACCACGGTCCCGGCCTTCGGCCCCGCGTTCCAGTACCCCCTGCCCGCAGACTTCCTGCGCCTTCTCCCGTCACGGGATCAGGGGACACTTCAGATCGAGGGGGGAAACATCCTCACCTCCGACACGGCGCCGCTTGAGATTATCTACATCCGCCGGGTTACGGATCCCAACGCATTCGACCAGGGCTTCGTCGATCTTCTCGCGGCCCGTATCGCGAGGGACATCGCCGAGAAGGTGACGCAGGCGAACAACAAGATACAGGCCACGCAGGTGGCGTACAAGGAAGCCAAGGCCGACGCCCGGAAAGTGAACGCCTTCGAGTCTCCGTCGCAGGAGCCGCCGGTCGACACCTGGATAACCGCGAGGCTTTAGTCAGGTGTCTTACAGCACACCCATTCAATCCAATTTCAACGGCGGCGAGGTGTCGCCGTTGCTGTATGGCCGTCCGGACCTGGACAAGTACGGCACCGGCCTGAAGACCTGCCTCAACTTCATCCCCCTGATACAAGGCCCCGTGGAGCGCCGGCCGGGGTCGGTGCATATCGTCGAGGTCAAGGACAGCTCCAAATCCACCCGCATCGTCCGGTTCGAGTTCTCGACGGAGCAGGCTTACATCCTTGAGTTCGGGGATCTGTATATCCGGTTTATCCGGGAGCACGGGCAGATCGTCTCCGGGACGCCGGTCGAGCTGGTCACGCTCTATGCGGAAGCCGACCTGTTCGCCCTTCAGTTCTCCCAGAGCGCCGACGTGCTCTATGTCACGCACCCCAGCTATCCGCCGAGGAAGATCGAACGCGCGTCGCACACGAGCTGGACTATAACGAACATCACGTTCTCCGATGGTCCGTTCTTCAATACGAACGTGACGGCCAGCACGCTAACCCTGTCGGGCACCACGGGGTCCGTTACGGTCACGGCGTCCGCCATCACCGGGATCAACAACAACACAGGCTTCCAGACGACGGACGTGGGCCGGCTGATCCGCTGGAAAGACCCCGCCGCAAACTGGACGTTCCTCACGATCACGGCGCGCGCCAGCACCACATCCGTGACAGCCACCATCGACGGGCCGGCCGCCTCCGCCGGGACGGCCACGGTAAACTGGCGCCTCGGAATCTGGTCGTCGACGACGGGATATCCCGCGACCTCGACGTTCCACAAGAACCGTCTCTCGTTCGCCGGCGCCACGGACACGCCCCAGCGGATCGACCTGAGCCGAACGGGCGACTTCGAGAACTTCGCCCCAACGGACCCGGACGGCACGGTCCTCGCGGACAGCGGTGCGACGACTACGTTGTCCGCCGACACAGTTAACCGCATCCGCTGGATGGCCGACGACGAGAAGGGCCTCATCGTCGGCACCGTCGGCGGGGAGTGGGTCGTCCGGCCGAACGACAACGGCGGCGCGCTCACGCCCGACAACATCACCCCATCCCGGTCCAGCGCCTTCGGTAGCGCCAACATCCGCCCGGCGCGCGTCGGTCGTACACTGGTGTTCGTTCAGCGGGCGCTCCGGAAGGTGCGCGAGCTGGCCTACGTCTTCGAGGACGACGGCTTCCGCGCCCCGGACATGACCCTCGTAGCGGAGCATATCACCGCCAGCGGCGTCGTGGAGATGGCGTATCAGGCAGAGCCCCAGAGCATCGTCTGGATGTGCCTTGTAGACGGCACCTTGGTTGGGATGACCTACGACCGGGACCAGAAGGTTGTCGGCTTCCACCGGCACGTCCTGGGTGGCTACAGCGACGCCTTCAGCCTGGTACGGGCGAAGGTCGAGAGCGTCGCGACCATCCCGAACCCCGCCGGCACCGCGGACGAGCTCTACATGGTCGTCAACCGCTATATCAACGGCGGGACAAAGCGTTATATCGAGTACATGAAGGGCTTCTGGTCGTCCGATAACAATCAGGAAGATGCTTTCTTCGTCGACAGCGGCCTAACCCTCGACACGCCGCTGACGATCACCGGCCTAACCCAGGCGTCTCCGGGGGTTGTCACCGCCGCGATCCACGGGTTCAGCAACGGGGATATCGTCCGCATCACCGGCGTCAGTGGGATGACGGAGGTCAACGGCAAGGTCTACAAGGTCGCGGGCGCCGCGACGAACACCTTCAACCTGACCACCCGCACCGATGTCAATGTCTCGACGACCGGGTTCACCGCCTACCAGACGGGGGGCGCGGCGCGGAAGCGCGTCACCTCCATCACCGGGCTGACGCATCTGGAGGGTCAGAGTGTGGCCATCCTGGCCGAGGGCGCGCCCGTCGTCAACGCCACCGTTGTCTCCGGCGCGGTGGCCGTGGGCGAGACGTCCAAGGCTCAGGTCGGCCTCGGCTACGTCTCGGACGTTGCGACGCTGCGTTACGATGTCGGGTCCCGCGTGGGAACGTCTCAGGGTAAGCTGCAACGCATACACCGCTTGTTCATTCGGGTGTACCAGACGCTCGGCGGGAAGGTCGGAGAGGACGCGGCCAGCCTCGATCCGCTCATCTACCGCGAGGGCGGGGACGCCATGGATACCGCGCCGCCGCTGTTCGATGGCGACATTGAAATAGAGTGGGACGGCGAGTATAGTACCAACAGCACCTTGTTTTTCCGCCAGGACCAGCCGCTGCCTACTACGATAGTGGCATTCTTGCCGGCCCTGGACACGCAGGACAGACGATGAATATCGTTGAATACAAGCCGGAGCACCTGCGCCAGATCGACCTTCAGGAGGGGCAGGCGTACCTGTCCAACTGGGTCACGCCCGAGCTGGCGGCGTCTCTGGGGGGATCGGGATGGGCGTATACCGGCATGGACGGGGACGCCCCCGTAGGGTGCGCCGGGGTAATCAACGTGTGGCAGGGTCGCGGGATCGCGTGGGCGTACCTGTCGAAGGGCGTATCGCGCCATAATTTCATCGCGGTCCACAAGGCCGTCGTGCGTTTCCTCGACGCCTGCTACATTCAGCGCGTAGAAATGACGGTTGACTGCGACTTTGAGCCGGGACACCGCTGGGCCGGGATGCTCGGCTTCACGATGGAGTCCCCGCGCATGCGGGCTTACCGGCCCGATGGGGGCGACTGCGCCCTCTACGCT
>Ga0105050_10009931_pt1 | contig 10534 bp, 9 predicted proteins | sample FRY01_FD_78088 | JGI IMG/M metagenome (GOLD analysis project Ga0105050, IMG submission 78088) | Freshwater microbial communities from Lake Fryxell liftoff mats and glacier meltwater in Antarctica - FRY-01 | ecosystem: Environmental > Aquatic > Freshwater > Ice > Glacier meltwater ... | reverse complement strand
GCTGGCCCGACAACCGATTTCGCCGCCAACATCGTTGACGTCACGGGCCCGCTGCTCAGCGACCCTGGGCAGCGCAACTTCTACACGACCTCCTCCTGCGGGATCTGCGGCAAAGGCGCGATTGAGCAGGTCGCCGTTGCCGCCCCGACCGCCCTGCCTGGCCCGGTGGTTGGGCGTGCGCTGCTGGCCGCGCTGCCGGACCGGCTGCGCCAGCCGGGCTTTGATCGCACCGGCGGAATGCACGCCACAGGCCTCTTCAGCGCTGAAGGTGATTTGATCTGCGTGCGCGAGGACGTTGGTCGTCACAACGCAATCGACAAGGTGATTGGCCGCGCGCTGCTGGACGGCGGGCTGCCGCTGAGCGGAAAAATCCTTTGTGTCAGCGGTCGGATCTCATTTGAACTGGTGCAGAAGGCGGCCGTTGCTGGCGCGCCGATCCTCGTAGGCGTTGGAGCGCCGACGTCACTTGCCGTAGAGCTGGCAGCCGAGCGAGGAATGACGCTGGCAGCATTTGCGCGCGGCGAGCGCGTTGTCGTCTACAGCGACGACGGCCGCGTCAGCGACTGAAGGCGGCGGCTTAGCGCCGCTCTTCAAAGAAGTCGGTCAGCAGCGCCGCGCACTGCGCCTCAAGCACGCCGCCAACCACCTCAGGGCGGTGGTTTAGCTGCGGCTCACTGAGAATGTCGAGCACGCTGCCAGCGGCGCCAGCTTTTGGATCCCATGCACCGAAGACAACTCGCGGAACGCGCGCCAGCACGATCGCCCCAGCGCACATCGCGCACGGCTCAAGCGTCACGTAAATTGTTGAATCGAGCACGCGCCACGAGCCGAGCGCGGCGGCGGCGGCGCGCAGGGCGACAATTTCAGCGTGCGCGGTCGGGTCGCCGTGGCGCTCGCGCTCGTTGTGGGCGCGCCCGATCGCGCGGCCGTCATGGACGACCAAAGCGGCAATCGGAACGTCGCCGTGGCTGGGGGCCAACGCGGCCTCCTCGATCGCCTCGCTGATCCAGCGTTGATCGTCTGTCTGGCGTTTTTCGTCCACGTGGCTGCCATCATCCCCTATTCGCCCTAAGTAGCGTTACTTTTGGCTGTCTGCCGTGTTCTAAATAGTGAGCAGCAGGCCTGCAGCTCAGCATCCGATGACCTTAATCAAGCGCCTACAACTTTCACTGATCGCGGCGACCGCGCTGCTGGCCGTTTTCGCGTTGCCCGCCGCGGCCGGCGCAGCAGAGGCCGAGCCCAACCAAGTAGTCGTCCAGTTCACAGATCCAGAGACCGGCGCAGCGCCCTCAGTGGCCAACGCCGACCCGGTCTTGCTGCAGGTTGAGAACGTCCGTAAGGCGCTCGCCGAGCTGCGCGCGCGCGACGATGTCGCCTACGCCGTGCCAAACATGACGGCCCACGTTGCCGCCGGAAGCTATACGCCCACCGACCCGTTTCTCGCAAGTCTGCAGTGGAACTTCGTCGGCAACTACGGCGTCGGCGCGCAGCAGGCCTGGGCCAACGCGCGCGCCAGCGGCCGCCCCGGCGGCAAGGGCGTGACCGTCGCCGTGCTCGACACCGGCGTTGCCTACTCCAATCGCGTTCCCTACAAGCGCTCCCCGGATTTCAACGCGCGCCAGTTTGTAGCTGGCTGGGATTACGTCGATCGCGACCCTTACGCCAACGACGCGAACGGTCATGGCACGCACGTCGCCGGCACAATTGCCGAAGCCACCAACAACAAGATCGCTGTCGCAGGCCTCGCCTACGGAGCGAAAATCATGCCGATTCGTGTGCTCGACCGCAACGGCGAGGGCAGCGCTAACGACATCGCCGATGGAGTTCGCTTTGCCGTCAGGAAGGGCGCCAAGCTGATTAACCTCAGCCTTGAGTTTGATCCCGGTGTTCGCGCCGCTGACATTCCCCAGCTGTTAGGGGCGATCAACTTCGCCCGATCACGCGGCGTGCTCGTGGTTAGCGCTTCGGGCAATGAGGGTGATCAGTCGATCTCTTACCCGGCCAACGCGCCCGGCGTGATGTCGGTTGGCGCAACGACCGAGCGTGGCTGCGTCGCTGAGTATTCAAACGGCGGCGGCGGGCTTGACATCGTCGCGCCAGGCGGCGGCCAAGACTCCGCCGCGACTGGCGAATCGCGTTGCCGCCGGACTGCCTCGCGCAATATCGCTCAGGTGACTTTCAGCGGCAGGTCTCTATCAGCCTTCGGCCTGCCAAACGATTACGAGGGCACTTCGATGGCGACGCCGCACGTGACGGCCGCAGCGGCGCTGGTGATTGCGACCGGCGTGATTGGATCAAACCCTTCTGGCAGCCGCATTGAAGCAAGGCTTAAGAGCACGGCGCGCGACCTTGGTTCACCCGGGATTGACCGCTATTACGGCGCCGGACTGCTTAACGCCGCTGCCGCCACTGCTAGGTAGTGCGAATAATCAGCACCGAGCATGGTGCGTGGTGGCTAACCTTATTTGGAACTGAGCCGAGCAAAAAGCGCTTGGCGCCGGTCATCCCCTTGTTGCCGACGACAATTAGGTCGGCCGAGGTTTCCTCAGCAACGTCGAGGATCGCGTCGGCCGGATCGCCTTGGCGCGCATGCGACGAGCATTCAACCCCGATCGTCGCCGCTTGCGTGACGACGGCCGCCAGCGTCGCCTCCACATCTTCGCGCTCGTTGATCATCCACTGCACGTCTGAAGGGGCCTCACTCGCTTCGCTCCTCAGCCGTGAGACGGGGACCGGCGCGTAGGCGCTGACGACGTCCAGTCGCGCGCCTGTCTCCTTCGCCAGATCAACCGCTTGGCGTACGGCTTCGCTGGCCGTCTCTGATCCGTCTGTTCCAACGACAATCGATCCAAACATTGCAACTCCCTTGCCCCATTGCGTCCCTGCAGACTACCTGCTCGCTAAAGCAGCTTCACGATTGCTATCGCCATGCCGATCAAAACGACGACGACGATTGCGCCCTGCATCCATATCCAGAACGGTGACATGGCTTAGCCGAAGAAAACTTCCGCCGTGCGAAAGAGCTCTGGATCGAGCAATTTCGGCGCGGCGAGAGCCTCCGAGAGAGGGACCGTGACGATTTTCGTGCCACTTAGCGCGACCATCATTCCGCGCTCGCCGCGGTTGTAAGCGTCGATCGCGCCGACGCCGTAGCGGGTAGCGAGAATGCGGTCGTAGGCGGTCGGCGTGCCGCCACGCTGCACGTGGCCGAGGACAACCATTCTTGTTTCAAAGCCGGTAACGCGCTCAATCTCGTGCTCAAGCCAGGCGCCAATCCCGCCAAGCCGTGGGTGACCAAACTCATCAACTTCATCCTTTCTTGCGCTTAGCGCACCGTCTTTGGGCACCGCGCCTTCGCTGGCAACAACAATCGAGAAGTTCTTCCCGCGCGCGTGGCGCCCGCGAATCCGATCACAGAGCTCGTTCAGGTCAAATGGCCGCTCGGGCACGAGGATTGCGTGGGCGCCTCCGGCAATCCCAGCCGAGCAAGCAATCCAGCCAGCGTGGCGGCCCATCACTTCCACGACGATCACACGGTCGTGCGATTCAGCCGTTGTGTGGAGGCGGTCTATTGCGTCGCTTGCAACTTGCACGGCGGTGTCAAAGCCGAAGGTGTAGTCGGTGCCAGCAAGGTCATTGTCGATCGTCTTGGGCACGCCGATCACCGCCACACCGTCGCCTGCCAGCTTCGTTGCAACGCCCAGCGTGTCCTCACCGCCGATCGCGATTAGCCCGTCAAGCTCGAGCTTCTCCATTCCGGCTTTGACGGCCTCTGTGCCGCCACCGCCATCGCGGTAAGGGTTGGTGCGTGAGCTGCCAAGGATCGTGCCGCCACGAGTCAGAAGGCCGGATACTTCGGCCGCGCCGAGCGGCTTGCCTTCGCCAGCGAGAACTCCGGCCCAGCCGTGGCGCATGCCAACAAACTGATCGTCGTACTGGCGCACTCCTTGGCGCACGCTGCCGCGAATAACTGCGTTTAGTCCCGGGCAGTCGCCGCCGCCGGTGAGTAATCCAATTCGCGCCATCAGGTCGATACTTTCACGAATTGGCGCTGGCCGCAGCTGCGGTCGGTGGCTCAGCATCCTGCTGGCCGAGCCGGTAGCGCCACCATTCCCGAGCCCCAATCTGAAGCGCTGCAGCGGCAGGTATTGCCAGCAGCGCGCCAACGACGCCAAATAACGTTGCGCCGAAGAGCACTGAGACGATCACGATGAAGGGCTCAAGTGCCACTGCGCGCTTGTGGATTTGCGGCTGAATCACATAGTTCTCGAAGCTTTGGTAGGCGCTCGCGTAAATGAACCAAATGATCGAAGCCGTCGGGAAGTCGGTGAACAGAGTAACCACGAGGATGATTCCGCCCGCGATAAAAGCGCCCACCAGCGGGATCAGGTCCAAGAGCGCATAAAGCACCGCGAGTGCGCCCGCGAACGGAACGCCAAGAATTGTCAGGACGATGAAAGCGCACAAACCAGCGATTACGGCTTGCACGGCTGCGCCTGCAATGTAGTTGCCGACGGCGCCCGCGATCCGGTCCAGCGCAATGCTGGCAGCCTTCGATTCGCGCCCGCTGCGCAGACTGAGCAGCCCGTCGATCCAATGGCGCCCGCGCGCCACCATGAAGATTGAGAGGATGTAGATCGTTAGCCCTGCGAAGAGCGAACTAACGAGGCTGCTGCCGAAGTCACGGATGATCGTTGCGGCCTCGCCGATCCTCGTTGGTGCATCCTCCGCGATCCGGGTGAGCTCGGTGGTGACGCCAAAGTCGGCATTGAGCTTGTCTAGTTTCGGGTTCTTCTGAACCTCGGTCTGGAGATCGTCAACGTAGCTTGGTAGGTCGTTGACGAAGCTGACGCCTTGGTCAACGATTGGCGGCATTACCGCGGCGCTGATGCCGATCGGAACCAGCAGCACACCGATGTAAACGAGTGCAATCGCCAGCGGCCTCGGCATCACGCGTGCTAACAAGTTGACTGGGCCGGCCAAGGCGACGGCGACGAACACGGCGATGATGATCCAAGTTACCGGCTGCCAAAGGACCCAAACGAGGGCGATCGTGCCGATCACGATTAGCACGGTCAAGACGATCCGCAAAACCACGCGGGTCGATAAGAGTTCGTTGGCGCTCGGCGAAGCGGGCGCCGGGCGCGCCTCTCCAGATGGCTGTGCGGGGATAGTCGTCACCGTCAGCCTCTTTTCGACGCTGGCTGCCCGCTCCCTGCCGCTAGGAGCTGCTCGTGCGGCTCAGCCGCGCTTCGGTGGCCGCGGGAAGAAACCGCTGGTGCGGGCTACGTATCCGTCGTAGCCGGCGCGGCGTTTACCGATCGACTTGTCAAGCAGCCCGGCGCCACTAACGCGAATCAATAAGACCGACATGATGATCGGCCCGATGATCGTCCACCAGGCGCCGGCCGCGAGCGCGATCAGGTAGAGCCCCCACCAGACGCTGAAATCACCGAAATAGTTTGGGTGGCGCGTGTAGCGCCAGAGGCCGCGGTCCATCACCGTGCCCTTATTTGCAGGGTCGGCGATGAAGCGCGTTAGCTGCAGGTCACCGACCGTTTCGAAGAAAAGCCCTACGGCGAAGACGATGATTCCTACGACCACGAGCCAGCTCCAGCCGCTAGCGGTGTCGCCCTGCTGGCCCACCTGCACCGGCAGCGATACGAGCCACATCAGTATTCCCTGCGCCCAGAACACAACCCAAAGGCTGCGTAGCGGCCACGCGCTACCGGCCTTCGCGCGCATCTCTTGGTAGCGGAAGTCCTCGCCGTGGCCGAGGTTGCGCCGCGCTAAGTGAATCGTCAGCCTTAGTCCCCACAGCGTCGTCATGATTGCCAGCAGCCAGCGCCGCCCGGCCGCGCCGTCGGCGAGAGCAAAGCTGACCCAGGCGATAACAACAAAGCCGGAGCCCCAGAAGATGTCAACAATCGAGCTGTCCTTGACCGCCACGCTTACAGCCCACAGCGAGGTTGTCAGTACGAGTACAACAGCGACGTTTATTGCCAGCAGGTTGGTCGTCGTCATCTAGCTGAGGGTACGGTGCTTAGCCTTCGGCTGCCTTCGCCGCCACCCAGCGGTCGGCTTCGAGCCAAAGTTGATCGAGCCACTCAACTTGATCGGCGCGGATGGCAGGAATCTGGTCATGCGCGACTCGCGTGAAGCGCACGTTGATCACGCGGCCAACCAGCGCGCCGCCCCAGATGTCGGAAATCAGCCGCAGCCCATCGAATCCCTGATGGATCATCAACACGACATCGGCCTTTGGCGCCTCGCCGAGCACCGCCAGCAGCCCACCAACTTTCGGCGGTAGCAAATATTCGATCGGCTCCAGCCGCGCCGCGCGCTGCGGGTCTCGCTCGGCGATCTTTTCAAGCGCCCGCTGGCGCCGCTCGGCGGTGAAGCGAGTGCCCTCGGGGTACAGCAGCACCCCGTCTTCGCTGCCCATCCCGCGGGCAAGCTGCCCGATCCGCTCGCGTTCAACCTGCTCGCCGGTGTCGCGGCGAACAAAGTAGTTCGGTAGTCGCTGGCCACCAACGTCGAGGCATGGTTCGGAAAGCAGCTCGCGCTTGATCACGTAGCGCAGGTGAATTCGCTCGGGCGCCGCGACCAGCGCAGACGGCAGGAAGTTGTCGACAATGCTGGCGTGGCGAATCAGCACGATCACTGGCCCAGGGCGCAAGCACTCGCTTCCCTCGTCAACTATTCGTAGCCCAAACAGCGCCTTGACCGAGCCGAGCAGCACGCGAACCCAAAGCTGCTGCAAGTTCCAAGTTGAGTCGACGAGCAGCTTGCGATTGTGCCCAAAGCCGCTGACTAGCCAAAGCGCCAGCAGCGCCAGCAGGGCAGCCGTGTCGCACGCCAGATAGATCCAAAGAAAGAGCACCAGCCGCAGCGCCATAAACGGCTTACGGCTCGTGATCGCACGGAAGACGTCAACCAGCAGTGCAGCGACCAGCAGCAGCGGCAGCAGCGCTGTCACCAGCACAAGGCCAATCAGGATCGGCGGGATTGTCTTTAGCCGCCGCGCGACCTTGCTGCCACGCGGCTCTCTGTCGGCGCTCTGTTCCACGCTGACAGATTATGCGCTACTGCGTCACTGAAGTCGATCAGTTGATCGATGTTGCTCGGGCGGCCGTTGTAACCGAGCGCAATCGAAGGCACCGGGCCGAACGTCATCTGCTCGGGGTCTCAGATGCGTCACCGCCACCGCTGCGCTGCGCCAGCGGCAAGCGCCTTCGCTGTGGCGTAATCTGCGCAGGTGGCCAACCGCGTTCGAATATCGATTGGGAGTGAGACGAGTGAGCTAACTCTCGTTGACGGCGTTGTTGAGCGCTTTTCGCTTGCCCGTGGGCTGGAGCGCGCAAGCGCAGAGCAGCTTGGAAAGGTTGTTCACGGGCTTTCGGCCTGGATAATTGAGCGCGCCTACCCGGATGACTCGACCGGCGAGCTGGTCGTGCAGCTTGAGCTGGCCGAGGGCGCTGTTCGCTGCACAATCGAGGATTGGGGCGAGCCGATCGCGGCGTTCGGCGGTGGGCTCGGCGGCATTCCGCCGGAGCTCTCTGAGATCGAAGCGTTGACCCACGACCTGCGGCTCGTGAACCTTGGACGCGACGGCAAACGGCTCAGCGCTGCCGTTGAAGCTAAGGGCGCCGCGCCGCAAGAGCTCGTCGCCTTCGCCCAGTTTGCGCGTGAGAGCGGTGAGAGCGACGCGACCGCCGACGAGGTTGAGATCCACAACACGCAGCTTGCTGACGTTGAGGCCGTTTCGCGGCTGCTTTACACCAACTACGGGCTTGGCTACGGCCACCCAAACTTTTATCGCCCGCGCTGGGTTGAGGCCGAGATTGAAGCCGGCCGGCTTCACTCGTCGGTTGCCGTCCTAGCCGGCGAGGTCGTCGGCCACCACGCGCTCGTGTTGGAGAAGAGCGGTGAGGCGGGAGAAACCGGTATCGCGGTCGTTCATCCGGCCTACCGCGGGCTGGGAATTTTCAACCGGCTTTTCGAGCGCACGATCGAGCGCGCGCGGGCGGCCGATGTGGCGACTGTCTACGCGCGCGCAGTAACTGCCCACCCATACAGCCAGCGCGCGGAGCACTCGCGTGGCTACCGCGAGAGCGCCTTGATGCTCGGCTCAGTGCCGCAAGGAAAAGACGATCAAGGCAAGCCGACGCCGCGCGCTGCCTCACTACTGACCTTTCTGCCACTTGAGCGCTCGCCGCGAGCAGTTAGCTTCCCTGAGCGCTACGCCGATCCGCTTCGCGCCGCCTACGCGAACCTCGAGCTCGAGCTCGTCGATGCTGAGCGCGAGCGCGCACTCGAGCAGCTTGGCGAGCGCCCCAGCGCAGTTATAGAGCGCGACGAGCAGCGCTGCAGCTCGGTGATCACGCTGAGCCGCTGGGACGAGCAGGGCCGCGCCCAGCTGGTTGACGCCGTTCGCTCGGCCGTCCACCACCACGATGACGTCGCATACTGCGACCTTGATCTCGAAACGCTAACTGCCAGCGAGCTTGGCGAGGCAGCGCAGCAGCTTCGCGAGTTTGATTTCTTCTACTGCGGCCTAGCGCTTTGCGCGGCTGCTGGCCATGACCACTTGCGAATGCAGGCGCTGATGAGCGACGACGTTGAGCTTGAGGCGATTGTGCTCGACTCTGACTATGCCAAGCAGCTGCGCGAGACGATCTTCGCCGAACGCGCGCCCAGCAGCGCCAGCTAGTTAGCCATCGTCTTGGCTGAAGGCCCAGCGAACCTCGTCGATCGAGAGTCCACAGGCAAGGCAGGCAAGCAGCTTCATCCGCGCTGCTGGGGGCGAGAGGAAGCCTGCCGGAATAACCCTCGTCAAGCGAAGATCCATCTCTGAGCCTGCGTAGCCGTAAGTTGAGTTGAGAATCACGCCGCGCTCCGGCCGGCAGTAAGCGATTACCGGAATCCGCTCTGCGGCCTCTGCCCAGAGCGCCAGCAGCTGCGGCGTAAGGTGGCCTGCCCCGAGCGTGCCGATTACCACGCCGTCGGGCTCGGTTGCCAGCGCGGCCCGCGCCAACGAGCCGTCGTCGCCGGATGAAGTGGGCACGATGAAGACGCGCTTCTCTAGCTGCGGCGGGTCGAGCGTCGGGTTGCGTGGCAGGCTCGACCAGATCGTCGGGTGGCCTTCGGTGACGCGCCCGAGCGGGCCTATCTGCGGCGAGGAGAACGCCGTCAGCGAGGTTGTGTCGGTTTTGCGGACAACGCGCGAGTGGTGAATTTCGCCGCCGAAGACGACCAGCACGCCAAGCCCGGTAGCACCCTCGCTGGCGGCAACGCTGACCGCGTCAACGAGGTTTGCTGGCCCGTCAGCGCCGGGCGCGCTGGCGGTTCGAATAGCGCCGGTGAAGACGATCGGCGCTTCGGCGTCGCTGATTATGTCGCAGAGCATCGCTGTCTCTTCAAGCGTGTCGGTTCCGTGCGTCACGACGACGCCGATGCCGCGCCGCGCCGCGTCGCGCGCTGCGTGGCAGATCTCAAGCTGCTGCGCCAGGCTCAGGTGGGCGCTTGGCAGATTCGCGACGGTCTGCGCTTCAAGCCCTTCGTGAGCGGCCAAGCCCGGAACTGAGGCGATCAGCGATTCGGCGTCAAACTCGGGCGTCGCTCCGCTCGCACCGCTCATTGCGATCGTGCCGCCAGCGGCGATCACGCGGACGTGGCGAGCTGGCTGCGGGGCCGGGCGGGTCGTCATCGGTCGTTACGGTAGCCGCGATCGGGTTTTGCTGGCCGGCTGCTCTTTCGCGGCCTGCTCAATCGCCATTGCCGCTGGGCTGAGGATCAGCGAAACTGCGGCTGCCGCAGTAACGAAGAGCGAGGCAATAAAGATCACGATAAGCGCTGGACTCTGCGGCCAGTCCTCGCCGCCGATAAGCAGGCCCAGGACGATCGGGATGATCATCTCCATCACGAAGATGATCGGTGCCACGTGGCCGACTGTCCTGCGCTGCAGCGCGTTTTGTTCGCTTGTCATCCCGAGCGCGCCAAGCAAGCCAACGGCCACCAGAACTGCTGCCACCGCCAGCCAGGCGGAGGCCGTGACTGAGTCTGCCAGCAGCTTCAGCATGAAGGCGCCAAGGGCAAACGTAAGGCCGGCCGCCAGCACGATCACGGTGCCGCCGACGCGCTTGCCAAAGGCATACGGGATCACTGCCAGCAGCGCCAGTGGCGCCAGCACAAAAAACAACGTCGCCGTCGCGGCGCTGCTGCTGGAATGCTCTGGCGCAGTCAGTGCCACGCCGAGCACGCCGACGATGATCGCGCCGACGCCGAGCAGCTCACGGCGGCCAACGTGGTCGCCAAGCTTGCGGGCGCCAAAGATCAAAAGCACTATCAGGCCGAAAGAATCTGCTGGTTGGACGACCGCCAATGGAGCCAGCGTCAGCGCCAGCACCTGCAAGGCGCCGCCGCCAATCTGCAGCGCGGTTCCGCCCAGCCAAGTTGGCCTGCGCACAAGTTTCAGCAGCAGTTTCGGGCTCAGTCCGCCGTTGCCCTTCTCCTTGCGCGCCTCGCCAGCCTG
>Ga0105050_10009930_pt1 | contig 10536 bp, 14 predicted proteins | sample FRY01_FD_78088 | JGI IMG/M metagenome (GOLD analysis project Ga0105050, IMG submission 78088) | Freshwater microbial communities from Lake Fryxell liftoff mats and glacier meltwater in Antarctica - FRY-01 | ecosystem: Environmental > Aquatic > Freshwater > Ice > Glacier meltwater ... | reverse complement strand
CCCATAAAGATTTGAAACGCTTCTGCTACTGGGAGCAAAGCTGTTCCAATAGCTAGCCCTAAGTTCTCTATAGCAATCTTGTTTACTTCTGCGCTTCGGGTTGCGTCGATTGTGTCGAAAGCATCTGCCGTAGATCCAGCAGCAGTTGTCTGCGCATCAAGCTCAGCAGCAAACTTCTCTGCACCTGTGCCAGCTAGCACCTGCACAGCCGATACGGCTTCAACTGAGCCAAGTAGCTCAATCATCTTTCCGTTATTGCCGCCAGCGTAGTCACTAACGGCACCTAGAGCAAAGCCAAGTCCTTCCGATTCGATAGCAAATTGCGCGCTATCGTAGCCAAGCGCTTGGAAGATAGCATCCATTTCCTCAGATGGTCGCTGCAGTCCTGTTAGCGCTGCCTTTAGTTGGTTAGTAGCTACCGAAGTATCTGTTCCACCTACTGTAAGTGTGGCGATAGCTGCGTTGATCTCTTCAAAGCTAACACCTGCCGCTGCTGCCGCAGGTGCAACATTCGACATTGAGCTAGATAGCTGTGCGAAGGTTGTCTTTCCACCTTTTACGGCGGTAAACATAGAATCAGCAATTCGCTTAGCGTCACCAGAACTCAAACCAAACGCGTTCATAATTGTGGTAAGTCCGTCAACCGAAGTGTTTACATCAGTAACACCAGCGATAGCAGCTTGTGAAGCAACCGCTAGAAACTCTTGAGCGCTATCTTTTGGCACGCCTGCTGAGATTGCGTTATACAGGCCGTCAGTAAGAATCCCCTGTGCGATCCCAAACTCTTTTGAGGTGTTCTTTACAACTGAAGCAAACCCAGCAAAGTCCTTATCAGCAGCAGCACCAATGTTACCAGTTAGGGTTACTACTTCAGCAAGCGCAGTTCTTAGTGTTGTTGCTTCTTCGATTGCGCCAGATAGAAATTTACCAATTTTTACGGCAGCAAAGGTTGTTCCAATTATTGCAAGCGCTGGTCCTAGCGATCCCTTGATCTTTCCAAGAAAGCCTTGACCAGTTGATTTAGCCATAGCAGCGCCACCGCCTGCTCCTGCTGAACCTAGCTGTTGGTTTAGCCCCGTTGATAGCTTGCTACCGAATCCGTTGATCTGGGGAACAATCTGAACATACGCTTCGGCTATTCTACTTCTCGCCATTAGTATCCTTCGGGTTCATTTGTTGCAATCTTTTGATAACCATCGCGCGGCTTTGCCTTTGCTTAGGTCTAATCTTTTGTTCTTTCTTAGCCCAAGGTGTTGGGTATGGCTTAGGTTTCTTTTTGCCAGAATTGACTTGAGCTAGAAGATCATAGGTGTTCGCAGCCACAGTCCATTCGTAACTAACTGGGTATTGCCAATTACGAACCGCTGCTTGTAGCCAACTTGATGGCTCTTGCAAAAGGATAGCGACTAGGTGTATGGCTTCAAGTAGAGTTACACTTCTGCCAATTTCTAAGTAGCTAACATTGAACCTAGATCTAAAATCGTAGGCTATTGCCGAAGGGTGCTCCTCGATTAGATCAAGGAGCTTGAAGATTCCCCCGTCGGCGCTCCTTGTGTCCAACTAGTAATGAACTCAGCAAAGGCTTCAGAGTTCATGCTGTCTACAGCGGCTAGCTCTTTGCTATCTTCGCCCATTACCTGTTCGATAATAACGAATACTTGATCCGCTTCTTCTTTCAATTTTCTAGACTTACGAATAGCTCCCATAGGGATGTCTTTGAAAAGCGGTATGTGATACTTCTTGTTTGCTACTTCGAAAGTAAATTTATCTACGGTCATTATTCCCTTAGCTCAAGCGGTCTATGGTGAAGGCTAGGGGGCAGGTGACCGCTACCCACCCCCCAGCACATTTGTTTGGTTTAGTCTTCGAACTCTGAGTAGAACACGTCAGCGCTACGCCCTGCTACTGAGTAAGCGGTGATCGTAATTCCATACATAAGTGCGTCACCGTTTACGATGGTCTGAGCATCAACGCTTAGGATCTCGCCCGATGGCACATAGTGTCGAATTGCTTTATCGCCATCAACAACATCGATTACGAATGCCTTCTTGCCACCCGTTGCGGTTGCGTTGACTTGGATCTTTCCAGAAGTCATAGTGCCACCGAAGTAAGCCTCGATAACTTCTAGGTTGCTTTCCATCAGCATGAACGCATAGGTAACAGTTCCTTCGGTTACTACTTCGCGAACTAGGTCTGCGTTCTGCCACGCTCTGATCTGGTTAGTTGACTTGTCAATCGTGAAACTAACTCCGTCGGTGCTGACGTATCCCAAATTGTCAAAGCCAGTTAGTGTGGAGCTTGTTGACGTTGGTGCTGTTGCATCAGTAGCGCCAGCGTAAACTGCGCCAGTAATTCCTACTACTACATTGTTGGCTGTGAGTGCCATTTTTTCTCCTTAGTTAAGGTCGCTGCCTTTAGTGATTATTTCGAGTGTCATGTATCTGTGTTCTTGGTCGCTTTTTTCATCAATCCGAATAGGGGATGAAACCACGTTTATTAGTTTGATCTCGTTGCCCGTTAGTGTTCTAACCACCGCTTCAACAAGTCTGGCTAGTTCACTAGCTTCGGCATAGGTGTTAGCAAAGATGCTGAGACCCAACCGCTCCATTCGCCGCACATGATCTAGGTGAGTTCCACCGTCACTCCTCAAGGTAATTATCTTGGAAGGGTATGGGGTTTTTTGGGGCGAAGGCTTTATCGTGCTGACGTGCACATTCGCAGCTACGGGTTCGGATCTACTACTGAGCTCTGCTGCTATTGCAGCAACTAGAACTTTTTCAACATCTGGAAAGATTACCGACTCCAAGGTTGCTCCATTCTTGAAAGCGCCCTAGCTAAAGTGCCTTGGGTTGCTTCTATGAACATTCCTCTGGCATCAGTTCTACCTACGGCGATAACCGCCTTAGTAGATCGAGATTGATTTTCGGTTATGACCTCATACTGCGATCCAGCCGCACTTCTAAGTTCTTCTGCTGCCGCCTTAATAATGGCTTCGCTTTCAGGACTCTTTAGTATCTCGTAGATTACTGCCCAGTCAAACTCTATTTTTGCTTGCTTAGCCAATCCGTCTCCTGACTCTTACAACTACTCCCAAGCTCCAACTTTCGAATGGAGATCTCCAAGTAAGCGGATCACCGTCTTTCACAAAATCCTTTTCTCTGACTTCGAAAACATCATCCTCAAGTATTTCTGTGCCGCTTGGTAGATAGAGCGTCAGAGAGGCATCTATGGGCTTCCTATCGGCATCTACGGGTTCATCTGTCTGCCCGAATGCGATTAGACAATCTCGAACTAAGATCTCTGACTGTGAGTAAGTCTCGTTGCCGTAATCGTCTGTGCCAGTAATTTGCTGACGCTTGATTATTATCGGTTCGTTGCCTCTAAAGAACACTATCAATCCAGATCATGTCGTTCGCCGAAGGGCTTATCGCGTTTACTCCAACATTGACTTCATAGGCGTTGCCTTTGCGATTAGGCGCTAGCATGTTTGACTCGTCTGCGGTTAGCCAGATGTCTTTCGTTTCAGAGAAGTTTCTGGCTTGCCCGAACGGTCCAGTTTGCTGCTGCCAATAGGTTAGGTTCTCAGGGTTTCTGAGTAGCCTAATAACCATTCGAGTTACTACTAGGGTAACTACGCTCTCACTTAGCTTGTTGCTATCTATCCTTGCTTGAATGCTTGGATACTCACTAAGGATTACAGCTTCGGCATCATCAATCAAAAGCTGTATTTGATCAGTATCTTCTGGTGGATTATCTCCCACCCATCGAGCTATAACATTTGCTGGTGTTGCCCAGTTGCTCATTACACTCCTTAGTTAGTCAAGGGGACTAAGCCAAACACGGGTTTCCGTTTTGAAACTTAGCCCCCTCAAGCTAGTGGTTACTTAAGCTGCTGCTACTAGTTCCTTGAATGCAGCGCCGTCTGTAATTCTGAATCCAACTTCGATCTCAGCCAAGACAGCAAACATGTTCTGCTGGAATAGGTTGATCGTAGTTTCACCAGAAGTAAGGGTTGCTTGATCGCTGATCTTGATAACAACATCTTCGACCTGACCCCAGACTGCCTGTGTCCAGTCTCCTGCGTAGCCAAGAACATCTGGCGTTGCATCTTTGTAAGCAGCTTTAGACTTGAATACAGGTCGACCCAATACAGAACCAATTCCGCCTTCGGTTTGAAGGTTGTTGATAAACAACGGGCGATCCTGTAGGTCAAGTAGGTTTAGCAAAGTAGCTTCGCCCTGTGGAGAAATAATAACTCCGTTGAGGTCGTAGCCAGATGCACCAACTGCACTCAAAGCATCGACCATTCCTGCGTAGCTTAGAACGTGTGGGGTGCTGTCCTGGAGTGTGTCAAAGTCCGAACCTGGAGCGGTGCCGTGAAACACAGTCTCGTCGAACTTTTTGGCTAGCGCGGCTGGTAGTCGCTGTGCTAGTGCCGCATAAAGCGCAGGAAGATCGCGACGGAACTCATTTGAGAAAGTCTCGATAACTGCTAGCTTGTATGGGCGTAGAATCTTAGTTGCAGCAGATCCGTTTGAAACAGGCTTTAGCGCTGTCTCGCCGACCCATGCTGCGGTTGGTTCTCCCGTTACAATGTTTACAGCTGCGCCGTTGCCCGGAAGGGTTAGTCGCCTAGCTGCACTCTGAATAACTGAAGTCTCAAGAACCTTGCCCAAGATTTCATTTGATACTGCTGCTGGAAGTGAAATTCCAGATGATCCACGATTTATATCAACCATGTTGCTCCTTTATTTATAGGTAATTACCGATTGCGTTAGCGAACTGATCTCCTGTAGTCACACCCGAATTGGTGCTTTTACCTTGATCAGCTACGGGTTTCGGTGTTTTGGATTTAGCGGTTTCTGCTATCAGCTCTAGAAGTTCGTCTGCCGCTAGCTCAAGTTCTTCACGGGTTGTGCCCGATAGCAGCTTGATCGCGTTCTTTGGAACTCCTTTTTCTGAAGCAATTTCGTAACGAGTCAGCTGTAACTTTGCAGCATCAGCATCTTGTTTAGCCAGAATTAGTTCTTCAGCTCTGCGCTCATCAAGGGGTTTCTGATTCGTTTCATGTTCTCGCCACTTATCAGCGGCTTCTTTGTCAGACTGTGCAGCCTTAGCGCGTGATTCCCACTTTCGTGATTCACGCTTCCAGTCGGTTTCGGTGGAAGTTGTATCTTCGTCAAAGATCTCTGCGATCTCGTCGGTAGTTTCTGGGTCGGTCTGTTCTTCACTCATTATTCTCCATGCGGATAGTTCGCCATGCGGCTATCTGGCTATTTGCCAGAGTTTTTATGCATTAGCCAATCTTCTGGCATCTGCTGCGGCATCTTCTGAGCCTCTAATAAGGCGCACTTCTGCCAAGATGTTTTGGGTGGATCTATCGTTCGGTCCAAGTCTGCTTGTAGCTTCTCTGTATTGATCCCCAAATCCTTGATAGTAATCTGGCTTGATTGGCTTAGCTCCACGAAACACAGGTTCTACTGTGCAAAAGCAGTTGCGGTGATAGCTCTTTGGAAACTCTTTGGTTAGCTTGGGATCGAAGGCAACCATAGAACAAAACTCACAAGCATCTGCTGCCGCAACTCTCTGGTAAAGCGTTACCCCACTATCTCTTACTGAGTTGTCCACCATAGTCCTGCGCTCTACGCCGATAACTGATCGCTGTAACTCGTCACCTAAGTTAGTCCTGAGTAACCCGTTATTCCCATTACTCTCTACGAACGTTTTTGCCAGAAAGCTAACCGCTGTATTTGTATTCTTAGAAGCTTCAATCGGTGCCATCTGTGGCACGAAACTCCCAGCTACTCTTGACGCTGCCCTAATGTCGCTGTAATAAGTTATGCCTATAGCTCCAGCGGCAGCACCGAACTCTGTAATTAGGACTGGTAATGTATCCCTTAGCGCTCCAGCAAAATTATCCACAGAATCCTTTGGCAAGACATCAACTAATCTGTTCGAGTAATCCTTTAGGGATCTAGTCAGAACTAAAAGTCTTTGCTTGTGCTCTAGATAGTTCTCGAAAGTCATTACTCAGTAAGCTCAGGATTCTGAGATTCTTCCTGCGCTACTTCTGAACTTAGCCGCGTTAGCTGACCGATAAGGTTAGTGCCTCGTTGCAGCGCTTTCTCACTTCTAAGCACCTGCTTGTCACTATCGCTTAGCCCGATTCTATTGTAGGTAACTTCGCTATCTGCTAACAACACTCCCGATGCAATTAGCTTGACCGCCTCATCTGCTGCTGCTGCCTTAGTTGGCGTTGAGGCATCTCTCCATAGTGGTCGGATCTCGTTAGCCGAAAGTGGCAGCTCACCATCTCTGATTAGTAGTGCAATTTTCATAGCTTCAACCCAAGCTCTACCGAACTGTGTCTGCCTACGCTCTGCCCTCTTGACTAATCTTGATTCCATTTGTCGGATTGCGTCGGCGCTTGCAGGGTTGTCTGTCTGAAAGCCTAAGTAGCTAGGTGGGATCGCAGCTTCCGCAGCAAGCATTTGCGCTAGGGATCTAATCTGCTCAAAATACGGGGCGGTTGAGTTAGCTTGGAACTGCCCAACTTGTGGCATTTGCTGTTCGGTTTCGTTGTATGGCAAAGCAAGTATTCTGCCCTGATACACGCTCCAAGGGTTTAGCGGATTGCCATCGTTGTCGTAAAAAGCGGACTCGTCAGCACCCAAGATGTAACGCTGAGGTGCGCTATAGAACTCTCTTGCGATCTCTGCGCCAAGAAGGGTTCTCATCCCAGCGTCGGTGTAACTAATAACTGCTCTTGTAATCTCGCTTCGCCCAGTAGGATCGCTTGATCTTGGGTTGTTTACTAGCGGAACAACAGGAACTCTGCCCATGTTGTGGACATCTCGACCTATCTCATACCAGCTACCATTTTCGTAGAACACAGTTATGGTTTCGTTTGGTAAGTAGAGAACCCCAGAACGCGGCTTGCTGTTCTTGTCATAGTTCATCATTAGAGCGCTAGACAAACGCCGTAGCCTCATGTCGTAAAAGCCAGTCATGCGGTTAGGTGACTCAATAGTAATCAGCGGATCAGGCTCACCATCTTCGCCTTTGCCAATAACGATAAAACCTGTGCCGTAAATAAGTGCATCTGTGTGACCATAGCTGCATTCGCTATCAAGGTTGTTCTGACGATAGATCTCGTTCAGTCCTAGCTCCTCTGGGGCGATAAAGCCCTCAAGGTCTAGTCTTTCCTCAAGCACCGAGACAACAGTTCCAGGCCATCCAACTACTGTGTCTGCGTTAGCAAGCTGTGGTGGGATCGAGATCCTAAAATCCTTTAGCTTGCTCTTGCCCTCGTAATAGTATTCAAGCTGAATGTTCTTAGTCTGGTGCCCCCTTAGTTTGTAGCTTAGAGCTTCAACAATCTCTTGCTCCTCTGGGGATAAAATCATAGGATTATCGCTTTCTTTGCACTCTTAGATCTAGCTGTGCTTGCGTGTCTAGCGCCATTGGCTAAAATTGCACAAGCTAGCAGATCAACTTTTCTCGGTGAGTTCTTCTTTTCTTTTTTGAAGCTACCTGTATCAGTAGCCACCGCGTTCAGAATGTGTCGTTGCAAAGCTGGATCACCATCGTGTCCAAGATCCTTCGCTACTACATCAGCTAAAAACTGTTGCGCCATAGGTGCCATGCGGTGGTTAGTCGGCGGTATTCTCTCGACTCTCCTTCGCCACTTTTTTGACCAAGCTAAAACATCTGGCTCATAGAAGCTGGGATCAGCCCATAACATTCTTACTTGATACTTTTCGAACATTTGTTCGATTGCTGCATTTACATCATCTCGGTCAACTGTCCATTCGGGATCAGTTGGATCAGGTTCCCAGAGAGCAAGCACTTTCATAGTTCCTGTATTTACATCAATCGCCACTAATCCAGTAGCGTCACCAGAAACCGAACCATCGAATCCTGCACAGATCTCTGCGCCCTCTGGTATTCCTTCATCTCTACGCGCTTCAAGCCAATGATAGGGGCTGATAAAATCCTCACCAGCTAGTCGCACCCATTGATTCAACCGGTATCTCTGAAAGCCAGCAAATCCGCTAGATCCAGCAGCGGAGATAGAAGCTTCAAAATCTGCTTTATCTAGCAATCCTTCTGCCAGATTAGGGTTAGCTTTTTGCCAGATCTCCGACTTAGTGGGATCATCATCTTGATCAGCTTCCCACCACCAAAAGCCAAACTGCTTATCGTCAATCTCTCTATTAGCAACCTTCTTGCCGTGATTGTAAAGATTACCAAGTAGGGTATCGAAGTTACCACCAGCAGTTGTAATTCCCACAACTAAAGACTCTGGTCGGTCAGCAGATCCTTGAGTTAGTGCTTCCCAAAGTTCATCACCGCGCTTGTTATTTGGACTAGAAGGCCAAGCGTGTAACTCATCTGCAACTACTAGCGAAGGAGCTAAGCCGTGTGCCCGCATTGCATCTGCGGATAGAGCGCGGTAGATACTTCCCTTGTATTCGATTACATCCCGATAAACCTTTACAACCCTCGAGAGCGTTGGGTTATCAATCACTTGTTGTCTAGCTTCGCCAAACACAATCCTTGCCTGTGCGCGATCTGAAGCCGCTGAGTATACCTGTGCGCCTTCGGGTCCATGAATCAAGTGTTCTAGGGCAATCGCGGTTCCCAATAAACTCTTGCCGTTTTTTCGTGGGAGTCCAATTATGGCTCTGCGATACCTAAGCAATCCAGTTTCGGGTGTTACCTCTAGCAAGCGATCCATTAGCCAGCGCTGCCAATCGGTAAACTCTAGCGGTTCACCAGCTCTAAACCCACGCGAAGCCTTTAGAAGTAAAGCAGCAAAGTCTGTAACATCTTCGCCTCTTGTTCGATCAGAGTATGACGGAACTGAGTAGGTAGGTGCCCAAGATTCGTGCGGCTCTGGCAACATTACTTGCCTGTAATTTCGCTACCCGAATTACCCTTGTTTACTTCTGCTCTTTTCTCTGCCGATTTAGCAGAATAGCTTTCTGGAACCGCACGCTCTAGCCACCAAGCTGCTGCTTTCCATTCGCCGCTAGCAGCGGCTTGCTGTATTTGTGCAACATTTCGCACAATCGCTTCTGCTCTAGCGGTAGTGAGATCTAACCAAAACTTGACTTCGGGATCTAAGCTCTCGTCAGCTTTCTCGTCACCGTTGCGTCGGTCATTCTCTATTTTGCCTAGCTCTAGCCAGCGATACACTTCTTGAACGCTCAACCCAGCGTAGTGGGCGGAAGTATCTAAGTCTGTTCCAGCTTTTATAGCCGTAAGCAAACGCTCTAGTTTCTGATCAGTAGCTTTCATCCTGATCCTTAGTAGTTCGCTATGTGCTTCGCTTTGTTGTATTCGGTAGAGTCGGCAATCATAAGGTTCAAGAAATCTTCGCGACTAAAGTTAGATAGCCTAAATACTTCTTCTTTCTTCATGCCCGTTTCTTTAGAGATCTCATCAAGCGATTTACCAGAATCTAGTAAGCCTTGAACGATAACCTTCATTGGCTCAAGAAGATGTGTTCCACGCGCTCTGTTATGGGTAATAGTTCCGTAGACATTTGCAGCGCCATCTTTGTGATCGACTACAACTACTGGAACTTTGCCACCAAGCTTCGTCAGAAGTGGCTCTCTGCCCGATACAGTCCAGCGGTGGAATCCGTCGATGATTGTGTAATCGGGTCTAACTACAATCGGAAGTGTCCAGCCATTGCTAAGAATTGATTGTGTTAGCAGCTTGAGATTTTCTTCCGAAACCTTGTTCGGGTTGTAGTCGTTAGCCCTTAGCTTTTCTCGATCAACGAAGTGAAGCCTAGTAAGGGGATCGAATAGATCTTTTGTTTCAGCTTTTGCGGTCATTTACGTTTCTGTCCCAATCGTTCTTGTGGAGATCGAGTTGCAGCGCACGAATCGTTCTATCTTTTGGATCTCCTGCAACTAGCACGTCATACATTCTCTTGTAATCTTTCGTATGAACATCTATGCCAAACTTCAGTATAAGGTTTCTTATTGAAGAAACATTACTTATTCGCACCTTACTTGTGAGATTGTCCAAGTTGTTGATGAACTCTATAACCTTTGCACGGTAATCCACTTCAGGATCAAGATCCTCTGAATCCGTTTTTTTCTTCACGGACTTACTCCTGCGGAACAGCTCTGAATCCCAATAGAGCGAAGCTAGATAGGCGTTAGGTTCGCGCTTAGTAATCTTCTCCATTAGATCAGGATAGAACTCGCCCATTTTTACCAAGATCTTGCTGGTATCAATAGAAAAGAACTGACTTATCCTCATGTCTCGGCGGCTACTACCAGTTTGATACATGTATTGATAAACAACTGGGTAGTTTAAGTTTCGCTCTTTGATGTATCTCCATACATCTGAATCTTGCCAATCGTAAATTGGATAGAGCTTGTTCGAAGTAGCGGCGTTGTGCTTAGAAACTGCGTAAAGTCTCTGGACACTCTCTGCGGTTCTTAGCCCCACTATGTGCATTACATCTTGAAAGTTGGAAGTAAAGAACTGCTGGTAAGTTTGCTTTCTTGCCTT
>Ga0105050_10009929_pt1 | contig 10536 bp, 7 predicted proteins | sample FRY01_FD_78088 | JGI IMG/M metagenome (GOLD analysis project Ga0105050, IMG submission 78088) | Freshwater microbial communities from Lake Fryxell liftoff mats and glacier meltwater in Antarctica - FRY-01 | ecosystem: Environmental > Aquatic > Freshwater > Ice > Glacier meltwater ... | reverse complement strand
GTAAAACATCATATTCAGAAAGTAGTGGCGTTTTTTCTATCGATGCGCAATTTTGCAACTGAATTAAAAGCGAATGGTCATGAAGTGATTTATTTTAAAATTTCAGATGAAGCTAATTTAAACAATCTAGAAAAAATTATTCACAAATGTATTGATGAACATAAAATAACGCAATTTCACTATCAATTACTCGACGAATATCGCTTGGATGAACAATTGAAAACCATTTGTAGCAATTTAGAGATTGAATTCAAAAGCTATGATACAGAACATTTTTTTACAGAACGAACTGATTTAGCCGATTTTTTTAAAGGAAAAAAGCAATTATTGATGGAAAGTTTTTATCGCGATATGCGAAAAAAACACCATTATTTAATGAATGGTAGCCAACCCGAAGGCGGAAATTGGAATTTCGATAAAGACAATCGATCGAAATACAAAGGACAAGTTCCTATTCCAAATCCAATTATGTTCAAACAAAATGTAGACGAATTACTTTTGGAAATTAAAAAAGAAAATGTAGTTACTTTCGGAAACATCGATGTTTCGAATTTTAATTGGCCAACGTCACGACAAGCATGTTTAGAACAATTGAATTATTTCTGTGAAAACTTACTAGTTCATTTTGGCGATTATGAAGACGCGATGCATAATGACGAGAAATTCTTATTTCATTCGCGTTTGTCTTTTGCAATGAACAGTAAAATGTTGTCGCCCAGAGAAGTTGTTGAAACCGCTATTTCTCACTATTCTGAAAATCAAGAAAGCATTACAATTGCACAAATTGAAGGTTTTGTGCGTCAAATTTTAGGTTGGCGAGAATATATTCGTGGCATTTATTGGAAAGAAATGCCGAATTACGGTCAGCTAAATGCATTGGAAAATTATAATAAATTACCTGATTTTTATTGGACTGGAAAGACGAAAATGAATTGCATGCAAAAAGCAATTTCACAAAGTTTGGACGAAGCCTACGCGCATCATATTCAACGTTTGATGATTATTGGCAATTTTTCGCTGTTAACCCAAATGCATCCTGACGAAGTGGACGCTTGGTATTTAGGCGTTTATATCGATGCAATTGAATGGGTTGAAATGCCCAACACGCGAGGCATGAGCCAATATGCTGACAACGGAATTCTAGCTACAAAACCTTATGTTTCCTCAGGAAATTACATCAAAAAAATGAGTAATTATTGTGATAAGTGTCACTACGATGTAAAAGATAAGTTTGGTGAAAAAGCGTGTCCGTTCAATAGTTTGTATTGGAATTTTTTGGATGAAAAGAAAGCCCATTTTGCGAATAATCAACGCATGGGCATGATGCTCAATTTATTGAAGAAAATCCCCGCCGAAGAATTATTTCAAATCAAAACAAAAGCGAACGAAATTATAGAGAATTTGGATACTATTTAGATTTTGGCTTGAAAACTAATTTTCGTGAACTCGCTTCAATTTCATTTTTATTCATCAACATTTTACGAAATTTACCTTCGTTATACATAACTGCTTGGTCGTCATAATGTTCGCTCAACGGATTTCCTGATTGTCCCGTTGGCAAAATACTCATGCTGTTTTCTACAGCTGAAAAATCAATGATTCTTCGGGTCGACGGTCCAGCTTTTACTTGATGATTTCCTTCTTTGGTAAAGGTAAACATCAAATTATTAATCACTTCATTTGAGCCATTTATTTCAAACGGACCCACATTAAAATAAGAACGCAAAGCGGCTACTTCGCCTAATGGATGTTTGTGTTCCACGGTATGCACGCGATTCCATGTCCACGTTGAAAAATCTTCACCCAATTTATTTTTTAGATGAGCGATTGTTTTTTGAAAGCTATTGGTTAAAACAGTTTCACGGGTTTCGGTTACTTCCTTGGTTTGGATATTATTCCACCATGGTGAAGTTGCATTGGCCGTTTGAGCCGCAATCATTTGCTTCATAATATGTGTTGATAGAAAAAGAGTGAATCGCTCTTCCCCTAATTCATCTGCAAATGTATCATGCAAATAAAAATACATCCATTGGTTATAAATAGTAGGTGCAATTTCATTTAATCCATTGCTTCCACTCCATTTTCCAAGTTCCGTATAGGCTCTTTTCTCTAGGTTTGAAAGTTGATTATCTGAAACACTAGCCAACATATTTTGTGCAACCGACGGAGCTACGGAAGAAGTATGATCGTTTATCATGTTCATCATCTCTTTTTTTGTCCAATCATTTTTAGGTTCTAAAAACTGCTCGATGCGTTTGGCTCTATCTTCTGGCAAATAATATCCCGGATATAAATAATCACCCATTTTTTCAACTTGATTGTTGGAAGAAGAGACATAATTCCAATCAGGATTAATCGCATACGGATTTTCTTCAAAATCATAATATTCTTTTTGGTCATCCAAGCCATTGGAACCATTTAAAATAAAAGTAGCATTGACATTTTTAGGCATTTTATACAATTTTCCTGAAGTAATCCAGGCGATATTTCCTTTGGCATCGCCATACATAATATTTAAACCCGGAGCGGCAATCAATTCAATACTTAGATGAAAATGATTCACATCTTTTGCATGAGCAAGTGAATAAACCGCATCCAAAATTTGATTTTTATGTTGCAAATACGTCCACCATATCGAAATGGGTTTGTCTTTTGCTAAACCATCAATCAAACCGTTCATTAACGGCCCATGGTGTGATTTTTTTATTTTTAAAACAACATCCGAACTGTCTTTTACTTTGATGATTTTTTCACGAAGTTGATAATTTTTAAATCCTTCTGTTGTTTGATATTGGTTTTCATTTTCTGGATTATTGGTTTCTAAAAACAAATCCATATCGTCATTTTCAAACATGGTTAAACCATACGCATATTCGCGATTATGACCTAACAATGGAAATGGCGTTCCCGCTAAATAATAACCATAAATTTCATAATCGGGCGTTACGATATGGGCTTCATACCATGTTGCAGGTTGCGAAAAACCGATGTGTGGATCGTTCGCAAAAATTACTTTTCCGTTTTTGGTTTTTTGCGGACCAACAACCCAACTGTTACTTCCAATAAAAGGCGGAATTGGTGATTGTTCTAGCAAAGCCGAAACAGATTTACCTATTTCAGAATAGGCTTCTGTTTTTCCTTTGAAGCTTTTTAGTTTGGTATGGGCCAAAGAACCGTCAATACCGAAATCTTGTAAATATTCCATTCCTAATTCATCGCGAATATCGGTTAACAAAGGATCTGTTTTTTGAGCCATCGCAAAACTAAAAGCCATGTAACCAAAAATATTATACACGTCTTTGATTGTGAATTTTTCTTTTTCAACACCCACTAACTGAAACTCTATGGGCATAGTTCCCGTTTCAATAAATTGGTTTACACCCGCAAGATACGCCATCGTTAATTGATAACTTTCGCTGTTTTTATCGAGTAATGCGATGGCTTTTTCACTGTCTTCGTCAATTCCTAAACCAGCAAAAAACTTATCATTTTTTAGCATGATAGAACCAAATAATTCAGACAATCTACCTGGAGCAATTCGACGGATGAGTTCCATTTGCCATAATCGGTCTTGGGCATGAATATAACCCAAAGCAGTCATGGCATCTTTTTGAGTAGCAGCGTAAATATGTGGAATTCCGTACGTGTCAAAATAAACGGTTGTTTCTTTTTCGATGGTGGATAATGCAAGTTCACCTTCATATTTTGGTTTTAAATAGATTCCGTATGAAACGGCAGCAATAGCTAAAACAAGAAAAAGTATAAAAATAAAAATAATGATTTTTTTAAGTCTTCGCATTGGAATTAATTTAAATTTAAAGGTAAGAAAAAACCATTAAGAAATTAAGTTGAATTAAGTCTTGTTGCTTAATTTTTTTAATTTCTCAATGGTTTTAAATACTGTTTTTTTTAGCTTGTTTGGAAAGTAATTCTTTCGCCAACATTCATTTTATTGCTTTTTGCTAAAACACCGCACAGGTGAAATAACATTCGAGCTCCTACGTTTCCATCCCAATCGTCATCGCCAGGTGCAACTTCTACTAAATCGAAACCGATAATTTCTTTGTTTGAATCTGCTAATCTACTTAATAAATAAGTTGCTTGTTCATAGGACATTCCACCTGGAACAGGGGTTCCTGTATTGGGTGCATACATTCTACTCATTCCATCAATATCAAACGAAATGCACACTTTTTGAGGTAACGAATAAATTAAATGATCACATAAATGTTGCCATGTATTTCCTTCGAAAAGTTGTTTTTTGATGTCTGAATCAGTGTGAACTAAAACTCTTCCTTCTTGATTTTTTACAACGGCAACTTCTTGTTCGCAAAAATCACGAATTCCTACTTGAACAATTTTAGAGATTTGCGGAATTTGAAGTGCATTATACATGATGGAAGCATGCGAAAAGGTAAATCCTTCATAGGCAATTCGCAAATCCATGTGCGCATCTAAATGAAGAATTCCAAACTGTTCGTGTTTTTCTGCTAAAGCCTGATAATAGCCAAGTGGCGTACTATGATCACCGCCTAAAAGCACAACTTTTTTTCCTTTATTTAACCAATGTAACGTTTTTTCACGAACAGCTTCTACCATATCGGAACAGGCAAAATTGATTTTATCCAACTGTTTTTGTAAATCGGGATGATTCTCTACAATAATTCCACTTTCTAAAGCCTTAATGATAGGTTGAGCCTTTTTTTTAAATTTTCTGGCCTTTTTTTTAAATCCATCGGGAGATTCATCTAAATAGATGCCTAATTTCCATAATTCTGGAAATTCTTGGTGCAATAAATCAATTTGAAATGATGCTTCTAAAATAGCTTCTGGTCCTTCACTTGCACCTGCCCCATAACTTACTGTTACTTCCCACGGCACAGGAATTATAACGATTTCACTATCTTCAATAGAAAAAGGCAAACCAAAAATTGTGGCATCGGCTAAACCGGGTTGAGATGGATCGAAGGATTTAAGTATTTCTTGTTTGTTCATCATTTTTGATATTGGCTATTCGCATTATAGATTTTCAAATACATTAAGTAAAATTTTAAATTATTTTAATTTGGCTTGTAAACACTTCACAATTATCATAGCCCTTTTCATAATCATTGAAAATTCTTCAATTAGCATTTCATAATCGAAATCTTAACATAAACGTAAATCCTAGGAAACTACTACTTGGGTTTCGATTTAGTGACCTGAGCCCAAAGAATTTTTGCTAAAAATTAAAAAATAGTTGTCCGGTGATTTTGCTGAACCTTCTGCAAAGCTCGATGGAACTGAACTTACTGCTCGTTTTAATTGACTACATAATCCAAGTTTTTCTGAATCTGGGAAAGTTGCTGTAATCTTTATAATTTTTTTATAAAACTTTACACTAATTTTTCAAATATCATATTCCTTACAATTGTACATCACTCCTTTTTAGTTTTTCTGTCTGACAATCTATCCTATAATTCCTTTTTTTAATATTTGCCCAAATTCGTACATATCTGTAAAAGAACAGTAAAAAGGAGCCGGTGCAAATCGTATAACATTCGGTTCCCGCCAATCTGTGATTACGCCATTCTTCATTAAATACTCGAATAAACTTCTGCCTTGTCCGTGAAGATAAACCGAAAGTTGGCAAGCACGTTCTTCTTGATTTTGAGGGGTAATAATTTCAAATCCGGCTCCACCGATTTCACGGTCAATTTCATGGAGGATGAATTCCAAATAAGAAGTTAGAAGATTTCTCTTTTTGATTAATTTAGTCATTCCGACTTCGGCAAACATTTCTACAGAAGCTAAATAAGGAGCTAAAGATAAAATTGGTAGATTACTAATTTGCCAACCATCGGCACCATGAACGGGTTCAAATTGCTGTTCCATTTTGAAACGGCGTTCTTTGTTATGCCCCCACCAGCCTGCAAAACGAGGTAATTTTGCATTATAGTGATGGTTTTCGTGTACGAAACATCCTGACGCATTTCCAGGACCTGAATTCATATATTTATAACTACACCAACAAGCAAAATCGACATTCCAATCGTGTAAGTTCATTTCGATGTTTCCGGCGGCGTGCGCTAAATCCCAACCGACATAAGCTCCTGTTTTTTGAGCAGCGGCGGTAATTGTTTTCATGTCAAAAACTTGTCCGGTATAATAATTTACTCCACCAATTAAAACCAACGCTAATTCGTCGCCGATTTCTTCAATTTTGGCTAGAACGTCTTCTAAACGAATGTTGTGTTCGCCTTCTCTACGTTTGATTTCGATAATGATTTCATTTGGATTGATTCCTAAATATTGCGCATGAAAATCAGCTTGACTTTGAAACATATATTGATCGGAAGGAAACGCTTTTTCTTCGCAAAGAATCTTATATTTTTTAGCGGTTGGCCGATAAAATGAAACCATCATTAAGTGAAGATTTACGGTCAACGTATTCATTACTGTAATTTCGGAAGGTTTTGCTCCCATAATCTCACCTAAAGGAATAGCGAATCGTTCGTGGTAATCCCACCATGGTTTATCGGCATAAAAATGACCATCCACTGCTAACTTTGCCCAATCGTTCATGACCTCATCCACAAAGGCTTTGGTTCTTTTGGGTTGTAATCCTAAAGAATTACCAGTAAAATAAATAACATTTTTACCGTTTACTTGAGGAAAAATGAATTCGTTACGGTAGTTATAAAGTTCGTCTTGTTGATCGAGTTGTTGTGCAAATTCGCGTGTATTTTGAAAATTCATAAAATTTCTTTTTGATGTGCAAAGATAGTAATTTTTTGGCTTGTGTGGGGACAAGCCGCGACTTGTACGTACAGGATTATTTTTATTTTCGGATTGTGTAGGGACAAGTCGCGACTTGTTCGCACGGGAATATTTTTTTTGGTGGCAAAAGCGACTGAAAGAAGCTCTTTGCTGCACTTTAAAAATGGCAAGATGCGTTCAAGACTCGGAGCGGATAGCCCGACCCTTGGGGCACTCCCATAAAAAAAATCCCAACCTGACGATTGGGATTCGGTGTTTTAGAATCTGAAAGGAATTTGGCTTTACAGCCCAAGGTTTCCATTAACGTTATTTAAGAATCTGAAACAAGTTCAGATTGAAAGTATAAGGTTCAGATTGAAGATATTACGTTTAGCTTAAATTATTAACATGGCATCGCCGTACGAATAAAATTTATATTTTTCTTTAACTGCTTCTTCGTAGGCTACTTTCATAAGATCATGCCCGCAAAAAGCAGAAACCATCATGAGTAAGGTTGATTTTGGTGTATGGAAATTGGTTATCATACAATTAGCAATACTAAAATCATACGGTGGGTAAATAAATTTATTGGTCCAACCTTCAAAGGTATTTAGGGTTCTGGCGGAGGAAACGGCACTTTCGATAGCTCGCATGGAAGTTGTTCCTACGCAACAAATTCGTTTTTTATTTTTAAGCGCGTTGTTTACGATGTCACATGCTTTTTGGTTAATGATTAATTCTTCTGAATCCATTTTGTGTTTAGATAAATCTTCTACTTCCACAGGATTAAAAGTTCCGAGACCAACGTGCAAGGTTACCTCAGCAAAATCGACTCCTTTGATTTCGAGTTTTTTCATTAGATGCTTAGAAAAGTGAAGTCCTGCTGTTGGAGCGGCTACGGCACCTTCTACTTTTGCATAAATGGTTTGGTAACGCTCTTCGTCCTCTGGCGTTACTTCTCGTGTTATATATTTTGGAATTGGGGTTTCGCCTAATTCGGTTAATTTATAACGGAATTCTTCATAGGAACCGTCATAAAGAAAACGCAAGGTTCTTCCGCGAGAGGTTGTGTTATCGATTACTTCTGCTACTAAGGAATCATCGTCGCCAAAATATAATTTGTTTCCGATACGGATTTTTCTTGCTGGATCTACTAAAACATCCCAAAGGCGTTGTTCTGCATTTAGTTCACGCAGTAAAAAAACTTCAATTCTTGCTCCTGTTTTTTCTTTGTTTCCGTATAAACGAGCAGGGAAAACCTTGGTATTGTTCATAATCATGATGTCGCCATCATCAAAATAATTGATAACATCTTTGAATGTTTTATGTTCAATTGTTTTTTTTGCTCGATTGATGACCATTAAACGGGATTCGTCACGATTTTCTGCGGGGTATTCTGCCAATAATTCGACTGGCAAATTGAATTGAAAATGAGATAATTTCATTTTTTGAGGAGTTTAAAAGTTTAAGAGTTCAAAAGTTTAAGGTGATTCCTCAAGCTGCTTAACGTCTTTCAGCGGCAAATATACGATTGTGAAATAGGGGTTGTCAAGTGTTTTACTGTTTATTTTTGAAAATAGCATTGTAATTACTTTGAATGTGAGGCTTTAAGGCTCTTGCGGTGATTTGATTTTGTTGTTTGCACACGGTATTGTTTGATTTTACTTGTTGATAGTTTAGGTTTTGTTTTTATTTTTTCTTCTCCAAGGCTCTCTCCTAAGGATAGGGTGACGGGGGCGTGCGTGTTTTGGGAATATGTTGGATTGGTTATTTGGGGTTTTTGGGGTTTTTTGGTCGATTTAATTTACTTGATTATTACGTTTTTTTATTATTTTTATTCTTTAGTCTTTTGATTTTTTAACCCTTCGATTCTTTTAATTCAATAAGACTAAAAGACTGGATAGAACTCTAAATGCGGAGGGCATAATTCTAACTGCGGATGTTCCATTTCTAAATGAACATGACATATTTCTAAATGCGGATACTCCATTTCTAGATGAACATGACATATTTCTAAATGCGGAGGGCATAATTCTAAATTAACATGAAAAAATTCTCCTATCAACCTAAATTCAAGCAGAAACCCACTCCCCATCTCTTCTTATTCTCTATTAAAATAGTATTTGTTTCGCATAAATAGCTGAATTGATTTTATTCCATTTGAAATCCAATTTGTTTTAAGTCTTCCCAAAAAGTGGGATAGGATTTTGAAACTACCTCAGCATTTTCAATCGTAATGTTGGTTAGTAAGGCCAACGGAGCAAAAGCCATTGCCATACGGTGATCTTGGTATGTTTTGATCATAGTATTTTCTATAATTCTTGTAGAGGGAGCAATCATTAATATGTTATTACTGATGATAACCGTTGCGCCGAGCTTACTCAATTCTGCTTTTAACGCTTCTAGCCTATCGGTTTCTTTTATTCTTAAGGTTTGTAAACCTTCTAATCTGCATCCCAATCTAAGTCCGAAACAAGTAACTGCAATAGTTTGAGCAATATCTGGGGATTGAATTAAATCAAGTCGAATGGGTTTATAGCTGTGGCTTACTTTCTTTAGTTCTACTCGGTCTTCTTTGAAAACGGTTTCCACACCGAAATCTTTATAAATTTCTGCTAAAATGCTATCGCCTTGCAAGCTGTTTTGTTTAAAACTAAAAAGCGTTAACTGGGTTCCTATTTTTGATAAGGCGATGATGGAATAAAAATAGGAAGCGGAACTCCAGTCGGATTCAATTTTTAAGGTCGTAGGTTGTAGGTTATAGGTTGTAGATTGTACAACTATTTTATCACCAAGAAAGGATGTTTTTACTCCAATTTCGTTGAGCAAAGCCAAGGTCATTTCAATATAGGGTTTGGATGTGATTTCGCCTTTCAAGGTTAATTCTAATCCGTTTTCTAATTTTGGTGCGATTAATAAAAGTGCCGAAATGTATTGACTGCTGACATTGGCATGAAGTGAAACTTTGTTTTTTATTAATTTTTTACCTTTGATTCTCAACGGTGGATACTCTTGCATTTCGTCATAACTGATTTCTGCTCCCAATTGCTTTAAGGCTTCTACCAAAACATGAATGGGCCGCTCTTTCATTCGCAATGAGCCGGTTAGGATGACTTCTACTCCTTCTTGGATGGCGAAATAAGCAGTGAGAAAACGCATAGCGGTTCCGGCGTGATGGATATTTATTGTTTTGGTGATTGGTGATTGGTGTTGGGTGATGGCTAATGCTTTTTCCATCACATCTGAATCATCTGAATGCGATTTATTTTCTAATTGGATTTCTGGAAATAACGCTTGTAACAACAATAGTCGATTGGTTTCAGATTTTGAACCCGTTATGTTGATTACCAATTTTTGATTGAATAATACCGATTTTTGTAGTGAAATATTCATTTAATTTGAAACAAATTTTAATCCAACGATAGACAGAATTAAGGTAGAAATAAAAAATACTCGCCAAAACGTGGCTGGTTCTTGAAATACTAAAATACCCACTAAAACACTTCCAACCGCTCCGATTCCGGTCCAAACTGCGTAGGCGGTTCCAATTGGTAATTCTTTTGTGACTTTCACTAATAATGCCATGCTGATTGCTAAGCAAATTAAAAAACCTGAATACCAAAAAAGGGAACTGTTTCCAGTGGTTTCTTTTGCTTTTCCCAGGCATGTGGCAAAACCTACTTCAAATAATCCAGCGATGATTAATAAAATCCAATTGCTCATTATTTTAATTTTTCATTATTGTGATGCCGATTGTGATCACGATCGGTTTTTATGTCCATTTTTTTGTCGAAAGCG
>Ga0105050_10009918_pt1 | contig 10547 bp, 6 predicted proteins | sample FRY01_FD_78088 | JGI IMG/M metagenome (GOLD analysis project Ga0105050, IMG submission 78088) | Freshwater microbial communities from Lake Fryxell liftoff mats and glacier meltwater in Antarctica - FRY-01 | ecosystem: Environmental > Aquatic > Freshwater > Ice > Glacier meltwater ... | reverse complement strand
TGGCGCAGACCGGATCAACTCCAGATGTTGTCATCGCGGCACTCAATGAAGCAATTCGATTCAAACCGGATTATGGATCGGCGCGTGCGGCACTTGCCGATATGTTGGCACGCCTGGGGAAACATGAAGAGGCTTTTATTCAACATGAAAAGGCCGTTCAGAATTCACCCGGTGATCCCTGGATTCGATTCGGCTTCGCCGCCGAGTTGATTGAACAAGGAAGAAAAAACGAAGCAGAATCACAATTGGAACAAATTACGGCATTGTTGAAGCCTTATCAAGCTGAAGAACAGTTAGAGTTGGATAGATTGCGTCAACGTGCAACGGCCATGTCACGCAGTCCTGAGAAGCCAGAATCAATTGTTAAACCTTGAGGCATTTGTGAATCCGACAACTGAACAAAAAGCTGGTGGAGTGTGGCTTCGCGGTTTGATTCTGATGTTTGTTGCCTGTGGAGCAGTTTGGCTGCTGTATGCCGAATATCGGCGCATGCAGATGCGTGGAGCACGTGAAGTTGCAGAAGCTCCGGACAGAAACATCCCGGAGTATGATTGCTACAAAGAAGATGCAACTCGAGAGTCCCGAACTGGTACCGGTGCGTTACGGGATGTCACCGACGAATGGAACGTGAATTTCCAGCACGAAGTGGGACCACTGGGCTCATGGTTCATGCCAGAATCCATTGGAGCAGGCACCGCAATTCTGGACTACAACAACGATGGACTGATGGATCTTTATTTCGTCAACTGCGGACGATCACCCGAAGCACAAATGGATTTTTCGCCTGGCACACGCACAGAGAATCGCTTATTTCGACAGACGACTCCAGGAGTTTTCGACGATGTGACGGCCGAATCTGGATTGGGCGATCGCGGATACGGTGCAGGAGCTGCAGTCGGGGACCTCGATAACGACGGGTTTCCGGACGTATTTATCGCTAATTATGGACAGGACGCGCTGTATAGAAACACGGGAAAAGGCACCTTCGAAAATGTGACAAACAGCCTGGGCCGAACAGAAACGGACTGGGGAGTCGCTGCAGCGTTCTTTGATTATGACCGCGACGGCTGGTTGGACGTGCTGGTTGTGAATTACACCGAAGATACTGTCTATCAACATTCGGTCGCTTGTGGGTTCCAGCATGGACTGGTCAGCTATTGCGGTCCTCACAAGTTTCAACCAACGGTCGATCGTCTCTATCACAACGAAACAGGACTCTCCGATCCAACAGCGCGTACGATGCAATTTCGGGATGTCACTGAAGAAGCTGGATTAACGTCGGCAAAATCGTATGGCTTCAGTGCCGTTTGTACAGACTTGACGGGTGATGGCTGGCCAGACATGTTCATAGCAAACGACGGTGCTGCAAATCGACTTTGGGTTAACCGTCAGGATGGCACATTTACTGATGAAGCACAGCAGCGAGGTATCGCAGTCAATGAAATTGGTGCTATGGAGGCCGGAATGGGCGTGGCGTTGGGCGACATCAACGCGGACCTTCACCCCGACATTGTGGTGAGCCATCTTTCCGGCGAAACAACGACAATGTACATCGCAGACAGTGCCGGTGGATTCGTTGATCAGACGACCGGATCAGGCTTGGATATGTCGTCGCGAAAACATACGGGATGGGGAGCAGCCCTCGTGGATCTTGACCACGACGGCTTGCTGGATTTGCCGTTGGTGAATGGGCTTGTCGTTCCGTGCCATTCAGGCTTTCCGTTTCACGGCGAAGACAATTTCCAGAAGCGGCGCGAACCAATAAAAGATTCCGCCAAATACTGGCGCGCCTACGCAGATGAAAACAAGTTGCTGTTGGGGGAAACAGATAACCTGTTTCATGAAGAAGTGGCGTTGGGAGGTGATTTTACGTCGGCATTTGGTTCAGGCCGAGGACTGACAATTGGTGATATCGACAACGACGGTGATTTTGATTTGGTTGTGACAAATTGCGGCGGCAGAGCGAAATGCTATCGCAACGACTTTAAGAAATCCGGGCATTGGCTGATGCTCAAGGTGGAAACTGGCGTCGCCGGTCGCGATGCTCTCGGCTCTAAAGTTGTTGTCAGTCTGACCGAAGGACATCAGCTGTGCGGATATTGCGTGCCTCAGACCAGCTACCTGGCGAGCAATGATCCTCGAATACACTTCGGTCTTGGAAACGCCACGCAGATTGAAAATATTATTGTGGAGTGGCCTGATGGTCCAGTTGAACTTGCGACCGAACTGTTCCCTGGCGGCGATGTTGATCAAATCAGAGTTCTGAAACGTGGTCGTGGACAGTCAATTGGGAGACAACCTGATGATCGTGCAGTGGATCGGTGAATTTGACAACGTGCAGATGCTTTGGCTGTTGCTGTGCAGTTGGTTGCTTCTCGTCAGTTTACTGCCAGGCTGTGTTGTATTGCTCACTCGCGGCTTGAGGTTTCAGGAGACATTGGTTGTTCCGGCACATTGGCTTCGCTTCGCCATTGTCCATACAATGGCGTGGGTGTTGATCCTGTTTAGCCTGGCATTTGGTCCGTCTGCAGGAAAAATTCCGGAAAGCGGTGACGCTGCGGCTCCTTCGGGTATGGAGCAAATGATCAGTGAGGCAAGTCAGACCGAGGATCTGCGGCATTTGTTCGGCCGCGGCGGATTTTTGGGCGACCTGCATTTCGCAGGATTTAGAAATCTGGAAGTTCAGGGAAATTCGGAAGAGCCTCTCTTTGCATCCCGTCGGCCACGTCATACGGTTTCTCTCGCGGCATTTCTCTGTCTGCAGCTTAGCATCTATCTGTGTGCTGTCCTGACAGTGGTTGCAGTTGCCTCCACCAGCCGCGCGACACCCGCCAGGATGCTGCTTTTCAGCCTGATCTGGGGGAGCTTCGTCTATGCTCCGGCAGTGCATTGGGTCTGGGGTGAAGGCTGGTTGGGCATTCGCGGAGCGATAGATTTCGGCGGCAGCCTGTTCATGCTGATCGTCAGTGGTTCAGTACTGGGAATACTTTGTTACTGCCGGGACGAAACCACATACCCGGATCAAAGTTCCCCTTGGGTCCGGTGGGACGGTATTATTTTGCATGCCTCAGCGGCAGCCTTCCTTTTTGGGTATCTCATGTTGATGTGTTCGTTGAGTGTACCGGTTTCTCAGTTGCGTGCTGTGGCATTCCTGAACGGAATTATTGCTGCCTGTGGTGGCTTTCTCATTTACGCTTTGCTGCAGATGCTCATTCCGGGCCGCACCCGTCAGCAGACATCGGTTACGGGTTTCCTTTGCGGTACGATTTCGGTGGCTGCGGGCTGCACAGTCTTTGATCCACAGACGGCATTGACCTGTGGAGTTCTCGGTAGTGCCGCTGGCTTTATGGCATGTGCGGTCGCGTTTCGGTTTCGCCTGCCAATGGTGTATGAAACCCCGTTATCGGCATCCGTTGCCGCTGTGTTGGGAATGTTGATCCTGGGCATATGCGGAAGTTCAGTAAACGGAGTGCTGCACTGGAATCGGGAACCGATCAACAGCGTCATGCACGGCGAAACGGCGCTCCTGGGGATGCAAGCTTTGGCAGTGGTCTGTATTCTGTTTTATGTATTCATCGCCAGCCGTTTGCTAAGCAGCGTATTTCTTCGGCCAGCGAAGTAATCCACGTGCTGCCGGTTGTACACTACAGCGTAGTGTGCCTCCGTAGTGCTATAAGCACCACCAGAATCCAATTCCGGACTGACGATCTTCATTGCGCAAAAAAATGCTCCGCCAAAATAAGATCAGGCGGAGCATGAGAGATTCATTTCGTCGATGATAAATTCAGAGTGACCTGCTGGCCACAGACACCTTTGAAAATCTCAATTCCCCAAGCCGATACCAGTTGTACCAGTTCCTTGGGCCTGTGGAGCAGAACTTGTCAGCTTGAGTTCAACGTCGGTCAGTCCCTCCGCCGGGACATCGATTTCAAACTTCCCGATCGATGCCCCAGCAATGGCGGTCATCATCAAAGCTGGATCAGTAGAAGCACCATCTCCGTCTGAGCCGACGCGGACGTCATATTTACCGGGGACTATTCCATCGCCTGTAAAATAGGTTGTGGCAGAAAATGAACCGTCTTCCATCACTTGCGAATAGGACGTTCGCATACCGCCATCTGATCCTTGAGGGATGAACTGCACATTGACATTCCCGTGTGGATTCCCATCCAACAGGATCTTACCCGAGAATGGAACAGTTTTTACCTTTGTACCACCCGCCCCTTCTCCCGTGCAGCCGCACGCACTGAACAACATTCCCGAAAACACGAGCAACACAGAGACTCGAAACACAAGATTACTCCTGCTGAATACTGAAAATGGAAAAATCAGGATCTGCCATCCATACAAGAAAACTCCCGGTTCCCGAAGCAAATTTGCCTCTGAAATCGGGAGACGTGAATTCTCATTTTACTCGATCGACGATCAAAATTCACCGACAATTGGTTGCCCGGCACCGGTTCCGCCAATGTATGTGTGCAGTGCAAACCAAACTGAGGCCTGCTGAGCACCTTGAATGTTTTCGCTGATAAACCGAACTGCACCGTCACACATCAGGAACTGGCCACCGCCTGTATGCACACTACTGGCACCTGGCCAGTTGTTGTTCATACCGAAACATGCCAGATAAGTGGGTGGATGTGCGAAAGGAGATGCTCTCCACCAATAGCCACTGGCTGCTCCATCGGGACGCAACCACGTGCGAGTTCCCACAAGGCCGATGCCTCGCAACGCAGCAGAGTCCATGACGTCACCGTTGCTCCCCGTGTCAATAAACGGTGTTCTGAATACGTTGTTATTGATACCACCCCCGCGAGGTTGTCCGCCCATTGCCTGATGACTTGGAGCACCCGCTCTTGGAGCGTACGCGGATGTTGAAACCTCACCAAGTGCGATTGAGTTCGACGTACCGTCTTTGATGTCCGTAATTCGAGTGCCTTCAGAACCATTCTGGAATGGTCCTGAAAAAATACCGGGACCACGATAGTGCCAGTCCCATCCCATGTTTCCAGCGTAGTTTGTATGTGACAAGCCATGGCTTGAGATACCGCCGCCAAAACCTGGATCGGAAGGGCACTGCAGCATGGCTAAATTTCGCGATACAATAGTCTCACCAGTAGAGAGTAACTGGAAAGTCGATGTCGATGGGTCAAACATTGGAGCAGAAAAATTAATGGAACTGTACAAAGGTGCCTGTTCCAGGTATGGAAGAATCAGTGACATCCAAGTGTGATTGCGAGGCACTGGATTCGTATTACCCGCGCCTGTGTAATGAACCATGATTTGGGTCGGCGGAAAACGATTGTGCGTGTCATGGTAATTGTGAAGGGCCAGCCCCAACTGCTTCAAGTTATTTTTACACTGAGTCCGGCGAGCGGCCTCACGCGCTTGCTGCACTGCTGGAAGCAGCAATGCAATCAGAATTGCGATGATGGCAATCACCACCAGCAATTCAATCAGGGTAAATCCTGATTTTTTTGTAAACTTTTCGCGAAGATTCATGTTAAACACTCCTAATGAGAAAATGAATTCACATGTTCAGGTTCATACTTGCAGACCCGAGCAATTTTTCCAATCGTGCCAATAAAATAAGCACTTCATGAAAACTAATGTATACAATTATGCGTCTTTGTTCAGCGGATGGAAAGGCAATCTCTACCTAAATCAGGAATTTTTTTCCAAAAAAGCAAAGCGGCATCTACTTTCCTTATCTCGGATTCAGCGTCGTATTTTTGAGTCTCAAGATGGTGGCGAATGTTCATCTCACTGCAAAATCCGGCCACCATCGCTTTGCCAAGGCGTCTTAATTCGGTAATGGCCAAAACCTGACGGCCCCGTCTTCTTGTTCCACGACGGCGATGGACTTCAGCTGCAATGGGATTCCAGCTAAGTTCAGCTGTGCCAGACCCAAATGGATTTGAATTTCGCCGCTAAACGGCAGCGCGAAGCGGACCAGTCGCTCATTTGAGGCAGAAAATCCATCGCCAGAAGCCACTATCCGTAGTTGATGATTTTCACCACAAGTCATTCTGATTTGCCGACCAATTGCATCGCGGCACTCCCGGTGCGAAACCAATAGCAGATTGAAGCCAGGATTCTCCTGCGAAGTTTCGTTTTTCAAAAGACGGGCAGGTCCGTCATGTCGCACTGCAACCAGATCAGAGACCCGATCGCCATCGAAGTCAACACGACTGAGCCCTCGGCCAAGTTGGGGCAATGGCATCTCGGCACCACATTGATTCGACATATCCATGAACCGACCGTCACCGCCATTTCGAAATACCGAGATCGGCATTTTCCAGCGACGCCCAGTGGCTGAGTAGTCGTCTATGTCACCGTTCAGAATCACGATATCATCGTACCCGTCCGAATTAATGTCGATAGCCTGAGTTCCAAAGCCCAGCAATTCCATGCTCGGCGAACCGAGTCCAGACTCTTGCGATTTGTCCATAAAAAGACGGGAGCCAATTCCAGAATACAGTGTGTTCTGTTCTCGAAAGAAGTTGGTCACGAAAAGATCCAGTGTTCCGTTTTCGTCAAAATCTGAAACCGCTATACCCATCCCCGCATGTGATCTCCCGTCTGCGGGTACTGCCAGTCCACTCTGAGCTGCGATGTCGGTTAGCCGAATGGCTGCTGAAACGCTGGTTGAATCAAGACTTTCGCTAATTCCAGCATCCGTTGTTGGCGATTGTGTCAACGATACGTCGCCTGGTGAACGCTCTCCTACGAACAGCATATTTGGCGTTCCGTCATTCGCGACAAAAATATCCGTCTGGCCATCGCCATTCAGATCAGCCGCTAAAACGCCCAAACCCCTCCCCAAAACTCCCAGTAGCCCTGAGGATTCTGTTACATCACTGAAATCACCGTTGCCCAAATTCTGATACAGACGATTCTGCGCGCGTTGAAGTTCGTGAGGATGACAAGTCGCGAACTCGCCTGCATTGTTCAGGCAACGCCGGTCCCAGTCGACGACATAGTTCACTACAAACAGATCGAGAAGGCCGTCTTGATTCAGGTCGGCGAAGCAGGCGCAGCTGCTGCAATCGAGGTTTCTGGCAACGGATGCTGGTGTTGCATCAATAAATGTTCCGTCTCCGTTGTTATGAAACAAACGACAAGCGCCGACGTTTGTCACAAACACATCTGCAAAGCCATCGTTGTCAAAATCCGCAACAGTTGCTGAAAGGCTGTGTTCGTATTCCTGGATGCCTGCAGACTGCGTGCATTCGGAAAACTTCGTCCCTCGATGATTGCGGTACAGTGCATCATTGAGAGGCGGTGATGAATTCAGAAAAGGCTTGCCTTGTGGAAAATAAAAATCGGGCCAATGGTCGCCATCGATATCCAACACGGCCGAACCGCCACCGATGGTTTCCAGAATTCGTTTGTATTGACTCTGCCCATTGCAGTATTCGAACTGAATCCCCATCTTGGCAGCCACATCTCGGAATTGCCATTTTGCAGGCGTCTCATCAGCGCGGGAGCCTGCGAGCCGGTCCTGCGATCGCACGACGATGTCGGGTACTGAAGGAGCCGCTAACGGCTGAGTCCGCGCCATGTTTGTTTGCCCATTGCTTAATACTTGGAGCCGTGACCGAACATCGGGCCTGCCGGGGGCCAGCGACTCTGCAGCCATCAACCACTGGACAGCGTCAACTATGTGTCCGGCTGCTTTCAGCAAATCCGCGATCTCGCAAATGACTGGAACGCCTACATCCGGGACCTGCGCTCGCGGGTTCTGCATCCGATAGGCCAGAAGTTCCAGTTGATCCAGTCGTTCAGTCTGTTGATGTTGAGCCTGTGCGCGCTCTGGCTGTTGCTGGCGATCAAAAGCAGTTGCCAGTGAATGACTGATCGTCGGTGAGAACGGATTCTGGCTAAGCCGGTATTCTTCGATTTGCGACACCATCTTCCAGTCGCCAACGGCGGAAGCGCGGCGCGACGCCAATTCCCAGGCTTCCTGTGGCGTCGTGGAACTGAATGTCAGCTTTACTTCTGATTGGTTGTTTGCAGGATCAGCTGCGATCAACTCCCTTACCAACGCCAGTATTGCCACTACAGCCGGGTCAAGGCCTGTCGGTCCCGTCACTGAACCAAGCTGCGATGCAACGGCGTGCGCGTCTCCATCCAGCAACATGTACCTGGCCAAAGCGAGTAGGCTGTGAATGTCCTCCTCGTCATGAGTAATCAGTTGTTTCAGCAACTGCATCGCCTGAGATCGTTCCACCAACGGACGACCTGCCAGCAGATGCATCACCAGCTCTTCGATGTTCAACGCTCGAAGCGTCCCTAACTCCCTAAGAACCTGCGTTAGCTCCGGTCCCCGCAGTTGAAGCGCATAAAGTCGTGCGAGTTCTCGAAGCGGAGGCTGATATAAAGGATTTAGGCGATGAGCCTTGAGATAGGACGTTTCGGCAAGTCCTGCTTTGTATTCCGCGAGAGCGATCGTACCCTCTAAGTAACGTGCTGTTGCTCCAAAGTTTGACGGCGAATCGCCTACCCTTGCCAAAAGTTCTTTGGCAGTCGCCAAGTCACCTGACTGTTGCCGTAAACCCGCGCTGTAGACGAGCGCTTTGCTATTGTCAGGGTCTAACCGTAATGTTTTTTCAAATAGTTGCCTGGCCGTCGCCAGATCACCCGCATCTGAAGCTTGTTCTGCCTTATCGAGCAGAATTGCCACTTCTCGCTTTATTTGGACTTGTGACGAAGTATCGCGTTCGTCAGGACAAAACCAGATCCATCGAATTGGAATCGCTCCAGCAACGGCACAAAGTACAGCAATCATAAGTATTCTGAGAGCCCGACTCGATCTGACCGCAGACACTTTATTCCCCTTCATCGACAAACGGGCTCATCCGATAGTGATTAACATTCCTCTGATTGACTGAACCAGCGTCGATTCTGCTTGACTCACCACGTCCACGCACGGGCTTCACTTTTCTTGCAAGATGTCACCCACAAGTCGTCGCGTCCATCGCCATTTTCATCTTCACAATCTACTCCCATGCTGCCTTCAGGGTTTCCCGCTTCGTTATACGCCAACCCGTTTAGTTCTGCGGATTCGCGGAATTGAATTCCGCCGCCACCGGGGTACAGATGGTTCGCCACAACGTCATTAGCGATGTAAAAATCAATCCGGTTGTCGTTGTTGAGATCAGTCGCGATGACGCCAAGCCCCATTCGATCTTCGCGGATTCCTGCCAGCCTCGAAATACATGTAAATTCACCATCACCAGAATTCAAAAACACCTCATCGGAGACAGGCTCATAGGACTGTGGTCCAGGAACATCTGGGTGTTTTTCGCCAGATGGAACCCAGTTGACGTAACCAGTGACATAAACATCCAATTCACCATCCCGGTCTATGTCAGCCAACGCAGCAGCAGTATTCCAGCGCGGCACCCCGAAATCCGCTTTGCGGTTTGATCGCAGAAATGTTCCGTCCCCTTGATTCAAGAACAGGCTGTTCAGGCCAAAGCATGTGACAAATGCGTCTTCAAACCCATCACTGTTGATGTCTCCGCAGACACAACCGTGTGAATAGTCGATGGCCGCATCAATTTCAGACACGCTGGAAACGTCGCTAAATCGCGTCTCGCCCAGGTTTCGAAACAAACCACAGGGTACTCCTGAGGGAACTCCAGTAGCTGGATCCAGTGTGCCACCTCCGACGCAAAAAAGATCCGCACGCTGGTCACCGTCGAAGTCCAGTACCGCAATACCACCACCGACAGTCTCCAGGATGGTTCTCAATTCGGATTCCCGCCCGCTGCGATACTGGAATCGCAAGCCTGTTTGAGACGTCACGTCCTCAAACCAGTCGTCTGGCTCAATGGACGTCAATTCTACATCTTTCTCACCGCCATCAACCCTGTTTTTGTTCTCCTGAGGTTTGACATCAGGGGGTGTAGATTTCGCTCTTGAATCACAACCGCAAATGTTGTGAATTAAAAACGATAAGACAACAATCGATACGATGCTTCGTGTTTGCCTACGAGTCCCAACCTGTAACATTGACAACGAATAGCCTTCGTACAATCTCAGGATGTTTCGAACCAATCGTTTTTGTTCCATGACCATCCCTCTGCCTTCCGCAGAATTCATTGTTGTCGCCTTGTCTATTCTCTCACAGTAAAGGTATTTGTGCCATGAACGTAACACCGAATTCAAATAAACTCAGACTTACCCCTCGCGAAGAACGCCGTTATCTGCGGCCGGTTTGCGACGCCATGCGTTCCGCCAGCCAATGACCGAGCCCCAACTGTAGCGGCTCGCTGGTCAGCAGTCGGCGACTGTCAACTCCGATCGCCCCGCACTCTTTCTTCAACGTCGCAGCGAATGCGTTGTATTGTCGCAAATACTCCTTGCGTAGCCGAGCGGGATCGACGAGTAAACGATCGTCGAGATTTTCCAAATTACGAAACTGTGTCGGGCGATCAAACGGAAACTCTTCCTCTTCGGGAGCCGCGATCCTGAAGAGGATGACCTCATGCCTGTCATGCCGACATCGCTGCAGAACTTTGCACAGTCGTTCAACATCA
>Ga0105050_10009915_pt1 | contig 10548 bp, 10 predicted proteins | sample FRY01_FD_78088 | JGI IMG/M metagenome (GOLD analysis project Ga0105050, IMG submission 78088) | Freshwater microbial communities from Lake Fryxell liftoff mats and glacier meltwater in Antarctica - FRY-01 | ecosystem: Environmental > Aquatic > Freshwater > Ice > Glacier meltwater ... | reverse complement strand
TAGCGGGTATCCGGCGCGGGAACGATTTTGCTGCCGAGAGCAGCGCGTCCCAGTACTGCCGCTTCGTCAGCGACTTCCACGTCAACGGTATAAACAAGCAGCACCGCCGTTTTCTTGCGTGCATCAAAACCACGACGACACACGGTCAGGGCGATTAATGCGTCAGCGGGAATACCAAGCCGCGCGAGCACTGCTTCTCGCAGGGCGGCTTCGGGGTGATCGAGCGGAAGTGATAGGTCAGTGAGTCGCAGCATGCACAGGGTCGGACAAGTCAGGAACGCCAGACGAAAAAAAGCGCGCTCTCCAGCAAGAAGCGCGCGCCATTTTACCTCAACGGCCGAGTCATTTCGGCCCGACAGACCTCGACGTCATACGGTTATTTGCTATCTGATCCGCCGTAAGGGCTGTCATTGCTCTCAGAAGAGCCGCCCGAGGAACTACCGCCACTTTTAGTGGAACCGGCGCCACTTTTGCCTGCGCTCGTCGACAAGCTATTGCTCGTTTCTTTAGCCAGTTGCTGGTGCTCCTCAACTGTGGAGATCACGTTTTTGGCATAAGACTTCAGTTCATCGTCGCTTGCACGCGTACTAATGCGTTGCAAAAGGCGGTGCGTGTCACGATGAGCGCGCTTGCCGGCCTGATCAATATATTGCTTATCAAATTTTTCGCCCGATAGCGCCGACAATTTATTTTCCATGGATTTCTGTTCTCGATTAGCCTCAGTCGGCAACGTCGCGCCTTTGGCATCGGCTATTTTTTTCAGATCATCCAGCGCTTTGGTATGGTCATCCACCATCTTTTGAGCGAAGTTTTTGACTTCATCATTTTGCGATTTTTGCTGCGCAAGGTTACCCGCATTGATTTCCGCAATATTGGCCTGCGCTGCTTCCATCATTAACCGCTCATCAGCCCGACTAAGCTTGCCGCTCCCGCTTTTGCCGCTTTCACTGCTACTAGCACCACTGGTGGACTCTTCTGCATTGGATTGGCCCGATTGCGAAGCCGATGGATTGGCCTCGTTGCTACTGCTACTTTCCTGAGGATGCGCCGTGAGCGCAACCATCAGGAATGCCGCACTGATAAAACCGAGCAAAATACCTGCGGGACCTGTTTTGGCAATTCGTATTAGCATTACATTTCTCCTTGTACTGAGGCAGGTGCCACGACACCCGCATTAATAGAAACGACCTCAGCAGCAAAGGCAAAGCACATGCCAGCTTCGTGAACCGCACCCAGACACCGCTTTTTAGCGGGCCAGGCAGGAAAAATCTACCGGAGGCCCGCAAAAATTACGCACACTCTTGCTCTTGTGTCAGGCGCGGGGGGTGGGCTATCATCAGGCGCTCTTCGGATGCCTGTCTTCTGTTCCCTCTGTATCTGACCCTGCAAGCTACCGCTAAGCGCATGGGGTCTTGCGGGCGCGCACAGCGGCGTTCAGGGTAGACGTTATGCTGGGAAAAACAGCGCACGCTCCCTTACGTACTTTTCATTTTTTCATTTTGCAGGCAAGCATGAAACCAAACAGCAGCACGGCAGCGAATCTGGCTGCCGACCCGTTGATCGTCGTCAAGCATTCCAAAATCCACGGTCACGGCGTCTTTGCAAAACGAAAAATTCCTGCTGGTGCACGCATCGTCGAATATGTGGGCAAACGCATCACTGAAAAACAGGCAGAAAAGCGAACCGGATTGGATCCTGAGAATCCCTTTCATACTTTTTTCTTCAGCCTGGAGAGCGGCAAATTGATTGACGGCGGCGATGGCGGCAATGACGCACGCTGGATAAATCATTCCTGCGCACCGAACTGTGAAGCGCAGGAAGAAAAAGGGCGCGTCTATATCCACGCGCTAGATGACATCAAGCGCGGCGAAGAACTCGCCTATGATTACGGATTAGTGATTGACGAAAAAATGAGTGCGATGCTCAAGAAATCGTATAGCTGCCGCTGCGGCGCAGAAAAATGCCGCCAGACAATGCTGGCGCCCGTCAAAAGAAAGAAAAAAGACTGAGTCTGGTGCGCAAAAACGCTAGGCAGATGCGCCGCTCAGTCTTCGCGCGCCAGCGCAAGAAACTCGGTACGCATGGCCAGATTAGGCTGCAATTCACCGAGCATGGCTGAGGTCACCGTCTCTTCGCCGGGCGTGCGAATACCCCGGCTTTCCATGCACAGGTGACGACAGCGAATCACCACGCCGACCGCTTTGGGTTCCAATTGTTCCATCAGCGAATTAGCAATCTGTATGGTGAGGCGCTCCTGTACTTGCAAACGTTTGGCAAAACAGTCGACTAATCGGGTTAACTTGGATAGCCCGACAATTTTTCCGTTGGGCATATAGCCAATCGTGGCCTTGCCGAAAAACGGGGCCAGATGATGTTCGCAGTGGCTATAAACCGGGATATTGCGCACCACGATCATCTCGTTGTACTGTTCAGCGCCGTCTTCAAACGTCTTGAGCAGTTCGGCAGGATCTTGCTGGTACCCGGAAGTCCAGTGCTTCCATGCGCGCGACATCCGGGCAGGCGTTTCACGCAGGCCAGGCCGGTCGGGGTTTTCACCCAGACTTTCCAGGAAGCGGCGCCAGTCATCGTCGTTAAAATCGTCAGGCATGCCAATCTTTCATCAAATCAGAATTCGGTAGACAAAGGTGGGTGCCAGGCTGCCAAAGAGTCATGCTGCTGTCGAGGCGCAGCCCGCTTTTCACCGCGGACGTTATGCTACCCGATTTTGGAGAAACACTTTGGTAGGTGCGATTAGCGGTTTTACAAGCAGCGGGCTTAAGGTAAGCTCTGGCAATGCTCGGAATTATCTGCGCCGTACTTCGCCATGCTGTAGTCGTTTTAGTTTTTGAAAAACGAGGAATTCGATTCAAATGGGCTATAGTATGCACGTATTTTCACACACACAATGGGCTCGACTCGCCTTGCTCACATCGGCGCTGATCGCTCCTTGCGCGGCCATCGCAGCGCCGTTTGCCTATGTACCCAATGAAAAGTCAGGCACCCTGACTGTCATCGATACAGCAGATGACACCGTGGTGACTGAAATCAAAGCTGGCGCCAAACCGCGTGGTCTTGCCATCAGCAAAGATGGTAAGACCCTGTACGTCAGCGACCAGCCAAATAATGTCTTGGTCACGGTTGACCTTGAATCGCGGGCCATCAGCGGCAAGATCGAACTCGGCGAATCGCCCGAAGGCGTGTCGATTTCACCGGATGGCCGCTGGGTGGTGGCCGCGTCCGAAATCAGCAATTCGGTGAACTTCATCTCGACGAAGACCGGCAAAAAAGAATACGCCGTAAAAACCAGCGGCCAAAATCCGGAGCATGCGGTCTTCAGCCCCGACGGTACATGGCTGTATGTATCCGCCGAAGAAGCTGATAGCGTCGATGTCATCGATGTCGCCAAACGCCGGCAAGTAGCCTCCATCAAAGTCGGTCAGCGTCCTCGCGGTATCGGGTTTACACCCGATAGCAAAGTGGCTTACGTCGCGTCAGAATTGGCAAACCTGGTCTACGTCATCGATGTGCGAAGCCGAAAAGTCATTAAAAAAATCAAGGCGGGTGTGTTTTGTAACGGCGTAACGGTAGCGCCCGATGGTCAGCGCGTCTATATTTCTAACGGCAAAGACGGCACAGTCTCCGTCATCGATACCAGCAATAATACGGTGATTGCCACCGTCCCTGTGGGCAAGCGGCCGTGGAACATGGCGATCACACCGGACAGTAAAAAACTCTATGTGGCCAACGGCCGCTCGAATTCTGTTTCAATCATCGATACTGAAAAGCTGTCCGTATCGAACGAAATTACCGTGGGCGAGATGCCTTGGGGCGTGGTGATCCAATGATTGTTGCGCCAGAAGCAGGGCGGCGCGACCGTCACGACATGCTCACGATCGTGTTTCACTGGCTAATAGCTGCACTGATTATCGGCATGCTGATGTTAGGCTACTGGATGACAGACCTGCCAAAAGAGACACCGGACAGGGCCTTTTATTTCAATCTGCATAAATCCTTTGGGGTGCTAACCGGTGTACTGATCCTCGCCCGCATCGTCTGGCGCCTCTCCCATAAAGCCCTGGCCCCTGCGTCCAGCCTGCAGAACTGGGAGGTCGTGGTCTCCCGACTCAGTCATTGGCTGCTTTACGTATTAATGGTTGTACAGCCGCTGAGCGGCTACATTGGATCGAGCTTTGGGAAGTACGGCGTCAAATTTTTCGGTCTTAATGTCGCCCAATGGGGCACGGAAAATCTGGCCCTCAAGCAGGCGTTCGCGCAAATCCATGAGATTGCCGGCCTTGCATTGGTGAGTCTGCTGGCTCTACACCTGCTGGCCACGCTCAAGCACCGGTTTCTGGACAAAGACCGCATTCTCCAGCGTATGTTGCCTTGACCAGATTCACATGCTAGTTCGGCATCTAATGGTGAAAAAAATTCACTTGTTACAGGGTATGTCGCCATCCTATATTTCAAAGCTCAAGTTGAAGTATGGTAACGCTTTCAAGGTTTCGTCAAAAAAATTAAGTGAAAGTTTTACTTGGGTTTTTCGTCTAACGTATAGTTAATACAAAATCAATCGGAGATTAAATTGGCTAAATCCAATGTATTCGTCAAAGGCGCACTCGCTTCGGCAGTGCTGTTGGCATTTGCAGCCCCTTCATTCGCAGCCGACAATTTGTCGACCCTGCAGCAAATGAAAAACACGGCTACGGACATGAACATCAAGACCGTAGATCAATCTGGCAAAAATGCAGATGCGATCAGAGCCAACCTGAAAAAAATCAAGTTGCCAGAAGGCTTCAAGATCGAACTGTACGCCATCGTTCCTGACGCGCGTTACATGGCGGTTGCTCCTTCGACCAACATGCTGTTTGTCGGCACACGCAAGACCACGGTCTGGGCTGTCACCGACCGTAACAACGATAATCTTGCTGACGAAGTCAAAGCGTTCGCGCCATCGATCAAATTCAGCAACCCTAACGGCGTGTGCTGGACCAAAGACGGTTTCCTGATCGTTACCGAATCCAACCGCGTGCTGAACTTCCCAGCGGCCGAATACTTCTATGAAGGTCCGGACGTTGCAGTCATCACCGTCGTGTCAGAAGGCGGCCTGATTCCGGTTGAAGAGCAATCTTTCAACCACACCGGCCGTGTTTGCCGCGTTGCGGATGATGGCAAGCTCTACATTACCCTGGGTCAGCCGTTCAACGTGCAGCCTAAAGATAAGGTCGACCTGTACAACAAAGTCGGTATCGGCGGCGTCGTTCGCATGAACGCGTTTGACGGTTCTGGCCGCGAAGTGTACGCAATGGGTATGCGTAATCCAGCAGGTATCGATGTGAGCCCGAAAGACATGACCATCTGGACGACCGACAACCAGGTTGACGGTTTGGGCGACGACGTGCCACCAGGCGAATTGAACCGCCTGACCAAGGCTGGTCAACATTTCGGCTTCCCATACTGGAACGGCAAATTCAAAGTGGCGGGTTCTGGCGCAGCGCCTGATCTCAAAGACATGGCTGAGCCAGCAGGCGCTGTGTTCCCCCAAGTCGAATTCCCAGCGCACCAGGCACAATTGGGCCTGACCCACTACACGGGTACAGCGTTTCCGAAGAAATATCAGGGCGGCATTTTTGTTGCTGCGCATGGTTCATGGAACCGGAAGACGCCAAGCGGCTACCTGATCAACTACGTGCCAATCAAAGCAGATGGCACCGCTGGTACTGCAGAAGTGTTTGCTGACGGCTTCCTCGACCCAGTGACCAAGCGCGCACTAGGTCGTCCAGTTGACGTTGCCAACATGGGTGACGGCTCGATCCTGGTTTCCGATGACTACGCTGGCGCGATCTATCGCATCAGCTACGTCGGCAACTAATCGACGTGTTCTACGCTGCCTGATTTTTTACAGGGTGCGCGCAGTGTGAAAGCAAAGCGTGCATTCTGTAAGTAAGTCAAGGGAGTAAGAAGCCTTTAGATCGCCTGTCCCGAGTCATCGAGGCAGGCGATTTTTCTGTATAGTTAATATCCGTATCTTTTATCGAACACCAACATGAAACTGATCTCTACCCTATTAATGAGTTTGCTCGCTACGGGCCTGACCAATATTGCCCAGGCTGCTGATCTGAAAGCAGGCACCGAAGTTGCACAAGGCTGTGTCATGTGTCATGGCCAAAACGGCCTCAGCATGATGCCCGGCACCCCGTCACTTGCGGGCCAATCCGATATTTACCTCGTCAGCCAACTCAAACAATTTCGTGATGGCAAACGCCACAACGAAGTCATGAACATCATTGCCAAGCCAATGTCGGATGCGGACATCGAGAATGTGTCTGCGTGGTTTGCCCGGTTCGAAGTTGAAGTCAAAAATCCCTGACAGCAGCATCGTTGCCCGCGACATGGCAACGACCGGTTTAAAAAAAGCCCGCATAATGTGCGGGCTTTTTTACGGATACGGATGGCAGCGAAGCTAAGAGGCTTCCAACCATTTTTTAACATCAGGGCGCCCACTCTCATCGGCCCTATCGCGTGCCGTTTTGCCGCGATCATCGACCAGTCAGTTTGCTATCGGCGCCTCTGTCTCACAACTGTGCCACCGTTTTAGTGGGTCAGGGCTTCTCGGCGCACCAGATCGCTAATTTGTACTGACCCCCTCGCTACGGTGGCGTGGGACAAAGGCAAAGCCGGCTTCGCGCCGGCTGTTTTTGGCCTTTAAAATACGTCCCCATGCATGGCGGTCAAAATTGCTTCGATCGCCGGATGCTTGATTTTGCGCTCATTTGATATTGCGTAAAACTGTTCCCTGACTTTGGACATCGTACCAATCGGTATCGCACCAAACTGTTCTGCCACGTCTTTGGCCAGCACTAAAGGCGCCGGAAACAAGCCCCGTCCGCTTCGCCCAAAAGTATGGAGCAGGGCATTATCGTCAAATTCGCCAATCACATCCGGACGCAGCTCATGCGACTCCAGCCAGTTGTCGATACGCCCCCTGATCGCATTGTTACGAGTGGGCAAAAGTATGGGGGCGCCATGCACGCTCTGAGGAAAGTGTGGACGATATTTTTTTACCAGTTCAGCAGTGCCGAATAGCGCAATCTCAGTTTCGCCAAGCAAATGACTAAATACACGCAAAGTCGTTCCAGGTGGCACGGGGCGGTCAGTCAGAACAATATCGAGCTTGTGCATGGACAGGTCGCGTAGCAAGGAGTCAAACCGGTCCTCAAAGCACACCAGCTTGACAGGGGCCGGCAGCGACAGCACCGCGTCAAGCAAACGCGTAGCAATCAGCTTGGGAAGCGAGTCAGAGATGCCCACCGTCAAACGCATGGTACGGCCAATATCCGACTCAGCCAGCGCCTCTTGAAGCTGTTCGCTCAGCAAAAATATCTGATCGGCGTAACGTAATGCAATACGCCCGGCTTCCGTGAGCACCAGCCGTCTCCCTTGAGGAATAAACAAAGACTTACCCACTTCCCGCTCCAGCAAAGCCAGCTGCGCACTCACGGTCTGTATCGCCAGGCCCAGCCGTTCTGCCGCACGCGTGATGCTTCCCTCCTTGGCAACAACCCAGAAATAATGAAGGTGGCGGAAATTCAGGCTGACTAGTTTCATAGTTCTGCTTTTTTCGAATATTTCATCTGATTATCTGCGCTTTTTCAACCAAGCCCTACCCATCGTATGATGGACGAGGTGGCTGTAAAATGCAGGGCAATGCTATCTCTTCCGGCCAGCATTTTTATCTCACCTGATTGGCCCCCACACCGGAGAATCCTGAATGCTTGAATTATTAAGCGATCCACAAGTCTGGCTTGCCCTGGCAACGCTGACTGCACTGGAACTTGTGCTCGGTATCGATAACATCATCTTCATTTCTATCCTTGTCGACAAGCTGCCGCTCCATCAGCGCGAATTTGCCCGCAAGCTAGGCTTGTTCGCGGCGATGTTCATGCGCATCGGCTTGCTGTTGGTGCTGGCGTGGATAGTGGGGCTCACAGCGCCCATGTTTTCCGTTCTCGGCAATACATTTTCTGGTCGCGATGTGGTGTTGATACTCGGCGGACTCTTTTTACTCTGGAAAAGTGTTGGCGAGATTCACCAGACGCTGGAAGGATCGCACGATCAGCAAACTAATCTGGTTCGTGCGACCTTTGCCTCTGTGATTTTACAAATCATGCTCATCGATATCGTGTTCTCACTGGATTCCATCATTACGGCAGTCGGCATGGTTGACCAGGTCGAGGTCATGGTCACGGCGGTGATTATATCGGTGGTGTTAATGATGCTATTTGCGGGGACAATCGGCCGCTTTGTGTCTGCGCACCCCACCATCAAGATGTTGGCACTGGCTTTTCTGGTCGTGATTGGTGTGGTGCTCATCGCTGAAGGCTTCGGGCACCATGTGCCTAAAGGATACATCTACACAGCGATGGCATTTTCAGTCGGCGTGGAAATGCTCAATCTCCGCATGCGCAAACGCTCGACCAGACCAGTCGATTTGATTTCTTCGATAGCGGTGAACGAGCAAGACAAGCGCGAATAATGAGAGATTTGGTCTGAAGCGACGCAAGCACGGCGCGTCAGACCAGTGCGACTTTAGATAGCTCCGTTTTTATGTACGCATACAAAACCGGCGCGGCGATCACGCCGGGAATGCCGAACAGCGCCTCCATCACCAGCATCGCGCCCAACAATTCCCAGGCGCGTGCATTGATCTGCGTACCAATAATTTTAGCGTTCAAAAAATATTCAAGCTTATGAATCACCACCAGAAACAGCAGCGCAATCGCCGCCGTGTACGGCGAGTGTGACAGACTCACCACCACAATGACGGTGTTTGAAATCAGATTGCCGGCAACAGGCAACAGACCCGCAATAAAAGTGAACAAGATCAGCGTCTTGACGAAGGGCAGCCGAATATCTGCCATTGGCAGCACGGCAGCCAGAAAGATTCCCGTAAAAAGCGCGTTAAGCGCAGCGATACGCACCTGGGCAAATACAATCCGGCGAAATGCCTCGTGCAAATGAACGACGCGCTGGTGCAATGCGGCGGCCAGCGGCAAGTAATGGTGCGTTCGGGTGGTGTCAGACAACGCTGCCAGCGCGCCGATCACCATGCCAACCCCCAAATGCACAATAATGCGACCGGTTTGTTCGCCCAGATGTTTGGCGTCTCCGGCATGTTCACGCAGCCAGGTTGTCAGCGCGTGCTGCAAGGCCTCTGCACCCTGCGGCAAATAGGCAGCCAGCCAATCAGGGATTTGCGCCCGCGATTTTTCAATCAAATCGGCGATTTTTTTCAATAGCACCGGCAAACTTCCCGCCTCCGACAGAAAAAAATGCACGGCCGACCAGACCATGACGGTGAGGGACAGCACGATAATAGAACCCAGCAATGCCACCGCAATCACACGGGCGCGCTGGCCATCTATTTTTTTGCCCAAAGCCGGGGCCAGCAACTGAACCAGAGCGTACACAAGCAATCCGGCGTAAAGCGCGGCAAGTAAGCCTGTGATCATCACTAATAGCAGGGCGCCTGAGGCCAGCAAATAAGAAACAAAAACGGGCAAGCCGGGTTTAATGCGTTCAAGCTGCATGCTTATCTATACCAATGCAAAATAATTACCCCTCGCCACAAGGCACCTTACAAGTAAATAAACCCGACGCACACAAATAGCAGCAGCGCCAACTTCGCGAGCTTATAGACCCGGCGATTCCAGCCTTTAAAACGTTTACGCTTTTCTTCCAATAGCCAATGGATGTGGGTCAGCCTGTTGATCACGCCGGTCTCGTCTCTAGTATCATTGGGCGAGCTGGCAGCCGACATGACCCAACGGCTGAACCAATAATTAATTGCTGTCGCAAATTTGAATTGCAACGGTCGCTCGATATCGCAAAACAAGATAATGCGATTGATCTGCGTCTTGTTATGGGCTTCGTGGATATAGGTTTCATCGAACATCACACCCTGCCCATCGCGCCAGCTGTAAGGCTGACCATCGACAACAATATAACAAGCGTCATCATTGGGCGTCACCAGCCCCAGATGGTAGCGGAGCGATCCGGCATACGGATCGCGGTGGGCATTCAGGGTACCACCGGGGGGCAACTCCGCGAACATGGCGGCCTTCACCATGGGCAGGCGCTGCAAGATTTCAACCGACTTTGGGCACAGCAGTGCAGCGGAGGGATGTCGTGCGTCATACCACTTCAGGTAGAAACGTTTCCAGCCATATTTAAAAAAGGAATTAAACCCGATGTCATCGTGCTTTTCTGCTGCCTTGATTTTTTGCAACTGTGACAGCGCCACCGCCTCATCCCGAAAAACTTCCCAGTTTTCCTGAAGAATACGTAAATCCGGAATCGCTTCGACGGGCACAAACGGCTTAGTCGGCACCTTGGAGAACAAAACCATAAAGGCATTAATCGGCGCGAGTAAAACGGAGTGGTCAAGAAACAGCCGGCGCAAAGGCAGTCTGACCTGACCGCGCAAATGGCCAAATAAAATAGCGCTGAGCCACAGGCCAGAGATTATCCACTTCATATCGGTGTTTG
>Ga0105050_10009911_pt1 | contig 10552 bp, 9 predicted proteins | sample FRY01_FD_78088 | JGI IMG/M metagenome (GOLD analysis project Ga0105050, IMG submission 78088) | Freshwater microbial communities from Lake Fryxell liftoff mats and glacier meltwater in Antarctica - FRY-01 | ecosystem: Environmental > Aquatic > Freshwater > Ice > Glacier meltwater ... | reverse complement strand
GGGGCCAGAAGGAGGGCGCGGGCGGCCGGGGGCGAGGGAGAGGGGGGGGGGGGGGGGGGGGGGGGGGGGGGGGGGCACGGGGGCGGCGCGGCAAAGGAGGGTGACGCAAACACATGTTTGTGCTGAACGCGGGCAAAATCACGGCACCGGGGTGCTCCAGGACAGACGGCATTCTGTGCGGGGAGTCCCGGCAACGGGTCCGGGCAGCACTGGTGTTGGCGCTTCCAGAGCCGCTGTCGTTGGACCGGGAAACGGCGGAGACGTACGCTGCGCACCTGGAAGCTTGCACGGCCGTGCTGAGCCTCAACGACTACGCCCTGTACATGTCCATGATGACGCGGGTGGTGTTCAATCTGAAGTCCAACGGCGGTCACATCGTGTCGACGCACCCCGTGAGCAAAGTGTGCCGGCTGTCGCACAAGCGCCTTCGGGCGGACACGGTGCACGCGCAGCGCGACGCAGTCATTGAGGAGCAGCTGCAAACCATGCTGCGAGACGCAAGGGAGAGCGCAGAGAAAGCCACCCAGTTGGCGGCGTCGGTGATAAGTCGAGCGGTGCTGACGTGCCCGAAGTGCAAAACGACGGAGGGCATCACCAGGATGTCGGAGCAGCTGCGCAGCGGCGACGAGGGGATGACCACTCGGTGCATGTGCAAGTGCGGCGCGAAGTTCCGGCTGGCGGCCTGAGCGTGCGTCACGCGGAGGCCCGCACGGAAAACCACCGCAACTCGTCAACCCCGCGGACATGTCGACGACCGTGGATCTGGAGGCGCCGGCGAAGCCGCGGTACAAGGTGCTGCCCGGAGCCAGCCATCGACTAGTGGCCGTGTCCCAGAACATCCGTCTGGAAGGCGTGCCGCCTGGCCTGACCAAACTCACCCTGCCTCCACAGTACTTGCCGTTTGGGCTGCTGGGGTCCGTGCTGGTGTCCGCGCCCGCGGGCGGCACTCGTGGCCTCATGTACACCCTTGACATCAAGAAGGCCACGGGGCAGCGGAAGTCCAAGCCCCATGCTGTCGGTTCCGTCACCAGCCTCCTCAGCTCCGGCATGTCCGTGGACTCCGACGAGCTGCACGAGGACATTGCTGCAGTCCGCCGCGCAACCAAGCACGACCTGCGTTACCGGCTGTTTGCGGCGGTGGGGCTGCTGTGCATAACTTTAGAGTTCCACGGCGGGCCGGCCCCGTCGCAGGTCCTCATCTCCTTCCGCGGCGCCAACGCCGTCCCTGTGGCACTGAAAACCACGGAGGTGGACGCCAAGCTGAAGACCCAGCAAGCAGTGGAGTTCCTGGTGCTCTTGGCAACTCCCGGGGAGCGCATGCGGGCGGCCAGGACAGCCATGCCCGGCGAGGCGCCCGCCGGCTCGTCCGCCGATGCGTGACAAATGCAACCCCCCCCCCAAAAAAAAAAAACACAAACAAAATAAAACGCAATCATCACGCGGCCTGCTTGGTTTCCACCAACACGGCCTTTCGCCGAAGAAGCTCCAAAGCCACCCGCAGAGGCTGGCAATCGTGTCGCTCCACAAAGCGGGTCCACGCCGGCAGTGTACCGGGACACGTGGTGTACATGAACTTCATGGCGGCCTTTTGAACGGCCTGGGCTCCGCAGCGCCCCAGGAGGCAGCCGTACGCACGCAGAAACCTTGCGTCCCTGGCCACGGGGTCTGCAGGCTGTTTGCTCCCGAGGTCGAAAAGGAACGCGGGGGGGACTGTAGACACCGCCCAGGCAAACGCGCGAGCGGAGCCCTCCGCGCCGACCTTCCGCCAGCCCTTGTCTCCACGCTGCTCTACCCAGTGCTTAGCGTGCCGGAGGTCCATGCCGCGGTGGGCAGGCCCCGGGGTGTTTCCCTCTTCTAACAGCTCTTGCAGGAGGGCCTTGGTGTCGGTGGAGGCGCCGCGAGAGCGGCTCCGGGCGACACGTACGGCGTCCTTGCACCCGACTTGCATGCCGTGGCGGAGGCTGGCGACAAGGACGGCGGAGGAGGAGGGGTCATCGAGACCGCGTGTGAGGAGGCTGGGCGGATGGATGAGGGCAAACGTGGGGGCGCCGTTGAGGATATTATGGATGGGAACTTGCCGGAGCCGGCGGCCTGAGAGGATGTGGAATCCGCCCGCTTCCGCGCGAACCACCAGGGGCCAGTGTTGCTCCACGTTGTCTGCCAGGCCAGCGCGGAGCTGGTAGAGGCTGCCGTCGGGGGCGTGGGTGAGGAGAGGGAACCCGGGCGTGCGGAGCCAGTGACCCATGTACTCGCGACACTGGCGGGGCAAGAACTCAAGGAGCTGGTTGGTGGAGATGGATGAGAGAGCGTGGCGACGGAGCACGGCTCGGAGGGTGTTGAGGAGTTGTTTCGCCCCCAGGACCAGCTTGAGGGAGCGCAGGAGCATGGCGGCCTTGGAGTACGTGACGGCATCGAACATGGCCTCCACGTCCGCCAGGGCGGAGAGGGCCTCCGGCACAATGGCGCGGGTGCTGGGGACGGAGTCCGCGTCTGCGGCCTCGGCAAAGGCGAACTGCACGAAGCGGGGCCAGGCGAGGCGACGGCCTTTGCGGTCACCCCTGGGTCCGATGCGACGCAGGACCCAGGCCGACAGAAACGTTGCAGTGCCCTCGTGACACCACAAGTCCGACCACCACTCGGCAGTGACGAGGTTCCCGAACCACATGTGGGCGAGCTCGTGCACGACCAGCTCACGAGAAGCCCAAAGGCTGTCCCCCTCCACACCGCCGAACGCGCCGGCCCTGAAGGTGACCAACCCCCAGTTCTCCATGGCCTCCCCCATGAACTGCGCCACGGGCACGAGGTCCAGCTTTGGCACGCCCATGCCCATGCCGAGCATGCTTTCCAGCTCGTCCAGGGCGCGTGCCGCAAAACGCTGGATGTCCGCGGCGGCCGCGTGCTCCCTCCCCGGCCATCGCCACACCCGCACCTCCACCCCGCTCCTCTCGGTGAGCGAGGGTTCGCCCAGCTCCTCCAGAGGCGCCGCCACGAACGCGAGGAGGTATGTGCTCATGGGTGGGGTGGGCATGAAGAGGTGGAGGTTGCTGCGGTTTGGTGGGGACGCGAGGGGCATGTTGCTGAGGACTCGCCAAGGAGGTGGCGCGCGCAGGCGGAGGGAGACCTGAAAGGTGGCTTTAAACGCGGGCTCGTCGAAGCAGGGCAGCAAGCAGCGCGCGTACACCGGCTGCAGCTGGGTGGCCAGGGTGCGGACACCATCCTGGATGGGCGCGTGGAGCCCGAGGGCGTCGTTGCGCACGCGGGCGGAGAAACGGACGAGGACCGTGTGCCTCCCCGTGTGCAAGGCGCGGGGGAGGGCGAGGATGTCGTGGGGCTCCCGTGTCCACCCGCACTTGCGGGCGTTCACGGAAGCGGAGAGGATGTCCAGGGAGGGGTCGGCGTGGAGTACCAGGCGGGGCTGGGGGGCTGCGACTTCCACGACAATGCGCACCCACCCCGGGACCCGGTCTGCGGCCGGGTCCAGGTCCCAGTGGCATCGGTAGCTGAACGGTCTGGCGCCGTCGGGGAGTCGGAGCATGCTTCCGCGGCAACCGGGCGGAAGGGGGTTACTGGTTCCCCCAGATTTCCGGGCTTCGAAGGGCGCATGGAGGGGGAGTTCGACTTTGAATTCTGGGCGGCGCGACGGGAGGCGGCGGCCAGGTACCAGCAGGGCGCCATCTGGCTCGAGGAGCGGGCGAAGGGCCACCCGCAGCTGCAGGTAGTGTGCAGGTACTGGCTGGATGGGCAGTGCAGCGCGGGTCCGCGGTGCTTCTACCGCCACGTGTACCTGGAGTCCATGCTGCCGCTGTGCGTGTTTTTGGAGACCGGGTGCCCGGACGGCCTCGCCTGCAACTTCCGGCACTACTACCGACCGGGGGAGCACAAGAACAGGCCGAGACGGGTGGACCCGCAACGCGCTCCGGCGCGCGAATGAGGACCGATGTTCACGGCAAAGGGTCGGCGCCGTGCAGGCTGGTGCAAGGGCACTGTCAGTGCTCCCCGGATTCCACTGGGGCGGGTGTGCGGGCCACGCTTGCAACAAACCCGGACATGCCCGGGTCTGTGCTTGGGCGCGTGACTCAACCGCCGCCGTTGAAGCGCCCTTGCCCCAGCGCCCTCCCCCTTTTGAAAGTGCGGGCACGTCAATCCGCCCCGAACATGGCGTGTTTGCACCCGTTAACAGTGCCCGTGTCCTCTTCGTTCATGCCCCCGATTCAGGGATGAAGTTGCAGATAGAGCAACCGGGAGCATGGACGCGCCGATTCTCCGTCGCGATTTGCTGGGAGTGCTCAAGACCCACGGCTTGCAGCAGCACTGGGAGGCTCTGTACAAGGCCGGGTTCGACACCTGCCTCCGGCTGGCGCTCTCAAGCCAGCTGGACTTGGACGCCAGCACCGGCCACGCCTGCCACCTACGCTTCCTGGCCGACGAGCTGTACGACCGCAGCGCCCTGGAGTTTGCACGGTTGCCGAGGCTCCGGCGCAGTTCCCCCAGCGTGGCCGCGTTCCTGAAACCCTTCCAGCTGGAGCAGTACGCAGCCTCGCTGGAGAGGAACGGCTTCGACAGTTTGGAGCGTCTGGCCTTGCTGAGCAAGGCCCACGCACGGAGCCTGCCGTGCTGTCCCGAGGGCCACGCACTCGAGCTGGCGTTCGTGGCGAACCTCCTCTCCCTAGAGTTGCGGTGCGACGTGTAAAATGCACCCCGAACGAATTTTGTGGGGCCTTGTTTTAAGCCGTCATGCGCGCCGTCGTCGTGGGGGGCAGCCAAGTGCTCCACTGCCGTCGCATGCACGTGATGAATCCATCCGGAAGGACATTTGGAACGGTGGTTGGGCTGGGGTCGGAGGGGGTCGTTGTGGACGCACAGCTTCCCGCCCAGAGCGGAGTCGGGCCGCATCTCTCGGCGTTGCGGGACGTGCGGCTTTCTCGGGGCGTGGCTGTTTGGGGCGGGGCGGAGTTGACGCTGGTGTTCGAAGGGGGCGCCCAATGCCGCGGGCTCGTGACCTTCGTAGCACCCTGTGTTTCGGACCCTTCCGTGCTGGAGCTCCTGGTGGTCCACATGCTGGACACGGGGACCCAGCCAGGTCTGTTGTTCAGAGGGGCGCGCCGGCTGCATTGCTTGGGGGTGCCCCTGCTGGGGTTCCTCCGCAGCGGCGCCGCGCAGGCGACGTTGGTGCACGACCAGGACGGCGGCGCGCGCTGGGAGCCGCCCATCCCCCTCTTGCTGGGCAGCGTGGTCCAGAGCGACACGTGTACGGGTCCGCGTGCGTTCCTGGTGGCCTCTCTCACCCCCTCCCCCGAACCGGGCCTGCTCTGGGAGCTGGTCCTGTGCCGCCTATAAACGCCGCGGTCAAGGAATCATCCATTTTACACCACGGCTGCTGCCTTGCGCTTCCGGGTGCGGGTGGGCACGCGCGGGGAGACCTTGGTCCAGATGACCCACAGGCCCTGGAGCAGGGCGTCGGCGGCGTTGGGATCCAGGACAATGGCGCGGATGGCCTCGGAGGCGGCGCCGGTCCAGGCGGCAAGTATGGCGGTGGTGGCCAGCACGGCCCGCAGCTTGTTGTCCTCGTACTGCTCGTCTTTGGTGAGCCCGTGGGAGGTGAGGGTCTTGGCTCGCCTGGCCCACTTGGAGCCGGGGTGCTGCGGCCTTGGTTTGGGCGGCGGTGAAACTGGAGCGGCCGCGTCGACGGAGCCGACATCCAACTCGGGTTCAGAGTCGGACAAAACCACCAGCACCTCCGGCGCAGGGCCCGCGGCTGCAAGCGCAGACTCCCTGCCCATGGTTGCAAAGAAGGTCTTGAGGGAGCCGGGTGCGCCGGCCCTGTTTTTCTTGGCTGCCTTACAGGCTGCGCGCTCAGCAGCCAGCTGCGCGCGGACGGCCTTCTTGGCGACCTTCCAAGCCAAGCCGTCGCCGCGGCGCACTCCCATGGCGTCGCAGACCTTCAGTTTCCGGCCCCCGTGGACGGACAGGAACTCGGCGTCCCGCATGGAGCGCAGGAAGAACACGGGGATGCTCTGCTGGACCGCCCGCATCTCCGAGTTGCCGTTGTGCTGCAGCTCCACGGCCACCACGTGGGGAGCCGTGTCGGGGAACCAAGCGTCCTCCAAGTTCTGGAGCACGTCGTGGATGGCGATGGCTTTGTTCATGGGGTCCAGCAGCTTGACGTTCTTGACGCGCTCTGGGCGGCCGAGGACCTCCGACACGTCCTCTAACTTGGCGTGTTCCACGGTCCAGCCGCAGCGCAGGAACTCCCGGAGGGCGCGCTCCTTGAACTGGTCCGGCGTTTCGTCGTCAGAGACGAACGCGCAGCACGTTGGCGGAAACGCAAACCCGGGCGCCAAGCTGACCACGGCCACGCCCAGGTTCCGGAGCCCGCAGTCGAAGGACAACACCTGCATGCCTCTCGCCGTGGTTCACGGAGGTGTCTCTGCGGAAAATGGGCGCCCTCCCATAACAGGCAGTCAATGATCCACCTTCAGCCGCCGGAGCTGCGGCCCAAGGACGTGGAGCTCCTGACACAGGAGGCGAGCAGCATCGGGCTGACGAACGCGCGCAAACTGCAGGCGAGGTTCCCAGCCGCGGACCCCTCCCTACGGGGACGCAGCGACGAGCTGGACCTCGCCAGGCGCGCCTTGGAGTACAACGCCCGCATATCGACCGAGTTCACTCCGGGCGGGCTGATGCCAGTGGGGGAGGCGAACCCGTACTACGACCCGAAGCGCGCGTTGCTGGCGGGGGAGCGCACTTTGCCGGGCGAGCTGATTAGCTCGGACCTGACCACGCGGGGCGCGCCGTACGTGGAGCTGCCCGCGCTGCCCCGCACGCAGTACGCGCCGGAAGGCGACCTGGTCACGGAGCCCCTGGTGTTGGAGGTGCCCCCACGTGGGGTGTGTGTGTGCGCCCAGCTGTTCCCCAACACGCTCCAGCTGCTGTTCATGTCCCCGGTGAACGCCATGAAGCTGAGGTGCATGTTGGAGCAGGTGGGGGTGGTGCGGGTGCCGCCGGCGCTGCAGCGCGTGACCCACAGGAACTCGTGTGCGTGCCGGATCCTGGGGGGCCGCGAGGGCGCGTACGAGCAAATTGCCCTGTACTCCCTCACGTTTGCAGACACGCTGATTGTGTCCATGCCGGAGCCAGTGCGGTTCATCAACAGCCAGAACACGGCGTACATCCAGAAGGTGACGGGGGAGCTGCGCACCCTGGTCAACCAGGCTTGCAAGCAGAACTACATCCGGGCAGAGGGGGCGCGGGCGTTCATGCAGCCACGCCCCGGTACCACGGGCCGGGATGCGGCCCCGCAGCTGGTGCCCGCGGTGCTGCCCTTCACGGGCAACGAGCTGCTGCCGGAGGATACGGTGTTTTCCGCGCGGGCGTTCACGGGCCCCATGACCGGCCGTGCGCGCATCAACGCGCTGGCCTTGGTGTCCGGCCTGCCGGTGGGCCAGGGCTAGGGCTGCACGCCAACGTGCATTGTCCTAGGCGGTCGGCTGCGGTGCCTGTCGGGGACGGACCCGGTGGCATCCAGCCGCGGCTATCTCCTGGCGGCGGCTGCACAAACGCACACGGCCCGTCACAATCCAGTCCCCGAACCCCACACCAATGTCGAGCAGCAGGTCCATTAAGGGCATTACGTTTGCCGAGCTACGTCACGGGCTGGAGGCCGGCCATATAGGGTTCTCCAAGGTGCCCAGCAAGCGGGCACGGGATTTCGGCACGCTGCGGGTGTTCCTGACGGACCGCCGTTTCGCGGGCAACATCCGCCTGTTGTTGGGCAACGTGGTCAAGCCGGCGGAGGAGACGTGCCGGGTGCTGGTCCAGCCGCTGACCAGCAAGAACGCCAAGACGGACAACTTGCTGCGCATTCTGCTGGGGGTGCCGGAGGAGGAGCACGCGGACATGCGGGTGTGCATTGACCTGCTGCTTGCGCTGGCGGCCAAGGATTGTCTGTTTGGGCCGACCTGCGACACCAAGGACAAGGTGAAGGAGGTGTGGAACCTGCCGTTCCAGGAGCAGGACGACGGCACGGGGGCTGTGTGGGCCAAGCTGCAGATTGTGGCGCCGCCGGGCATGGACAGGGTCACGCAGTTTGTGGTCCTGCGCCACGTGCCGATCACGGACCCCGAGACGGGCGCGGAGGGCGTGACGGTGGAGAACACCAAGAAGGTGTTTGACGGGCGCCGGCTGATTCGGGGGCAGAACGTGTGCGCCGTGCTGGAGATGGGGGAGGTGAGGGAGTACGGAGGCAAGCGATACTTGGACGCTGAGGCGCTGTGCGTTACGGTGGACGAGTCCCAGTCGGACCCGAACCCGGACGCGGCGCCGTCCTCGGGTCGGAAGCCCGTCCTGGCCATCCCGTACGACGGCGGGTTCGTGCTGTTTGGGAACTCCAAATACCCGGTGCCGGAGTGGGTGGCGGCAGACGCGGACATGACGGGCGTGATGGTCATCCCGGATGCGGTGGAGCTGGGCCGCCGCATGACCTCGGGCCGGGTGACCCTGGAGGCGGTGCCCGTCCCGGCAGGCAAGAACCACATTGACTACATCAAGCACCCCGCGGGTTCCATGCGCTACTTCATGAACGACAAGGAGTTCAAGGGGAACCTGTACTCGCGAGAGGGCGACTTTGACGCGCCGGAGGAGGCGCAGACGTATCTCGCGCGCAAACCGGAGCGCCACAAAGACTCCGCGGTCACCGTCACCTCCTACGGCGCCATGTTTGCCATCTTGAGCTTGGACACCATCCAGGCGTACCGTTCCATCAACGAGACGGTGATGGCGAAAGTCTGGGACTTGGGGGTGGCCAACACGGGCAACAAGCGGCCCAGCATGGAGGTGCTGAAGGAGCGCGTGAAGCTGCCGGGGCTGGAGCCGGACCTGACAAACGCGTCCGAGCTGCCGGGCGAGAAGGCCCAGAACTACTGCTTATGGGAGAAGTTCCAGATGGAGCCCGTGAACGGCCTGGTGGAGCTGCAGACGCAGTTCTACCAGCTGTCCCAGCCGGGCATGCCGTTTGTGGCGGAGAAGCAAGACGGGTACGGCATGCGCGCGGGCATGCGCCCGGTGACCGTGTTTGAGTGGAGCGAAATGAAGAAGGACCTGTCCGCCTGGAGGATTGTGCTGTATTCCAAGTACGTGTTCTACCTGCCAGACACTGCGCCGGAGACCATCACGTGGGGCGCCGTGACCGTGCCCCTGGAGCCTGCATCCTCCAAGCGCGCCCGGATTGAGGAGTAGAACGCTTGACAATGAAATATGTATCCGTGGAAAGCTGTGGGAGGGGGGCGGCCTTTTTTCTACACGGACTAGATAACTTGCCGCCATGAAGAACAACAAGCTCAAAACTGGCATGCTTGCTGCCCTCACCATCATTGTCGTGGCCCTGGTGGTAGCATTGGTCCTGGTGGTGGTCCTACGAAAGACCCCGCCGCCAACCATCATTGAGCGGGGCAACATGTCTCCCGCCAACGTCACGGTGACCTCCACCACACCCCGCATAACCGAGGCCATGTCTTCCCGCAGGTTCGGCGACACTGCGAGCTGCCCCACTAGCAGCTCAACATCCCGGACCCCTCAGATGCAAAGGGAGCCAAGGCCGGCGAGTCAGGTGCCTGTCACCAAGCAGGGCACGTTCGGGAAGCTAGCCCGAGGCGCCCCGCAGACCGCATACACCCGGCCGGGCCCAGTGGCCCCCCAGGCCGCATACAGCCAACAGGGCCCAGTGGCCCCCCAGGCCGCATACAGCCAGCAGGGCCCAGTGGCCCCCCAGGCCGCATACAGCCAGCAGGGCCCAGTGGCCCCCCAGGTCGCATACAGCCAGCAGGGCCCAGTGGCCCCCCAGGCCGCATACAGCGAAGACAACCCCATGGTGGTTTCCACGCCGGCAGGCAACGCACATCGTGCGGCGTCCCTGCGCAGCATCGCCAACCAAGCCGCCGCGGAACAGGAGCGCAAGGACATGCTGGACCGCCTGTCGAACCAAACGTCCGTGCAGCTGAACGCCTCAAATATGCGGCTGCCCACGACGCAGTTGGCGTCGGTGGTGAACAGCCCACCCGGGACCGCGCTGGCGTTTGGGACCGTGACCGCCGTGAAGGCCACGAGCGTGGTGGACTCCTTCGCGGACACGAGCATGTTGCAGAGCATCGACCCCAAAGGCCACGCGGAGCTGGAGCAGGCCATGACCCTGACCGCAGTGCCGGCAACGTGGCACATGGACCGCGCTACGGCCGAGGCCCGCAAGAACAAGGAGCTGCTCAAGACCATGATGCTGCAGGGCGCCATTGACCCCAGCATCGAAGACATCATGAACGCGTCCTCGCCGTACGTGGGCACCGCGGAGCAGGCCCGTCGGGCCATGTCCGCCCAGCGGGAAATGGAGCGCAGCATCATCCTGCCACCACCTCTGCGGTTCCTGTACCAAGGCCCCTTGGACCGCCCCGCCGTGGTGGCGCCCACCATGAGCCCCCTCATTGGCGAGAGCGGCCCCATCACTGCAGGGCAGGACTACATGCTCACCACCATGGCGTGCGCCAACCAAGGCAAGCCCATGACT
>Ga0105050_10009909_pt1 | contig 10554 bp, 13 predicted proteins | sample FRY01_FD_78088 | JGI IMG/M metagenome (GOLD analysis project Ga0105050, IMG submission 78088) | Freshwater microbial communities from Lake Fryxell liftoff mats and glacier meltwater in Antarctica - FRY-01 | ecosystem: Environmental > Aquatic > Freshwater > Ice > Glacier meltwater ... | reverse complement strand
GTCTTCGACAATGATGGGGAACCGCGACATTGCATCGCGTGTCACGTGCCACTCCACCAAGCGGCCTGTCACCAGCCGTACTATGCTCCAACTAAAATACGTGTCCATCTTCATTCTCCTTCAAGTTAGCAGGCATCCGGCCTGCCAGCGGTTCTCGGGTAGGAAACTACCCGAGTTCAACCTATCCATGAGTGCTGTTCTCGTCCCGCGCGGCCCTCCGCGCCTCCTCCGCAGCAGCGCGTGCGGCGTTCTCTGCCTTGCGCTTTAGGTACTCAGCGTCGAGCGCCGCTTTGCTACGCGCCCATGCCTCGTCATCCGCCCGCTTCTGGGCGCTGCTGCGCCTAGTCATCTTGACCGTCCCACTCTGCCGCCGCATCTGCGTCGACCTGCACCAACGCCGCCACGCGGGCATTAACGGCCTCATCCATCTCCATGGTATGCGTGCCGGGGGACAGGAAGTAAGACACGCTCTCCACATCTATGAGCTCGGGCGCTACCTCCGCTCGGCGCAGCTGCGTGCGTTTGCCCGGCGTCAGCAGGTGTAGCCAATTCACTGGGCATGGGCGCTCATACGGGTTAAACGTGCCATCGTTCACTCCAACAGCGTAGGCGTCCGCCGCCATCTCTGCCATGCGCGCAGCGGAGAGGTATAAAGCTGCGTAAGGCGTCGATCCGGGCGTGCCCCCGCTTTTGTCCCCCGAGCAGGCACGCCGTACGCTCTCCAACGCAGCGCGTATTTTCGCCATGCGTTGCTTGTTGTCCCGGCGCATGGCCGCTGGCGCGAACGGTATCAGTCGGTTGCCCATCCGCACCTCCGGGCAGTCTGCGTAGTGGTGGGCCAGTGTTTTTATAAATGCCTCGCGCGTTTTGTCTGGTATCCAAGACTGCCACCTGCTATCGCAAGTGCCGAGGAGCAGGCGCCCGGCAGCCATGCGCGTGGAATTCAGCTTGTGGACGTGTTTCGTGAAGTCTGCAAGCTGCGTCGGGCGCGCATCCTCGCCTGTCGTGAGACGGGCACTCTCCATTTTGGTCACGGCAGTGGAGATTAGGTCTGTGTACTCCGTGTAGATGCTGGCGCTGTGCGTGGGCCACTTTGACTTGTTGCTGACCATCGAGAGGCGTGCGTGCTTCGCACTGTCTATCAGCGCCTTCCACGCAGGATTGAGCGTGCCCAGGTCATACACCCCCTTTTTTGGTGGGTTGCATATAGCGTTCACCACCTCGCGCTGCACATGGCGTGGTATTTCTGAACGATTAACGGCGTTCAGCACGCGGTCATGTAGAGATGTTCTCATAGATAGCTCCTTAAAAAAGAATTAAATGTACAACGTAAGTGTAGGCAAACAGGGTAAAAACCCTAAATGAAAAAGGGTCTATGTCTGCCCGCAATGTACGATCTGTACGAGCACAAATGGCAAAACCATTCCTAAACTGTACGTTCCGACGTTAGAAATGGCTGGGTGCCAATTACAACGCACGCCGTGGCAGGCATGAGGTACCAACTTTCGTTACTGGGCGTGGCTTTGCGGTGGGGGTGGACGAATTGCCCGCTGGCCAAGGGTATTACGGACCTATAGGAGGATTTCATTTAATTACTAAGGTGCTGAATGCACCATCACAAGTAAGTAGACACCCTCATGTATGTACCTATATATATCAATCATTAGGTTAGGTATATATAATAGAACAATACGCCTATATAAATCAACCACTTAGCTTCCAGAAATCACGCCCGATCTCTGGTTTGAAATGAGTTGGAATTGGCGAACCCCCGAAAACAGCTAAATGTACTAGAACACGTACATTCAGGCATACTTATGATAAGTTAACATAACTCAGGTAGTTTCCTACCCGAGTCTGCGGCAGCATGAGTGCTGAACAGGCGGGCGTGCCCAGCCAAGGCCAGCGTTGCCACCGCCAAGGCGTTAAGACGTGCTCCCCCTCATAAGGGGTAGCCAAACACGCTTGCTGCCCCTCGTAGCCGTTCCTGCGGGCTCAGTAAGAGAATACCCAGCGGATGAGGCTGTGCCGCTTAACGGGAACAGTAGCAGGATAGAAGTTAGTCCTCACTCCGCAAAAGCCAGCGACGTTGGCAATGGGGCGGACGAACAGGCGCGGTGCGTGGTTCAGGCCAAGGAAGGTGTGCGAAGGCACAACGGGAAGGTGAAGTGTTTTCATGGTGATTCTCCAGATAGCATGCCCATGACTGATGGGCGCAGTGTTTACTCAGGTAGAAAACTACCCGAGTTCGGGATAGGCGCGCGGTTGCGCGCCATTGTTGGGGACATATAGTCCGTAGGACGAGGACGGAGCGCGAGCTCGCCCTCCAAGATGGAGCAACGCAAGCGCAAGGCTTGGCACTCCTCATTGCGCTCTTTCAGGAGCTTGAGACACCAGTGGTGCGATGCCTCAACGGAAGCTAGGGTTTTACGCGGCATGGTGCGCCCCTCAGAAGGGGACGTCATCGAATGTCCCGTCATCCAGCGGCGGCATCCAACTGTCGCTAAACTCATCCCAGTCCCCCGAGTGGCGCATACGACCCGCGCCACGGTACAGCATGAATGAAGGCGCGCCGATGAGGTGGAAGTTCACATCGAACAGTTCAATGGGCATATACGCGCCCTCTTGCAATACAGGGACAGCCTGCCGCACCAGCGCGCCAAGCGTGAGCCCAAGCGCAGGGATATGCGTGAGCCCAAGCGCGGGGATATGCGTCGCAATACCATTTCCCCCCCACGACTTCGCAAGAATTAAATACATTTCCCATGATATTCTCCTCTATGAAACATCGAATGTACGAGACACATTGGCATCTCGTACATTCACACCGATGACCTATCGGCACGGATAACTCAGGTAGAAAACTACCCGAGAGTTAGCGCTTACTCATGGACACGGCGGCAATGGCCGCGTCCATGAGCTTGCCCATGCTCTCGTAACCCTGCACACTTGCCCACAGTACAGCTGCCGCTTGCAGCATCGCGCGGGTAGGCTGAAGCTCAGCCTTCGCCTTACCGGATTTCGGGCCACACACCGATTTAACAAACGCGGTATGCGCCGTTTTCGCGGTGTTGTACTTGCTGTGCGCGTTGTCCAGCTGTATGCCACGTTGACCGCCTGCTATCAGCTTGATAGCGCCTTCGGCCTTTGTTGCATACGCGTTGGCAATGACGGATAGCGAATACCCGCGCACCGTATCCCAGTCAAGACCAACGCAAAGCGTTTTCAACTTTGCGATATCATCGCCGTAGCTGATAGCTTTGCCAATGGCAGACTTGGCAAGGGTTTCGAAACGTTTGATATTAAAAGCCATTTAATTTCTCCGGTTACTCAGGTAGATAACTACCCGACATCACAGCTAGACGTATGCCTAACTAACTGATGCCTCTATTATAGAAGAACAGGGTTACAGTATCTAGTATCTAGTAGTATCTCGACCCCACCCTACCCGTACCCCCACGTATAGTATGTACATACCCCAGCTTGTATAAAACACTATTTCGAAAACGGGCGAACCAAAAAATTCGGTTTTCTAAAATTTTTATAAAAATAATATCTCGTACATACTAGTATCAAAGCTATCAAATAGATAGCACCCCAGACAAAAAAAGTCCCGCACAAAGGCGGGACAAGCGCCCGGAGCAACCGGGCAAGGAGAGACATGAACTGCGAACGCTGTTGCTGCAGCGCCAAAAAATAATACCACAAAAAAGAAAAGGTGCTACCATGCACCAACTTCACTTCTTGCGTCCCACAGAAATGAGCTTCATCCTCGAACACCTGCTAGAGCCAGAGCTTCAAGAGCTCGACACCCTCGACGCCACAGCCACGCTCGCCGCACAGGCAGGCACCGCTGACTGGCTCACGGAAATTGGCAGCCCCGAGGGCGCCATCAAAGACACCCAGCTGGCCAAGGCCAGGGCCGCGTTCGCCAGCGTCACAGACCCGAACCAAAACACCGCCCAAAAGAAAAGCGCCATACTGGCGCTGAAAGTCCCCGCTGCAGTGCGCCACCTGGCCGGGATGCTGAGCCAGTACGACTGGGACTACATCGAGCAAGCCAAAGAGATCAGAGGCTATGTGACGGCTAAGCTGATGGAAGAGACCACGCACCCCGACGCCCGCATCCGCTTGCGCTCACTGGAGCTTATGGGTAAGCTGTCGGGTGTGGACAGTTTCATGGAGAGGGTAACGGTGATCAAGGTGGACGCCACCTCCGATGAGCTGACCGAGAGGATTCGGGCGAAACTGGCGGGGCTACTCCCAAAAACCATTGAGGTTGAGACGGTGCCCGTCAAGGAGTTCACATTAACTCCCTAACCCCCCAAGAAATCGCCATCCTGATGGCAGCTTTGCCAACGCTACACCGCGTCGAGGCTGAGCAACTCCTGGCGGACTTAGAGGACCTGGAGCACCAAGAGCAGGTGAAAGCAGCACGGACAGACTTCCTGGCCTACTGCCACATGGTGTACCCGGGGTTCAAAGAGGGGCCACACCATCGGTTCCTCAAACCGCTGCTACACCAGGTCAAAGATGGCGCGGAAACCCGGCTTACCGTCTCCATGGCGCCGAGGTTCGGCAAGAGCATCACGATCGCGTTCCTGTTCGTTTCCTGGTATCTGGGCCACAACCCGGACCACCACATAATGATGGTGACGCACACGGCGGACCTGAGCGCTGACTTCGGACGCCTGGTACGCAATATGATCGACTCGGACATATACCGCGAGATATTTCCAGACACCGTGGTGTCACGCGACAAGTCAGCTGCGGCAAACTGGTCAACCACGGCGGGCGGGAAGTACCTGGCCATCGGTATCGGGGCCAACGTGGCGGGACATGGCGCGCACCTGCTCATCGCAGACGACTTAGTGTCGGAGCAGGCCATGCTGAGCTCCGACCCGGACAAGACTTTTGCTGGCGCGTGGGAGTATATGCAGATCGGGCCGCTCCAGCGGCTGATGCCGGGCGGTAAGATAGTCATGATAGGGACCAGATGGGGGAAGAAAGACCCAATTGGCCGCGCGCTGCAGTGGGCTGAGCAGAATCCCGAGTCAACGCCGTGGAATGAGGTGCGATTTCCGGCAATTATGCCGTCGGGAGCCTCCCTTTGGCCCGAGCAGTGGCCGCTTGAGCAGCTTTTGTCCAAAAAAGCGGGCATGTTCCCCAAATTTTGGGCCGCGCAGTACATGCAGGAGCCCACCAGCGAAGAAGGGGCTCTGATCAAGCGCGAATGGTGGAAAATATGGGACAAAGAGGACCCGCCACCGTGCTCAATCATCCTGCAGAGCTGGGATACGGCGCACTCCATCAAAGATTCAGCTGACCCAAGCGGTGTACACACCTGGGGCATTTGGTTCAATGAAAAAGCGAACCAGGATCATTTAATGTTGCTCGACGCCTGGACTGGGCGCAAGGAGTTCCCCGAGTTGAAGAAGTTTGCCCTTGAGTACTACAAGGAATGGCAGCCGGACATGGTGATCGTCGAGAAAAAGGCCGCTGGCGCGCCGCTGATCGAAGAGATGAGAGCCATTGGCATCCCGGTCAGTGAGTACACGCCCAGCCGGGGGAATGATAAAAGAGTGCGGGTCAATGCTTGCGCGGACATATTCGCTTCTGGTATGGTGTGGGCACCCGACCGGCGCTGGGCGCACGCAGTGATGGACGAGATCGCCAGCTTCCCGAACGGAGACCACGACGAGCACGTTGACTGTGCCATGCAGGCCGTTATTAGATTCCGCAAAGGCGGATTGATAAGATTAGAATCGGACGCAACGGACGAGCCCCGGGAGCCGCGTAGGCACCAGGCGTTTTATTAAGGACCCACACCATGGCAATGACCGCATCCCTTTACCAGCTCCCGCAAGGGCGGGCCCAAGAGTACCCTGACGACATAGGCCCGGAGGGCATTGAGTTCACCATCGAAGATGGTGAAACCATGGATACCGAAGAGGTATGCAAAACCTCTTTTGAGGACAACCTCGCGGAAACCATGGACAAGGGGGACTTGTCGAGCCTTTCGGTGGACCTCCTGGACCTCGTAGATCAGGACATCGCGTCACGCAAGGAGTGGGTGGACATGCTCGTGAAAGGCATGGAGGTGCTGGGCATGAAGTACGACGAGCGTACTGAGCCTTGGGCGGGCGCCTGCGGGGTCTACTCGACGATCCTGACGGAGGCGGCGATCCGCTTCCAAGCTGAGATGATCACGGAAACCTTCCCGGCGGCGGGGCCGGTCAAGACAGCGATTATAGGTGCCATTGACAAGCTGAAAGAAGAGGCCGCATCGCGCGTGCAGGACGACATGAATTACCAGCTCACCGAAGTGATGACGGAGTTCCGCCCTGAGCACGAGCGCCTCCTGTACTCCTTGGGACTGGCCGGGGCTGCGTTCAAGAAAGTGTACTACGACCCGAGCAAGAAGCGCCAGGTCTCCCTGTTCGCGCCAGCAGAGAACGTGATCATCCCCGTTGGGGCCTCCAGCGCTATGGACGCAGAGCGTGTCACGCACGTCATGCGCAAGACCAAGAACGAGGTCAAGCGGATGCAGGTCAGCGGGTTTTACCGTGATATCGACCTGGGCGATCCAGTGCTGTTCCACACCGACATTGAGACGAAGAAGGCCGAGGACGCAGGGTTTACCCTTAATGACGACGATCGGTATCAGTTCTATGAGGTGCATGCCAATCTGGAGCTGCCGGGCGGCGACAAGGAGGACCCGGCCAAGAACGACGACGACCGGATCGCGCTGCCATACGTGGTTACGATCGAGAAGGGCACGACCCATGTGCTGGCGGTGCGCCGCAACTGGGACCCCGAGGACCCGACATTTGCGAAAAGACAACACTTCGTCCAATACACGTACATTCCCGGCGACTTCGGGCCTTATGGCCTGGGCCTCATACATTTAATCGGCGGCTACGCGCGCGCGGGCACGTCCCTGATTCGTCAGCTGGTAGACGCGGGCACGCTGTCAAACCTGCCGGGCGGTATGAAAACCCGGGGGCTGCGCGCCAAGGGCGACGACACACCAATCTCTCCGGGCGAGTTCCGGGACGTGGACGTGCCTTCAGGCACGCTACGCGACAACATCATGCCGCTGCCATACAAGGAGCCTAGCAATGTCCTGCTGGCGCTGCTGAACCAGATCACGGACGAGGGCCGTAGGCTGGGCTCGATCGCCGACATGAAGATCAGTGACATGAGCGCCAACGCACCGGTGGGCACGACGCTGGCTTTGCTGGAGCGCCAGCTAAAAACCATGAGCGCGGTGCAGGCGCGGGTGCATGCCTCGATGAAGCAGGAGTTCAAGCTGCTGAAAGTGATCATCCGGGACTACTGCCCGAAGGACTACAGCTACGACCCGGTGGAGGGAGACCGCAAGGCCAAGCAGGCCGACTATGACATGGTGGCCGTCATACCCGTGTCGGACCCGAACAGCTCAACCATGGCCCAGCGCATCATGCAGTACCAGGCGGCTATTCAGCTGGCCACAGGCGCACCGCAGATTTACAACTTGCCACAGTTGCACCGGCAGATGCTGGAGGTGCTGGGCATCAAGAATGCAGAGAAGCTGGTGCCGACCGAGGACGACCAAGCGCCGCGCGACCCAGTGTCAGAGAACATGGCCTTCCTGACGGGCAAGCCGACCAAAGCGTTCCTGACGCAGGACCACGACGCGCACATCGCCGTACATTCCACGATGATGCAGGACCCGCTGATCGCTGCGCAGATGGGGCAGAACCCGATGGCGCAGCAGATGCAGGCCGCCATGATGGCGCACATTGGCGAGCACCTGGCCTTCCAGTATCGCGCGCAGGTGCAGGAGCAGCTCGGCGCCACGCTGCCAGAGCCCAACGCACAGCTTGACCCGCAGGTCGAGGTGCAGCTCTCCAAACTGGTGGCCATGGCCAGCACGCAGTTGCTCCAGATGCACAAAGGGGAGGCGGCACAGCAGCAGGCCCAGCAGCAGATGCAGGACCCACTCATCCAGATGCAGATGGAGGAGGTGAAGATCAAAGGGCAGGAGGCAGCCACGAAGGCCAAGAAGGTCGATGGCGACCTGGCACACAAGCAGCAGGAGCTGCAGCAGAAGGCACAGCAGGCCGCCCAACCCGCTCCGCAGGAGACACCGGAGATGATCGCCCAGCGCCACATGCAGGAGATGCAGGGTGTTGCGCAGCAGCAACAGGCGACAGCGCAGCGGCACGCGCAGGAGATGGCACAGAGCCAGCAGCGTCACGGACTACAGCAACAGCAGGGCGCAGAAGCCGCCGATGCCAGGCTGGAGCAGGCGCAGCAGGCCGCCGATGCCCGGTTGGCCCAGGCCGCCGAAGCCGCCGCTGCCCGGCTGAAACAGGCCGCCGCTGCCAAACCCAAAGGAGATAAATGATGGATGGACAAGTTTTAGAGCTGCTGCATCGCAAAATACAGGAGCGGATAAATGACCTGACAGAGTCAATGGTGGGCGGCGCAGCCCAGGACTTTGCGGAGCATAGACACCAAGTAGGCGCCATTCGTGGGCTGGCGACTGCGCAGATGGAAATCAATGACCTGCTGCATAGATTAAAGGAAAAAGACAATGACGATTGAACTTGATTTCAAACCCGAGGTCCTGGCCGAAGCGCTAAGCGAAGCAGCGGCAGAAAAGGCGACACAACTACCAGAGCCAGCGACGTTCCATTTGCTCTGCATCTTGCCTGAAGCGGAAGACGCTTATGGCAGCGGCCTCATCAAGGCCGAGAAGACAGTGCAGTTCGAGGAGCTGCTGTCCCCGGTGCTGTTCGTTGTCAAGGTGGGCCCCGATGCGTTCAAGGACGAGAAGCGCTTCCCGTCTGGTGCGCCGTGTAAAGTGGGCGACTTCGTCATTGTGCGGCCCAACACAGGCACTCGCATGAAGATACACGGGAGAGAGTTCCGCGTGATTAACGACGATTCGGTCGAAGCGACGGTGCTCGATCCGAGGGGCATTTCAAGGGTTTAGTACGAAAGTACGGCGTTACTGGGTGCGCTTTCACCCATGCGAAGGAGAAAATGATGGCTGAAACTGTAGAGTTTGAGTTTCCCGACGAAATCGAAGCTCGGGAGAAAAAGGCAGACGATAAGCTAGAGATCGTTGTCGAGAACGACGTGCCTGCGGTAGATCGCGGGCGCAGCCGCATGGTGGACGAGCCCCAGGAGTTCAACGACGAGGAGCTCGGCAAGTACGACGAGGGCGTCAAGAAGCGCATCCAGCACTTCACAAAAGGCTTCCATCAGGAGCGGCGTGACAAAGAGACCGCCAATCGTGAGAAAGACGAGGCGATGCGCTTCGCGCAGCAGACGATGGCCGAGAACCAACAACTCCGTGGCTCGCTGTCGCAGGGGCACACTGCGCTGCTGGCGGAGGCCAAGAAGACAATCGCCAGCGAGTTGTCGGAAGCCAAACGCAAGTTCAAGGAAGCGGCAGATAGTTTTGACTCGGATGCCATGTTGGAGGCGCAGCAGGAACTGACTGCGGTATCCATCAAAGCAGACAAAATTGAAAATTTTCGTCCAGCCCCTTTACAAACACGTGAAAATGTCGTACAACCACCACAAGAGGCGAAACAGGCCCCGACTGCAAACCCAAAACTTGAATCATGGCTCGGGGCCAACAAGTGGTACGGTGACAACAAACGCATGACAGCTTATGCGCTTGGGGTGCATGAAGACTTGATAGCCGAAGGAATTCCAGCAGGCAGCGACCATTACTACGACAAGTTGGACGAAGACCTGCAGGGCAGATTCCCTGAACAGTTTACTGAACGGGGGAGCGTTGATGCGCCAACTCAACGTAAGAGTAATATAGTTTCACCAGCGACGAGAAGTACAGCGCCTCGAAAGATCGTACTGACCCAAACGCAGGTGAATATCGCCAAACGACTCGGAGTTCCATTGGAGCTCTATGCGCGCAAGGTTGCGGAAGAACTGAGGAAAATATAATGGCTGAAATACTGAAACAACCCCGGGAAACCGAGACTCGCAAGACCATGGAACGTGCCCGCTCGTGGGCTCCACCCGCACTTTTGCCCGATCCCGAACCCGAAGATGGATACGCTTTTCGCTGGATTCGGTTAAGCACGCTCAACACTGCTGATCCGATGAATGTTTCCGCAAAACTTCGAGAAGGGTGGGAACCTGTCAAGGCCAATACACAGCCGTCAATGCACCTGTACAGCACGCCAAACGCGCGCTTTCCTGATGGTATTGAGGTTGGTGGACTGCTCTTGTGCAAGATTCCAGCCGAGTTCATGGTACAACGTGAAGCGTACTACCAAGGTATGGCTAATACGCAGATGGCGTCCGTGGACAACAACTACATGCGCGATAGTGACGCTCGAATGCCGCTCTTTAATGAGCGAAAGTCGAAAGTCGTTTTCGGCAAAGGTAATTAATTTTAGGAGTAACTTATGGCCTCAATCGCTTCTCCCTACGGTCTAAAAGCCGTAAACCAGATCGGCGGGCTGCATTCTGCTGGCAGCACCCGCTCGCTCTTGCTCGACCCCGCTGGCTACGGCACCAACATCTACGCAG
>Ga0105050_10009906_pt1 | contig 10557 bp, 12 predicted proteins | sample FRY01_FD_78088 | JGI IMG/M metagenome (GOLD analysis project Ga0105050, IMG submission 78088) | Freshwater microbial communities from Lake Fryxell liftoff mats and glacier meltwater in Antarctica - FRY-01 | ecosystem: Environmental > Aquatic > Freshwater > Ice > Glacier meltwater ... | reverse complement strand
TCCACGGCATGCGCTTCAACACGCGGCGCTTGGCCAAGGACGAGGTCGTGGACTGGATCACCTTCTACAACCATCGAAGGCTGCTTTCGACGCTCGGCTATACCAGCCCGATGGCCTTCGAACAGAAATGGCTTGCCAGCCAAATCAGCCTGGCAGCATAATCACTGCGTCAAGGGAGGCGCTGGACGAGGGCAAGGTCCCCAATGCCGTGAGGGGAAAAACCGTCAGTCCTCGCCGTCCACTGTTTGTAGGCCTCGAACATACGCCAGAAGATCTTTTTTCGGCGTTGCCCGGACCGTATTAAGCAGGTTCTCGGCACCGCCTGCGACGCCGGCAAAGATGTCGAGCTCGCCCGCAAGCATGCCCTCATACCCGACCCTTGCCACATCAGCGGCAGACGCCGTGTCCGCAAAGAGGGTCGTTGCGTCCATGCCAGATGTCTTTGCAAATTCTGTTTCAGTAGCGCCGGGCATCAGTGTCGAGACCGTAACATCTGTGTCATGAAGCTCTTCGGCGATCGCATTGCTGAAGAACGTTACATAAGCCTTTGTGGCGTAGTAGACCGCTTGGAGTGGTCCGGGCATCAGCGACGCCGTCGACGAGACGTTCAAGACACGTCCCGAATTTCGTGTGACAAAGCCAGGTAGAAAGAGACGAGTCAGCGCCGTTAGAGCGATAATGTTCACTTGTATCATTGACCGATCACTGACCCAGTCGCGTTCGTGAAATTTTCCGCGCCCACCAAAGCCGGCATTGTTCATCAGGTAGTCAATTTCGATTCCGTCGGCTTTGAGCGTTTCGTAGATCTGGGCAGGGGCCCCCTCCTTACTCAGGTCGGCGGGTATGACACGAACATTAACCTTATCCTTTGATGTCAGTTTCGCTGCGAGATCGTTCAAGGCATCTTCGCGACGTGCGACGAGCACAACGTCACCTCCCTGTTCTGCGTGAATGAGCGCCAATTCACGTCCTATACCGCTTGAGGCTCCAGTGATGAGGGCGGTTCTTTTCATGGGGTCGTCTCCGGGTTGGGTGTCGTCCGCATATGAGGTCAGCAGGACCGCGCGCCTACATCAATCGCTCATCCATCACATGCGTGATGGCTAAATCAGCGCCGTCTGTTAGGTAGCCGATGAAGGCGAGGGACGGCAGCAACGCATGAGTGACCTACAGGCACACGAACGCGTTGGCGAGCCCGGCTCCTACCGGTTATATGTCCTGTTCATTTTGATGCTGACCTATTTGTTCAGCTTTATGGACAGGCAAATTCTATCGATCTTGATTGAAGATATAGGCGCAGGCTTTGCCGCGCGCGGGCATCCGCTGACAGATACCCATAAAGGCCTGTTGATGGGTCTCGCCTTTGCGATGTTTTATACGGTTCTTGGGGTGCCGATTGCGCGCTTGGCGGACCGCTACAGCCGCAAGAACATTATCGCCGGAGCGATTACATTCTGGAGCGTGGCGACGGCTCTTTGCGCTGCGGCAACAGGGTTTTGGTCGCTCTTCGCCGCGCGTGTTGCCGTGGGAATCGGAGAAGCAGGCGGGACAGCGCCAGCCCATTCACTAATAACGGACTATTTCAAGAAATCAGAATTGTCGCGTGCGATAGCGGTCTATTCTATGGGCGCGGTGCTCGGCCTGACGGTGGCTTTGATGGCTGGTAGCTACATCGCTGACCTCACCTCGTGGCGGAATACACTCTTAATCGTTGCTGCGCCTGGTGTGTTGTTAGGGACAATTATGTTGCTGACGGTAAAGGAACCGCGGCGAGGACGATTTGTGAACAATTACACCGAACCAGATTCGACCCAACCATTCGTTTTTACATTCCGAGATCTTGTCACAAACAAACCCTATGTCGGTTCAGTACTTTCGCACACAGCCGCCGTTCTGATGGGCTACGTCATCGTAACTTGGGGGTTTACGTTGTTTCTTCGCAACTTCGGCATGAGCAAAACTGAGGTCGGTATGTTGTTCGGGCCAGCAGTTTTCCTTGGCGGCGTGCCCGGAATGCTTGCAGGTGGCTTCCTCGCAGACATACTTGCGAAGCGCGATGCCCGCTGGATGGGCTGGATCCCTGCGATAGGATCGTTCCTGTCCATTCCGGCATTTATGGTTGCCCTCTTTATCGGCGCCGCTGTTCCCATGGCAATTTTCTTTGGGCTTGGAATTTTTTGTTTCAATGTTGCCCATGCGCCCAGCCTGGGCATTATCCAAGCCGTTGTGAAACCCAACCAGCGGGCAACCGCGGCATCGTTTGTCTTATTTCTGTCCAATCTCATCGGACTTGGCGCGGGACCGATAATTGTCGGTTGGATCAGCACCCAGCTAAAGCCAAACTATGGTGCACTTTCTCTGAACTATGCCTTTGCAATCATGCTCATCTCGATGCTCGTTGCAAGCCTTGGATTTTTGTGGACTGCGCGCCAACTTAAAGGGTATCTGGTCGAGGATGGTGGGCATGGTCACTAGCCCCATCACCTACAGGATGGCTTTCTCGCTTGTCTTATCAGGCGCGCCGAGTTGGAGCATAGTCGTCCAAATGATCACACTGTATCCATTTGTCGCCCCACCGTTCACGGATAAAACTTGGCGCACGCTTCATTTCAAGAATGTTCCTTTCGGAAGCGGTGAAGTTGCGTGCGAAAGATATCCGGCGGGAAAGTATGGATATCTCAGTCCAAACGGTAGGTTTCCGCAAATCCCAGACGGCAAGACGGCCATCCGAGGTTTAGCGAGCGTCGTCCATAAAATTGATCAGAGACTGGAGGCCACTTTACCTGAGCCTTCCGTTCCATGTGACGCTGCGTTCGCGCATGCAACCGAAGATTGTGCAGATGAAATTCCCGTTTTTGATGAGATCCTCATGCGAGGTGGATGGAAACGCAAGCTCGGTCCCATGCTAAAGAAATTCGCAAACTATTTTCCAGGTGTCTGCTGAAAGGGATTGGAAAATTTGGCCGAAGACGGCGTTGGAGTCATCACGACTGTACAAGGGCGCGAGCGCAAACTTGAAGACTGGGCGGTTCGCAGTCTGGATCGCCCATTTTTCAGACTAGAGACCCTGCTTCATGCCAATGAATCGCAGGATTGTGGCGCTCGGCACTACGCCGACCTAGCTGTGAGCGGAAAAGGAAACGCGATGTTGGATACGCCAGATGAGCGCGCAGCGTTTACGAAGATGCGCAATATTGCTCCCATCAATGCTGGTGCTCCGGTCGCAGCAAGGGCGGCTGCGGCGTGAGCAGTGTTGAGGATATCAAGGCGTCTGCCGTCTTTCGGGTACGCGGACGCGTATACGAAGAGTTCGTAGTCGGAGAGTCAATCTACCACCATTGGGGGCGTACAATAACTGAAAGCGATACTATCCAGTTTTCTTATCTGACGCTGAGCTACAACCCGCTATACTTCAACGTCGAGTATGCGATTGCACACGGGCACCCGGGCATCGTTGTGAACCCGCATCTCGTGTTCAATGTGATCTTTGGCCTGTCAGTTGAGGACTGCTCGGAAGGAATTGCGGGTCCGTTCCTCGGGGTCCACGACCTTATCTATCACCAACCTGTGTATATCGGCGACACGCTGACGGCACAGTCTGTGACGACGGGCAAACGGATTAGCGACAGTGATCCAAATAGAGGGATTATCTCGTGGCATAGTGAGGGCTTTAATCAAAGAGGTGAGCGCGTCGTTGATTACAAGCGATCCAACCTGTCTAACCTCAAGGCTGCAGCCATGTTGCGCAAGGGAAACTGATAATGGGGCCGCTGACACGCCTGACCAGTGGCGACAACTTCTTTGAAGACTTCGAAGTAGGACAAACTATCCGGCATGCGCGGGGAAAGACTGTCACGAATCTGGAGAATGTGAACTTCACGAATATGGTCATGAATACGGCTGAGGGTCATTTCAATGAGGACATGATGGCAAGGCTTGGCGGTTTCAACAAAGAAGCCGCTGGGGAGCAGCGGGTGAGTAACGTCATTTCCTTTGGCGGCGTAAACCTGTCAATCGTGCTCGGACTATCATCTCAGGACACGGTTGAGAATGCGCTTGCAGAGACGGGACTCGACAAGATCAGCTTGAAGTTTCCTGTTGTGCACGGAGACACAATCTACGCGTACTCCCGCGTCTTGGAAAAACGTGCCAGTGATTGCGAAGACGCAGGCGTTATCGTCTTCCAGCATTGGGGACTCAATCAAAACAATAGGATCATTGCGGAACTGCAGCGTACGGCGTTGATCAAGCGGCGTTCGCATTGGGCTGACAAGTAAGAGTGAGACCAATGGAGCCGGGAATGGCCACTGTCTCTATTCTGTTTGGCCCGTTCGAGCTGTTTGAGGGGATCGGCGCGCTTTTGGCACCGATGGAAACCATGCACGAGGTTCTGTCTGGGGCGTCGGAGCCTGGAAGAAGCGTGACTCCGCAAGCACTGCCACTTATTCGCAGTTCTGGCGGAGCGTTGATTGCTATCGCTCTTGGTGATGCGGATGGATGAAGTGGCAACCGATCCTCATTTCGAAGCGCGCGGCTTGCTGGCAGAAGTCGAACAGCCGGGCAGCGACCGGCCGATTTCGATTGCTAGAGTCCCGATCAAGCTGACGGTAACTCCGGGCGGCGTGCATCGACGTGGATCTTCTCTCGGCGAACACACTGAAGAAATCTTGCGCGTGGCAGGCGTCGTCGAGGCGCGTATAGCTATGTTGGTGCAAGTGATTGCGAAGCAACGCAAATGAGAAGGATCGTAGTATGAAACACAAGCCAAAGCGCCTGCGTCGGTCGCAGCTCGCCGTTCCTGGTGTTAGCGAGAAGATGCTGACCAGAGCGGCTGCGTCTAACGCCGATCATGTTTTCTGTGATCTGGAAGATGCGGTTGCTCCATCTGCAAAAACTGGCGCGCGCCAGACGATCGTTGATGCGCTCAATGGCCTAGATTGGGGCAATACCGTTCGGTGCGTTCGGGTCAATGATGTAACGACTGAATGGTGCCATGAGGACATCATCACAATCGTTGAGGGGGCGCGCGAGAATATAGACACGATCATGCTGACAAAGCCTTTCACGGCCTCGGATGTCCTGTTTGCGGATAAGCTTCTCACTCAACTTGAAAAGAAGCTCGGCCTGAAAAAGAGGATTGGTCTAGAGTGCCTGATCGAAGAAGTTGAAGCGATGCACAATGTGTGGGAAATCGCACAATGCTGTGAACGCCTGGAGTGCCTTATTTTCGGGATGGGAGACTATGCTGCCAGTCAGGGCATGGTTGTCAAGAATATCGGCAGTCAGGACGGATATCCCGGTGATCTCTGGCACTATCCACGCTACCAACTCACGGTCGCCTGCCGGGCAGCCGGCATTGACGCTGTCGATGGGCCGTTCGCCGATTTCAAGAACGATGATGCTTACCGCGATGAATGCAAGCGCGCGGCGACATTGGGAATGGTCGGAAAGTGGGCCATCCATCCGGCGCAGATCGAACCGGCGCTTGATGTGTTTACGCCAAACACCAAGGATATTGCGTTCGCCCGCGAGATTATCGACGTCTATCGCAAGGCGGAAGCTGAGGGTATCGGGTCGGTCGGGCACAAAGGTACGATGGTTGACGCCGCATCTGCTCGTTTATTTCAGAACACGGTCGACCGGGCCAACCTCATAGGATTATAGGAGTAGTTAGATGCCAGGTACAGCGACAGAAATGAGGGGCAGAGCAGGCTATTGGACCGAAGAGCGCCTATTGATGCGTGACATGGCCCGCGATTTTGCGCACAATGAAGTCCTTCCAGTTGCAAATAGGCTCGATCCGGAGAAGGGTGAAATTCCCCAGGACCTTATCGACAAGATGGGCGAGCTTGGCTTTTTTGGAATACTCATTCCCGAAGAACTTGGTGGATTGGGGTTAGGCTACTTTGAATACTGCATCGTTGCCGAAGAGCTTTCGCGTGCATGGATGAGTGTCGGCTCATTGATCGCCCGGGGCAATTCATTTTACCGGTCTGTGCCGGGTGTAACCAAGGAACACCGCGACGCGAAAGTCGCGCTGATGGCGCAGGGAAAGTATTTGGGCGCATTCTCGATGTCTGAACCTAATGCTGGTTCCGATGTAGCATCGGTTGCAACGCGCGCTGTTCGGGACGGCGATGAATGGGTGGTCACGGGTAACAAGTATTGGTGCACGTTTGCGGACCGCGCCGATTTTATCCAAGTGATTGCCCGCGTGGAAACCGAGCCCGGCGCACCGCGCTACGCGGGCCTTACATCGGTGACTTTCGAAAAACCACGAGGCGAGTTTCCCAAAGGTGTCTCAGGACATCCAATCCCCAAGATCGGGTATCATGGTTGGAAGACATTCGAACTCGCATTCGACCAGGCGCGTACGCCTGCTCGCCCGAAAGGCGAGAGTGAAGGCAAAGCATTCAAGATAGTCGCATCTGAATTGGAGGGCGCGCGCGCCCATACTGCTGCCCGCTCCATTGGCCTTGCGCAAGGCGCGCTGGAAGACGCGATTGCTTACGGGAAAGAACGTGAACAGTTTGGTCGGCCAATTTCGGACTTCCAGGCGATCCGCTTCAAGCTGGCCACGATGGCGACCGAAATAGAAGCCGCCCGCCAACTCATGTATTATGTCTGCAACGAACTTGATTCCGGGCGACGCTGTGACAAGGAGGCAGCGATGGTAAAATACTATGCCGCAGAAATGTCAGAGCGGGTCACGAGTGAAGGCCTGCAAATCATGGGCGGGGCGGGCTACACAACCCTGCATGCAATGGAGCGCTATTGGCGCGATGCCCGATTGACCAAAATTTTCGAAGGCAGTTCGGAAATACAGCTGCGTATTATTTCTGATGCAATGCTGGGTAAACCTACAAAGCGCTGATCATTCTCATGGCGATGGTTGAACAAGCTCGACGGCACCTTTTGACAATTGGTCCAATGTATCGAGGATAAGTGTTTTCTTGTCTTTCAGACGTTCAATCGGGCCTCCTACTCCTGCTGACAGGGCGGACGCTCCCAACTGAGATGGGAGTAAAATAGCATAGCCGCCCAGACCAGGAACGGTCTCGCCTGAGGAGAATACGTAGCCTTTGGTGCGAAAGCTCCGAACCTGATCGAGCGCACTCGCGGCGGTCGTGCGCCAATGTTCGCGCTTTGCCTCAACTCGTGTCCGCCGGATAATTTTCCCAATTTCTACGTCGGAATAGCTAGAGAGCAAGCACCAGCCCGTCGAGGAGCAAGCCAGAGGGTATAACATACCAGACTCAACGCGAGCTCTGTCAGGAGATTTGCCGATATAGCCAAGAATGTACTGAGAATAGATGCCATTGCGCATGGCAAGAACAGTCGATTCCCCCGTGATTTTGGATGCCTCTGAGAGCAGCTCAGGCAGCTGTCCGGCGCGTTTTTGGGCACGGCGCATCCAGGTTCCCAGCATCGTGACGCGGATGGTTGGATAGTAGGTTCGAGACCGGATATCCTGTTCCAAATAGCCCATAGTGACCAATGATTGGATAAGTGCCGAGGTGCTTGACTGTGGGATATCCATGCCGCGCGCCAACTCGGTCACCGTCATTGGGACCTGTTCAAGCGCAAATAGTTCGAGCAGTGTGAGCGCGCGTTCTGCAGATTTAATCGGTGGTGCATTCATAGCAGCATTCACATTTCTCTTTGAGGGTACCGGGCACTTGAAGCGCGACGATTACGATGAGCGGTGCGCGTCATTCAAATTGACGCTGTACCGCTCATCCTTGTTGTCGCTGCGCACGGGCGCTTCTGAAAACAGATCATTTGCATCTCAAATGTGATGGTCCATCTCATATCTGATGGACGGGGCCCACCTTATTGCAATGCCTTCCCCGTCTGTCAAACATTCTCGCCATTGGATCACCAAAAGTGGCGACCGTGGGAGGAAAAGATGAAAACCAGGTTACTCATGTGTTCAGCGCTCGCCCTTACAGGCTTTGCCCCAATCGCGCTCGCCCAGGAGACAGAGACAGCTCAGGTCGTAGAGGAAACTGACCGTCTTGGTATGATAGTTGTGACGGCTCAGCGGCGCGAACAGGACATATTGGATGTTCCCATCGCCGTAACTGCCTTTGACGCCAAAGCGCTTGAAGCGGCGGGGGTAACAAGTCTGCTGGATCTAAATTTCGCAAGTCCCAGTTTTTTCGCGAATACCTTGGCTGACCCGGTGAGCAATACGCCGGTTCGCATCCGCGGAATTGGTGCAGGTGGCAATCCGGGCTTCGAAGGTGCAGTCGGCATTTATATAGATGGTGTTTATCGTTCGCGAGCAGGCGCTGCGCTTACAACCTTCTTTGATATGGGCGGTGTTGAAATCCTACGCGGACCGCAAGGCACCCTGTTTGGTAAAAACACAACGGCTGGTGCCATAATACTACGCACAGCCGCGCCGGTGATGGGGGAATTCCAAGGAAGCCTCAGAGCTTCGGCCGGAAACTATAATACGCGTAGCGTTGAGGGCATGGTCAATATCCCGCTCGCTGACAAGGCATCGCTTCGTCTCGCCGCTCTTTATGATGAGACAGACGGGTTTTTTTCAAATCCCGTCGATGGCCGGGATACAGCGCCATCAAAGAATACGGGATTTCGTGCATCGCTTGCGTTTCAACCAACCGACCGTTTCGACGGACGTCTGGTCTTCGATTGGAGTGAATGGGACTCACCTGCGCAGTTTGGTCATTCGACGCGCATCGATAATCGCGACACGAATGGTCTCAACAATACGCTTTGGCCAAGCTTTGCGACCAATATCGCCTCAGGCGGCGCTGGTTACTGGTATTGGTCACCTGATCCAACCGGCGCAAACCCTGGTCCAGCAGATCCATTCTCCTATGCTATCGCTAACAACCGTAATAGCAGCTCGACGCTCAAACAACAGGGACTGACGCTTCACCTCAATCATGATCTCACCGATAATCTTCGGTTGCGTTCAATTTCAGGATATCGCGAACTCGTCAATGCAAATATTGGTGGTGATTGGGACTTCGGCCCCCTAGACTTCGGTCGTGCGCTTGATCTGGAGTATGAGTTCCAAACATTGTCGCAAGAGGTTCTACTAGAGGGCAATACCGACTTCGCGAACGGATCTGGCCTCGAATACGTATTAGGCTTTAACTATCTCCAGGAAGAGTTTGACTACAGTCGCCGTGCGAGCGTCGGCGCGCAATTTGGCCCGGCCTTTTCGATTTTGTTTAACCGGCTTGCCCGGCTGCAATTCGCCGATGGTCCGACGATCGGTCTCCCGGCCTGTAATGGCGGCGTCCCCAACCCAGCGCTTGGGTGTTTCTCAACCGCTCAAATCGGAACGTCCGGAGTAAATTTCCAGAATTCAGACTTCACGCATGAAGAAACATCCTACGGACTGTTTGGTCACCTGACGTATAATATCAGCGATCAGTTTGCAATTATTGGAGGATTGCGCTGGAACTCAATCAAGAAGGAAGGGACACACCGCAACAATGCCGCGGTCGGTCGCGCGGCCTATTGGGATCTGGTCTTCAGTCAGGCCGCTGCCTTCTTTTTCCTCAATGGGGCGGGCCTCTCCAGCCCTGACTTCGAAGCGAGTACCGACGAGGAAGAGATTACCTATGATCTGACCCTACAGTATCGCCCCAATGACGACATGCAGTTTTATGCCAAATATTCACGCGGCTTCAAGGGTGGTGGCATCAATCTTCAAAACGATGCGGCCGGCGGGCAGCCCGCAGCGGCGGGAACAAATTTCCCTGTTGGGCCTGGCAGGAGATTTCTTGCCGATACGCCCGAAAGTGTTACCTTTGATCCAGAATTCGTGGATGCTTATGAACTTGGCTTTCGCTGGGGGTATCTCGGGGCAGGGCGTCTCGGCGTAACCCTGTTCCGTTCAGAATACGATGACCTTCAGGTCTCGGTATTCAACGGACAGGTATTCCAGGTCATCAATGCCGGGTCGTCGAAAACTGAAGGGATCGAGATCGAGAATACTTGGGCGATCACCGATAACCTAACAACCAATATTGGTCTGACTTATATGGATGCCTCTTACGGCGACGATGTGGTCAATCTTCCAGCAGGGCGTCAGCGCGGGTTGTCTCCAGATCTTTCATTGGTGCTCGGAGCCCAGTATGAACGCCCTTTGACAAAGAATATCGATATCTATCTGAACGGGAACTACTCGTACTATTCGAAGATGTTTCTCGGAGAGGGTACGAGCATTACCGATCCTCTCGCGCTGGAAGTGCAAGACGCCTACGGCGTAGCAGGCTTTACGCTCGGACTTCGCGATCTTGGAAACTGGGACGTAGCACTCTTCTGCAAGAACTGCTTCGGCGAGGAGTTCTTTAACTACGCCTTCAACCACCCGTTCGTGTCAGGTGGATCGCCCTTGGGCAACCCCGGCGATCCCATGACTTATGGTGTTCGTCTCAAGAAAGAGTTCTAGAGCGTTTTCCACAGCGGCTGAATCGAGAGGGATTGAACGAACCCGCTGACGCGGGACTGGCGTAGTTATTGGCCGGAATGGCCTCCTGGTGAGAAGGTTTGGTTGTTGGACCATCCCTC
>Ga0105050_10009905_pt1 | contig 10558 bp, 12 predicted proteins | sample FRY01_FD_78088 | JGI IMG/M metagenome (GOLD analysis project Ga0105050, IMG submission 78088) | Freshwater microbial communities from Lake Fryxell liftoff mats and glacier meltwater in Antarctica - FRY-01 | ecosystem: Environmental > Aquatic > Freshwater > Ice > Glacier meltwater ... | reverse complement strand
GTGCGCCGCTGGGTGCGCCGCCGGGTGCGCCGCTGGGTGCGCCGCCGGGTGCGCCGCTGGCTGCGCATTTGTTGCTGGCCTTGCAGTTGTATCCGCCCCCGCCCGACTCGCCTGATGCTCTGCCGCAGGCTCAGCCTGAGGATGCGGCTATGCCCGCATATCTGGCGCTGGCCTTGCAGTTGTATCCGCCTCCGCCTGATACGCCGCCTGAGGGAGAGGGTACGCAGATGCATGCCCCCCCCCTCGAGGGTTTCGTGCACCGTGCGCATGATCAGGGAGGCTCTGTCTCCTCGGACTGGAGTCAAGAGGGCCTCTAATAAATTTGTGTCGGCAGCGTTCACGGGTGTAGACCACCTGCAGCGTCACGTGCGGCGTGTAGACCACCTGCAGCGTCACGTGCGGCGTGTACGCGCCGCGTTCACGTTGTTTTGAATAAATCAAATTATTACTAATTGTAGCACGAGAGACTTTCCTCGTACATGTTCGCTACCCCGCGCATAACACTAGACACCAAGAGCACGCACAGGCCCACGAGTTCCGCGCTGAAGAGCGCGACGAGGGTGTAGACCACCTGCAGCGTCACGTGCGGCGTGTACGCGCCGTACACTGAAAACACGAGGCCGACCCCGACAAGGCAGACTCCCTTGAAGGCCTGGGGGTACAAGGTCAGCGTCGCGTCGCGCTGCAGGGCCAGAAAGCACGACGTGTATAGGTGCATGAGCAGCAGCTGTGCAAAGAGGCACGCGTAGCCTCGCATTTCAGGGTCGCTCAGCAGCACGCTGATCAGGCAGGCCGACGCGTAAAAGTAGAGCAAAATCTGGGCGAGGAATTCCGTCGTTTTGGCACGATTGCGCACAGAAAACAGTAGCGACGGCATGACCGCGGAGAGAAGCAGCAGCGCCGACAGGGCAAACGGCGCGCGCAGCATGTCGACCGATACTGTGTGCGAGGCGCGCTTGCTCCACGGTATCACGACACACGCCACTTTCATGAGCCACGGCTGGCCACGCACGAAATGCATATGGTGAAAATCAAAACGCGGCTTTATATCTGGAAGAGAGCTCACTTTTATTTTGCTCACATTCTGAACTTCCCGTGGCGCTGCAAATGTGTAGACGGCCACAAATGCATTTTTTCACGTGTTTTAAATGCATTTTCACATGTCATAAAGAGCACCAGGTGAGACGGACGGGTCAATACAGAAAGCATGAACATGCAGCACGACTTTGAACTCGACTTTGAGATCTTGCCCACTGAGGCCATGCAGAGCATGCTTGTCTCCATGGACGCAGCGTGCCTCAGTCCCCACGCCGAAGTCTTCGTGCCAGGCAATGAGGATTGGCCGGTGCTGCTGTCTGCGGCTCTTGTGGAGACGGTCGTGCCGGTCGCACTCGTCGCGGTCGTCTCGGTGAATACACAGCGTCCTTTCGTTGCCAAGCCAAAGACCCGCAAGCAGGGCCGGTCGCGCTCGCTGCGTGTGTAGTGTGTTGCTGCAGCGTGTTTCGTTTGTAATAAACCATTCTGCACGATTATGCCGTGTGACATATGCACGGTATATGCGAGACGCTAACGCTCCAATGATGCGCGAGACGGATTCGCGCGAGTATGCGTCGCAGGCCACTTATGCGCACGGTGGTCTCATGTGCACAACCGCTGCGGTGTACTGGGCGCTCTCGTGCGTGTGCAACATTGTACAACCAATGTGCAGCGTGGTGCAGATGCAGTTGCTCATGAAGACGTCCGCAGAGACACACACGAAGATTCTCAACAAGAGGGCGTCGAACCTGGCAGAAACGCTGCAGCAGCACGAGGTGCTGCGCTGCATTGAGAAGCCGTGCACCTTGCACGCCGACGAGCTCTACGGGTACTGTACGGACAAGAATGCTGAAATGGTGCCGTTTTTGCACTTGACAGATATTTACAGCCTAGTACAGCAAGGAGAGTCGCTGCTCTTCACGGGGGGCGGGCACACCACCGCTCTGCATCGAGACGCAGGCGGCGTGCTGTACATGTACGACTCGCTGCCTGCTCGAGTATGTGCACAGCCGAGCGAGTCTGCGCTCACTGCCTCTTTGCGGGTGGCGCACCGCAACATGGAGCAGTTCACTGCTACGCACCTGCATCAGCGCCCAGCGCGCGTCGCTACAGATCTGTAGTCGCGATGAGTGTTTATTCGTAAATCACAAAATATCTACAATAAACTCTCCTGTGGGTATGAATCGCACTTGACTGAGTCACAGGGCGTCTCGGTCCAGCCTGCACGCTATCAAAGCGATGCCTGCTGGGTGCTCTAGCGGGCTCCCCAGCCAGTTCCATGGCGATCCGCATGTGCACGAGCGTCCGCCTGGCGTTCCGCATAGGTACGAGCAGCCAACTCGCGATCAACGCGACTCTGGCTGGGTCCGGCTTCGTCGTCATCGTCTCCTTGGAGATCCGCATTTGCACGAGCGTCCGCCTGGCCTTCCGCACCGATAGCATCAGCCAACTCGATTTCAAGGCGACGACGTTCAACGCGACGAGCAGCCTCGAGTGGGGCATTGACACGACGAGCCGCATTCTCACGGACACCCCTCTGCCGATCCGCATACTCACGAGTAGCCTCGTGGAGCTCAACGCGTCTCTGGCTGGGTCCAGCTTCGTCGTCATCGGTGTCTTCAATCAGATTCACCACTTCGTTATTCGAGGCAATGAACTCAGAGACTTTCTGGATATCCAGTGCCGATTCCTCCTCCTCTGTCAACAAATTAGTGTCATGAATCTCGCTCTGCACGCGTCCTCCGCTACCCCAACCCGTTAAAGCCACGCCGCCCACCACACCTAAGACACCCACTGCACGCCCTCGACGCTGTTGACGTGAACCCCCTTCACCATTCCTCGACACGGCGTCGCCGGCCGTGCTACGCTGTGATTGTTCGCGGCGACGTCCTGAACTGGATCCCTCGCCCTCGATGCTGCCGTCCCGACCTTGCCCTGGGGCTGGTTCGTCTCGTGTGGTCTTGGCGCGCTTTGCATCTCTGATCTCATTCTCGTCGGTCTGTGTACCTGACACAACACCATCCGCGGAAATTTGGTCTTGGTTTTTCCTCCACCAAGACTCTACTTCGTCGGACTTGCCAGAAAGTAAATACTGATTCGCCAGAGCTCGAATCTGCGGTACGCTATAATAACCCAACACTTCCGTCTCAGTTTTTCCATATTCAATAAATTCCACACGATTCAGCAGTATGCCCACAGGGATGAGCACGGAACGATCTCCATTGACATGGAAAATAAGGTTTGCGTCGTCAGGAAATTTTTTTTCAAGACGCGCGGCAGTCCACATAATGCTCTCTGGTGACGGAACGAAAGCGATGTTTTCCTTGACCTGTCGCTCAATCTGAATGCGAGTGAACGTAAGAGGCACAACATGTTTCACGGTAGCAGGTTCGTCATAATCAAACAAGCACCACCACAAAAAGACCTCCATGTCGGTCATGTACACCGAACTCTCCAGCTCGCTACTATCGACCCCTAATTTCTGCAGTTCAGCAAGCACCGAATCACAAATGCGTTTGATAATCACAGAACTTCCATGCGAACTATTTGTTTGAAGCTTGTTGTGCACCTCATTCAGGAAATATACGATTTTATCGATCACTTCGTCGGGCGATTTCTGGGCGATTTCACTGCGAAGGAAATCTTTCAACTTTAAAAACAGAATATGAATTTGCGGCTCGGGCAAGTTGAACTGGCGTGACATAACGCGCAGCTCTGTCTGTGTCAGTATGCATACTTCTTCCACTGCCATTACCGCCTCCTTTCCTTTGCCCCCCGACATCACACCTAAACAAGTGATGTAACACCTCTTGTGCAACCTCCTTTATATGGGAAATGCAATTAAAATAAATGCGACGGTCACAATCATTGATCAAAAAAGAATACAAAAAAGAATACAAAAAAGAACTAAAAAATAAATTTTCCCGCCACAAAAACAGGGTGAGAGTTCCGCCAGTGACACGTCCGGTTGAGCTGCTGTCTTTTCATGATGATGCTGATGCTGGACGGTGGGCTGGGAGCGTGCTGTGCCCGCACCTCGCGGACTCGAACCCGCGAGTCTGGCGTGCAGGCCATGGCCCTGACGGCTCGGCCAAATCATATTGGTTTTGGTTTGTTTGCAGCACTCACCCTGCAAATTGCTGTTCCGACGCGGTATATAGCGTCACGAGGTACGGGTTCGTCGCGTGCGTCTTGAGCCACGCCACGTCCTCGTCGCCGTTTTTGTCGTACCGTTGTTTGTGCTCTTTACTCCTCAATATTTTTCCCGCAAGCTTGAGCTTTTCCCACATAGGCTGATTGGCGACATTCGCAGCACCGTGTTTGTCAGGATGATGTTTCAACACCATCTTTTGCCATGCCTTGACAATAGCCGCAGTTGTGCTTTCCTTTGTGATGTCATCCCCGAGCACCTTGTACAGATCTCCGCGCGCTTTCGGTATTGCTGCTCGGGGCGGCTCTTTCTTCGCGCCAGGCGGCGGGCCTTGATGCGTGTTCGGCCGCGGCCCTGGAGCCGGCCGCGGCCCTGGAGCCGTCCGCGGCCTGGGAGCCGGCCCTGCACCCGCAGCCGTCCGCGGCCTGGGAGCCGGCCCTGCACCCGCAGCCGTCCGCGGCCTGGGAGCCGGCCCTGCACTTGGAGCAGGCCGCGGAGCCGCACGCGGCCCCGCTCCCGGGCCCTGCCACTTTTGCGGCCGGGGGCCAGGTGGACCTCGCGCAGGCTTAGCCGAAGGCGCCGGTTTTGGCCTCTTGTCGACATTTTTCACAAAGCGGGCCACTTTATTCTTCTTGGTTTGTGTCCAGCCAATGTGAGGTGGAATCAATTTGATACTTTCATAGTAGACAACGTCTCGACACATTGTGAATTGCAACAAATCATGAAGGGCTGGGTAAGTTTTTTTGAGCGCCTGCATCCCCAGGTCAACGTCCTTGGCACCGGGATGGAAAGTTGGAGGCTTGTTTGTGATCTGCCCCACAAACAGTTTTCCATCGTCATACATTCTAATTTTTTTGTGGTCTGTCATAGTTTTGCGAATTCGCGGCAACAATTTTTGCAATTTTTTGTACAAGGACACCATTTCCTGCCATCCCTTATCCGGAATATTCTCAGGACCTAGTTCAATCGGGAAGAACTTTGTTTTGGGGATCGCAGCCATTGTAGCGCCAGCCTCCTGTCCTTTAATAATTGAAGGATCCACACATCAGTGCACGTGTGAAGGAAAACGCTTTATTCAATCAACTACGACAACGTGTTAGCGTGACGGCGCCCGCGCCCGCGCCCGCCGGTCGCGTGCTGCCGGTTCATGTTCGGCGCGTTGATGTTATTGTTGCAGTGGAACGCCTGCTGCATGTCCGCAGAGAGCGCAGTCGGGTGGAGCACATTCGGCCGGCGCTCGCCCTGGCCGTGGTTGGGCGGAAACGCCGTGCCAAAGTGCAGATGCAGGTTGGCAACGCTGCGCTCGATGTTGCGCACGCTCTGCACGAGGTGGCGCATGCCCAGGTCTCCAGTCTTGTCATCCGGTGCTGACCGCAACATTTTCTGGCTCTCTTCGTGTTGTTGGAGCAACACGTGCACCAGCTGCTCGTTCGTGAGGCGTTCCCGCGCCGCTGCCTCCTCGCTCTCACATTCGACCTTCCACGCCGAAAAAGCGTCGTCTCGGCGCAGCCCCATGTGCATGGCGGAAAAGCCAGTACAAGCCAGTCGGGGTGAAAAGACCTGGCTCGCAGAATCGGACGGCACCACGCTCTCCGCCAGATCACAAAAGGACATTTCAGAGGCGCAATCTTCAATGGCGGGTCCGACGGGGACCTCTTCCACGTCGATCGCGACCACAATGTCTGCGGCGACGGACGTCAAGTGCGTGGTGGTGGGCAGGTCGAGACTAGTCATCTGCCCACGGTTGCGTGCATGAGGTACACGGTGGCGATCTTTTTTTTTTTGACCCCTTGTTGACCCCTTGTTGAGCCCCGGCATCAAACCCAGCACACCCTCTGAGGGTATTGCGGGAAGCTCGTCAGGTGTGACTTGTACAAGCGCATGGCAAAAAAAAGGTCCCCCCCGGCGCCCTCGCACCGGAAGGCTTGCACGCCGGGATTGAGTGAGAGGTGCTTGTCGATGGCCTGGTGAATGCGCAAATGCTTGTCGCGGTCAAAACGGACAGGCGGCGGCAGCGCGCGGACAAGCATTAATTCGCGGCGTCTCTGAGTCTGCTCCTCACTGCCGCAGGACGCGCCGCCGGCCCATAATCGCGACGCGCACACATATTGGAACATGCTGTGGAGCTCAGGCGAGCGATACGCTCAGTGGCGTTGCATCAGGCGCTTTTGGAAAAAAACATTGCGGGGCATCTTGAAGTCTATTCCGAGCCGTTGTGATATTAATGCGATAGTGAAATTGGTTTAATGAATTATGACAACAACGAATTCGTGGGCATGCACAAACCACAGCAACCCCCACAGCAATATTTACAGCAATATCCACAGCAGGATACACAGCAGTATTTACAGCAAAATCCACAGCAGGATCCACAGCAGTATTTACAGCAAAATACACAGCAATATCCACGGTACTATCGCAATTTACTGCAATATGAGTCACAGCCATATAGCGAGCATGAAGTCCTGGGAATGAACTCTTGCGAATTCTGCTGCTTGATTTTTATCGTTGTTATCCTCATCAGTTGCACGTCTGTTTGGTGGTTGTGATAGTGATTGTCTATTGCGGTGTCAAGGTCAGAATTCTATATTTGAGGAAATGGATTGTACACAGCGATGACAGCGTCAGGCATACATAGATCATATGTCAGTTTTTTGTTACCGGGTCAGGAGCCACTGCCGCCTGAATTGCGCCCTGCTAGCAAGGCCTTCGACTGGTGTGGCAAATGGCAATATTTAATGGACAGTGTGATCTGCTTTGTTGTCGTCTTGATGTTTTGTATCTTTTTTTTGTGGTGGGCAATAGCACATTGACACCATATACAATGTTTTTTATTGTTGTCACAACAAAAAGCAAACTATGCTGGAGCGCGCGGCGGGCGACCCACACGGGCCCTACCAACAGCATGGACCGCACCGAGCTCGACGCCCTGGTGTCCTTCATGATCGTTCACCACCCCATTCCTGCACTGCCCGTGGTGTGCGGGCGTGGGCAGGGCGGCGCCTACGAAGAGGCGGTCGCAAGCTCGCACGACTTGTTAGCCAACGGCATCAGGTTTCAGATGCTCCACGCCGAGAACGTGTCTGGCAATGACGCAGACGCAATGCGCGAGGCCAAGGGGGCCCTGCTCTCGAGAATGCACGTCGACATTGCTGCCGTCGTCGGCCCCGCGCCCAGCGCGATCAGCGACTTCCAAGTCGACACGTGCTACACCCTTTTCTGCTCGGCGGCGCGCGCCTACCAGGCGCTGTATCCCGGGTCGCCAGACCTCCGCCTCTGCGGCATGGACAGCGTGTGCCGGAGCGACCTGGTCCATTCGCAGACGCTTTCGCACCTGAGGGCAAGAGACGGCATGTTCGAGCCGGAGGAGGGCGACGCGCCGCTCGCGGTCGGCGCGCTGAGCTCGTACCGCGAGCTCATTCGCGCCGCGGTGGAGCAGCAGATGGCGGCGCAGAGGGGCTAGTCCCAGCCGTCCGAGGCCGACTTGATGACGTAGGCGGCGACGAGCCCGATTTCGGCTTCGGAGAGGCGTTCGGCATACACGGGCATCGCGTTTTTGCCGTTTTTAACCTGATACGCCACCGCCTTTTCATTAAAGCCCCCCATAAGATACTTTTCGATGGCCGTCTTCTTTAGAGTGCGGTCCGCGACAATGGCATTATGTCCGCTGGCGTGGCACACGGCGCAGTTCGCGCTGAAAATTTGCTCGCCAGTCTGTGCGCTCGGTCCTGGCGGGGCGCTGAGGCGCAGGCACAGCGCGGGCCGGCTCAGAGCAGGCACAGAGAGCATGAAGGCATGGCAGGACAGCCCGTGACCCGCCACAGCGATGAGACCAAGCAGGACCCGGTAAGCGTGCATTGCTGGCACGAGAGCGGCACGTAAATACACGGGAGCGTGTGCTTTTCCGGTGTCGAGCATTATATAAGACAACGACGGCGCGCTGGGCACGTCGTAGAGCGACTGCCACAGTGGTAATAGAAAGATGTCCAAGGTGAACGGACATCCGTTCTGCATCTCGAAGCCAGAAAATGCGAACACGCGCGAACAGCGGACACAGCTATTCACGACTTTGGTGCTCTTTATTATTATGTGCATCAAGTTCGACGGCATCCAGGTGCTGGCAAAACCGGACAAAAACGGCGTGTACGAATTCATTTTCCCGAAGTCTCGCAAACGCGTGCCGTTTGACGAGCACGTGCTCTTGAAGCTGCGTGAAGAGATGCGGGCGTGCCGTGGCGTCGTCATATTCGAGCTGTACTGCTTCCGGGCGCGCTTCCACGACCATAACTTCTTTGGCACGAGCGGCCTGCCGTTGCGCAAGACAAAGATCTCGCTCGCGGACATCGAGTCGATGTGCCTCACGATGGTCGCGACGCACACCGAGCACGGCGCCGACTGCCTGGAGCGCTGCGACAACATCCGCAGTTGGTTCGCACGGGGCCACGTGCCGATCCGCGAGGACGGGTCGTTCGCGTGGCCCGAGGGGGCCGACAAGCCGCTGGTGACGGTGTTTGACTACATAAAGGTCCGCAACTTCGACGTGGAGGTCCGCCTGCGCGAGATCAAGAAGCAGCTGAGCAAGATCAACTCGCCGCCCATCGAGGGCCTGGTGGCGTACATGCTGTACGTCCCCGGGCACGCGGAGCGCAACGCCTTTCCGGCGTGGGGCGAGGCGGGCCCGTACAAGGCGTTGCATTATTTCGCAAAGATCAAGGCCCAGGGCACGGTGCGCACCATGTGCGCGGCGGTGCACGGCAGCAACGCGACGCCGGGGCACCCCGCGCAGACGTGGGCGCAGCTGGCGCACCCGCTGCCGGACCCGAAGACGGGCGCGGCGCGCACCGCGCTGTCGATTCCGCTGTGCGAGGGGCGGCTCGCGGAGCTGCGGATGGCGCTGGAGTGCCAGACGTGCGTGAAGGTGCTGGTGTGTCACATCGACTGGTACTGGAACACGGAGCGGGGCCCGCCGGGGGGCGTGCCGAGCGACATGCGCTTCTTTCTGGTGCTCAAGGTCTTGTTTGAGCCGCGCAACATGCACGACCTGCGCCCAGCGGGCGACGTGTTCGCGATCCTGCGCCCGAAGGCGCAGGCGATCAAGGCGCTCGCAGAGGAGGCGCCGATGATGAGCGCGGTCGCCAAAGCCGCCGCGGCGTGGGCGGCGTGCAAGGTGGCGAAGACGACGGCGAAGGCGCGCGAGAAGCGCGCGGAGAAGACGCTGGAACAGAAGGAGGGTCACAGCGACTACAACCTAAAGACGGGCACGTGGTACACGGCTAAGGAGCAGGTGAAGGCGGACGAATCGCGCAAGGTGTTCGGGTCGTTTTTCGACGCTATTGGCCCTGCGCTGCAGAACGTCTTTACGAAGGAAGAGTACGCTGAGGCAGCAAGCTATCGAGCGCCGAAGCGGCCCACGCAGAAGGAAGAAGCCGCCCTGGAGTCAGAAAAACGCCTAATGCGTGGCATGATAGAGCGCTTCAATGACAAGCACCAGCATGTGGAACAGTCGTTGCGGGACAGTCTCACGAAGCGGGTTGCAGACACGGGCCTTGTAGTGGGCGTGGACATCATGTGGCCCGTGGTGGCTTCGAAGTCGTTTGTGAACCAAGCGTGGAAGGCCACCTTGCGCACCGACGCTCAGGAGAAGGCTCTGAGGGATGAACAGGATGCGGTGAAGCGCCTGGTCCGCTGGGCGGATTTTCGCGGCGAGTACTTCACGCGGGACTTCCGCGAAGACATGATCAGGCGCGGTGAAAACTGTGGCCTGATGATAGACACCTCTATGTGGCCATTTTTGAGTGCGGCCAATGCGAAGAAGAAGGAGATAGCTTACATGAAGCTAGATGTCAGCTCAAAAAAGGATCTGCCAGTGCTGTCTGCCGAGCTTGCCGCAAAGTGGCTGCCGCGGGCCGCCTCTGCCGCTGCGAGCAGCAAGCAGCCCGGTCGGCCGGCTGTAGATAGGGCGGAAAAACGACCTCTGAGCGCATTTAAGTCTGAACCGACCGCGTCAGATCTTGCAGGAAAAGCAGATCACAACATGGACATGCCGCCAGAGAAGCAGCCAAAGACAGTCGCCGTGGTAAGCGAAACCGCGCGTCTGCAGAAACTGCGAGACGAGGAGGCGGACTTGTCGCATGCGAGGTTAATGGCTCGTTTGAGCAAAAAGGGTGTAACAATCAAGCCCTGTGAGGTGTCCTTTGCGACGCCCTCTCGAGTACACTACGCAGACGACCATGTGTGAGTGTTGCAGTGGACTGTTTACTGAATGCTCATAAAGTTACATTGAACTATTGTGTTTGCTGTCGCCTATGTGTACCTGTCCACAAAGCCCACAAGCGCGGCGAGCAGCGGCATGTAGCCGTGCTCGACGCCGGG
>Ga0105050_10009902_pt1 | contig 10561 bp, 9 predicted proteins | sample FRY01_FD_78088 | JGI IMG/M metagenome (GOLD analysis project Ga0105050, IMG submission 78088) | Freshwater microbial communities from Lake Fryxell liftoff mats and glacier meltwater in Antarctica - FRY-01 | ecosystem: Environmental > Aquatic > Freshwater > Ice > Glacier meltwater ... | reverse complement strand
GAACTTTACCAACAGATTCTCGGGCTTTCGTCGCCCTGGGCCGTGGCCGATGTGCAGCTTGATCTGGAAGCTCAAGAGATCCGTGTTCGCGTTGAACATCCACGCGGTGCCAAGTTCCGGTGCCCGCTTTCTTCGTGTAGTCCCAATCCGAATATCGCTTGCTGTTGAGCGCCAATTCGACCAATCCCAAAACCATCATCAGATACCCAACGACCTTGGTCTTGTTGAGCGTTCCGGCGAAAGCTCGAAACTCAATTCGGTTTTTTCCGTGTGCCAAATGCGTGAGGTTGAGCAGATGGTATCGATCGGCTTCGCGGCGTCGTTTGGCGATCACACGGTTTTGGAGAGAGGTGCGATGAGTGATGACAAGCGAATTGATCCTGCCAAACTGACGATCGAACAAGCCGCAAAGATACTTTCTTCGGCCTGCCGCGAGCGAATCGAAGCGCCAACGCTCCAGGCGGGTGTTAACGACGGTGCGCCTACAAACGCGGACAGATCAATCAACCTGGTGAACTACACCGCTTGGCAAGCGAAGGAGATGGTTCGTGGAGAATAGCCCGATCGAGAATGCCTATTGGCTAAACCGTCCAATCTTGGAGCGCCAAATTTGGAACCCGCTCGAAGTCGACTCGGTTACGAGTCACCAGAGTCATGCGCTGGGCAATAGCAATGGAGGCGATCCGCAAATCCATCGTAGCTATCCGAATTCTTTGGGACTTTACATCTTCGAAGACTTCGGCTGCTGCTGTCGAAAAAGGCAATACTTGCGACGACGCAAAGTCACGCAGGATTGTTTCCAATCGCAAGTAGCCAATAACTGTCTTCGCGGGATCCTGCGAACTCTTGACGTACTTGGTCCAACCGCTTACTTGCTCGTGGAAGGAAATAATTGTGACATATATTTCCGTTTCACCGACGCTTGCGATCCTATTGGTCAGTCGATCGAACTCGGAACCACGCCGCCGCTGCAAAATTCCCAGATGATCGGTATCAAGTACGAACACTGTAATTACTCGTTGTTGAGTATATCGGCATGCCGCTCTTCACGACCTAAACGGAGAATTTCATCGAACTCTGGATCGTCCTTGAACGACCCGGATATCTTGGAGATCCAATTAGGTTTTTTGGCAGATCGCTCGGAGTCTATAGGCGTAACTTTAAGGTCGCGTACTTCCTGCTCAAGTTTTGCGACTCGTTCTTCAATACTTGGCATCTCATTTCTCAAAAAAAGCAGCGTAATTGACGCCAATTCCATTGAACGCTTGACGCAGTATATAGCAAACTACCATCGCCTAGGAAGTTGAGTTTTATGCCGATTGACCCCCAGAAGCTCAAGCCCAGCGCATTATGCCGGTTGCTGAACTCAACACCGCTCGGTGAAGTTACCAGCGAACGGCAACGATATCGCCATCGACGGCGTGCAGGAAGCCGGATTGGCGACGGCAAGCACGTTGAATTGATTCGTTATTGCGCATGGCTGCACATCGAACGACACCGACCGAAGTCCGAAGCCAATGGCGATCCGTATGAACGGATGAAAGAGAACGCTCGAGCGCGCAACGCTGCGCTGGCCTTAGCCGGTCGCGACATCGGTGAGTTGCCGGAGATCGAGAATCCAGAGCGGCGGCACAGTGCCTCGCGTAGCTTCCGCACATTCTGCGAATCCTATTTCCCGATGACGTTTCATCTTGAATGGTCGGCCGATCATTTGAATGTGATGAGCAAGATCGAAGAAGCGGTTTTGCATGGCGGGCTATTCGCACTCGCGATGGCGCGAGGTAGCGGTAAAAGTTCGCTCGCGGAGGTCGCTTGCATCTGGGCGGTTCTCAATGGTTACCGCGACTTCGTTTGTTTGATCGGCAGCGACGAAGGTTACGCCTGCGACATGCTCGACTCGATCAAAACCGAACTCGACGCCAACGCATTACTATTGGCCGACTATCCCGAGGTCTGCTCCCCAATTCAATCGCTAGACGGAATCTCCAATCGTGCCAACGGACAACTCTTCCAAGGCAAGCGAACGCAGATCGGTTGGACCGCGAAAGAAATCGTGTTGCCAACGATTGCAGGCAGCCATGCCAGCGGCGCGATCATCAAGGTCGCCGGGCTCACCGGCCTCATCCAGGGGATGAAATTCAAACGTCCCGACGGCAAGACCGTGCGGCCGAGTTTGGTCGTGCTCGATGACCCGCAGACGGACGAGAGCGCTCGGTCACTATCTCAGTGCGCGAACCGCGAAGCGATTCTCGCCGGCGCGGTGCTTGGCCTTGCCGGACCCGGCAAGAAAATCTCGGGCATCATGCCGTGTACCGTCATCCGTCCCGGTGACATGACCGACGTCATTCTTCATCGCGACCGGCATCCCGAGTGGAATGGCGAACGCACGAGGATGATGAATTCGTTTCCGACCAATGAGACGTTATGGCAACGCTACGCCGAGATTCGCGCCGAGGGATACCGTGCGGGTGACGGTGGAGCCGCTGGCACCGAGTTCTATCGCGAGAATCAAGTCGCGATGGACGAAGGGGCCAATGTTGCCTGGAAAGAGCGTTTCAACCACAACGAGTTGTCCGCGATCCAGTATGCGACGAACTTGAAGCTACAAGACGAAGCTGCCTTCTTCGCGGAATATCAAAACGAACCGCTGCCCGAGGAACGCGTTGACGCCGACCAACTCAATGCGGATCAAGTCGCGTCGAAAACAGACAACCTGCCGCGTCGCACCGTACCAATCTCCGGCAACCACCTTACGGCACTCATCGACGTGCAACAGAAATTACTGTTTTACGTTGTCGCCGCTTGGGAAAATGATTTTACCGGCTACGTCGTCGACCATGGAACGTATCCCGATCAAAGCCGAGCCTATTTCACACTTCGAGATGCAAGACACACGCTGGCGACTTCGGCCGAAGGCACGGGGCTCGAAGGCAGTATTTGCGCCGGCGTCGAATCGCTAACCAGCGACTTGCTCGGTCGCGAATGGCAACGTGACGACGGCGCTGTGATGAAAATCGGTCGCTGCCTGATCGATGCCAACTGGGGACACTCGACCAACGTCGTGTATCAGTTCTGCCGATAAAGTTCGCACGCGTCGATCTTGCTTCCTTCGCACGGTCGCTTCGTGGGTGCGTCGTCGAATCCGTTCAGCGAATACAAACGGCGACCAGGCGATCGTGTGGGACTGAATTGGCGGGTTCCAAGCGTTCATGGCAAGCGAGCAATCCGCCACATCATCTACGACACGAATTGGTGGAAGTCATTCACGCATGCAAGACTCGCGGTGTCGATGGGCGATCATGGATGTCTCTCGACCTTTGGTAACCAATCCGAGACGCACCGCATGTTCGCTGAACAAGTGACCGCCGAGTACTTCATCAAAACCGAGGGCCGCGGCCGCACGGTCGACGAATGGAAGGCCCGACCGGAGCAGCCGGACAACCACTGGCTCGATTGTCTCGTTGGCACCGCCGTCGCGGCGTCGATGCAAGGGGCGCTGCAAGGGACGCTGCAAGGGACGCTGCTGTTTGGAACCGACAATCAAGTGGCCAGCGGTCGCGAGTGAATCAGCTTCAAAGAGCTCCCGCGAAGAAGGAAAGGATAGAAACGGAGGCTGCTAATCGTTTGGTGTTGGCCCCGGAGCAGGTTACGCACTCGCCCCCATAGGGACCAGCCAAATGCCGAACGGTCGTTTAAAATGCTGGTGAAACCTCTTTATTTCAGATCGGTCCGAAACTTCCGACCTTCCACGTAAACTTCCGACTGGTTAAGATTATGCAGGGTGTTCCTACAGAAGGTGAATTGCCTGTGAATCGTGTTCTTTCATTACTGCTGATTCCGTTGTTCATGCTGGGGCAAGCGATGCCTCATTCGCATGCCGGGACCGGCGTATTTGAATCGGAAGACCAGGCTTCGCGGCCTCATGTGCATCTTTCGGTCGATCATTCGCATCATCACGGTGATGACCAGGGCCATGCCGATAACGAGCAAAATGATAAGCCAGTAACCAGCGAAGCGGATAGCCGTGGGAGTTCAGCCTATTTGCTGCCGTGTGGGTATGATGCCGGTGCCATTTACGTTGGTCAGAACTTTGCATCGATTGACCGTTCTTCAGCGCCCATTTCCATTGACGTCGGTGACTTTGGAAGCGTCATCGAATTTTGGGGTGATTTGGGTGTGCCTACGCCTGCATCCCTGCGGCCAGCTTGGTCCGAGAGGCATGCGGGGCTACCGATATATCTTTTAGTGGCATCGCTACGTCTGTAGCAGACGGCCATCACCGATTCGCTGTGCATTGATTGCGGCGTTTCTTTATCGGTGATTTTGCACACTGTTTTTTTCGCTTGAGATTGTTTTGTCGCTTGCGCCTGCGCGCATGGTTTGACGATGCGCTCGAGTCACTCCATGAGTTCTTCTTGCCGAGATCAAAATGATGAAACCAATAGTTTCCATTGCCAAGTCACTGGTAGGTCCAGCGATTGTGGTAGCCGTATTGTTTGCGGGCTGGACGTTCCGCAAGCAGTTGTTTCTGCAACAGGAATCAACTGCGGCTTCGGACGATAAGGCGGTAGCAGCGTCGGCTGAAAAGCAAACCGTGCTGGAGATCAGCGAACAGGCTCGAAAAAACATGTCGCTAGTATCCAAGCCTGCGCGTCCTCAATCGTACTGGCGAACGGTCGTGATTCCTGGTGAAGTTAACGATCGTCCGGGGCTGTCCGATCGTGGCGTCACGTCGCCGGCTGTCGGGGTTATCACCGCGATTCATGCGTTCCCTGGCGACACGATGCGGCCGGGCGAACCGCTGTTCTCGCTACGCCTTTTCAGTGAGTACCTGCAATCGACGCAGACCCAGCTTTTCAAGTCGCGGCAGGAAACGGAGATCGTCCAGGCGGAAATCGACCGGCTTTCCGGTGCAGTCAGTTCTGGGGCCGTGTCGAAAAGAAAAATCATTGAATTACACAGCGAAATAAGTCGGCAGAACACGTTGATCCAGGCCACTCGACAGGAATTGCTCACGCGCGGATTGACTCCGGCTCAGGTCGAGCAGATTGAATCGGGAACGTTTATCTCGACCGTCGAAGTCGTCGCACCACCAGTCCGAGATTTGGAAGCCTACTTAAAACGATCTGATCCCCAGCTCATCGAGCCGGTCAGTTTCGTCGACGAAGTAACGCAGAACCAGGGTATCGCGTACGAGCTCCAAGAGCTTTCCGTCGAACTCGGGCAACAGGTTCAAGCTGGTCAATTGCTTGCGAATTTGTCGAATCACCAAATGCTGTACGTCGTTGGCCACGCGTTCAAACGTGAAGCCGCATTTCTCGAGCAGGCCGCTCAGGAGAAACGACCGATCGAGATTGAATTTGCCGAAGACGACAATGATCGCTGGCCGGAGTTGCAGCAAACGTTCAAGATTCGCCATCTCTCAAACACGATCGACAGGAACAGCCGTACGTTTGATTTCTTTGTACCGATGATGAACCAGTCGCGGTCTTACGATGACCAAGGACGCGACTTCCTCGTCTGGCGTTTTCGACCTGGGCAGCGTACTCGCATCCATGTGCCTGTGGAAAAATTCGACAATGTGTTTGTGCTGCCCGCCGAGGCGGTTGTCCGAGAGGGACCGGAGGCGTATGTGTTCCGTCAAAACGGCGACCTGTTCAAGCTGATTCCCGTTCACGTGCTGCACGAAGATCGACGCTCGGTTGTGCTTGCCAACGATGGCAGCATCACGGCAGGAGCCTACCTGGCACAAAATTCCGCAGCTTCGCTCAACCGTGTGATGAAGTCACAGTCGGCCAGCGGTAAAGAACCGGGCGTACATGTTCACGCTGACGGCACAACTCACGCGGCCCACTAAGGAAATTTATTCATGCTTGATACTATTATACGATGGTCGCTGCGCTACCGGATGCTGGTCGTTTTCGTCAGTCTCTTTGTGTTGGTCTATGGATCGTATTTGGCGACACAGATGTCTATCGACGTCTTTCCTGATCTTGACCGCCCGCGCGTTGTCATCATTACCGAAGCTCCCGGACTAGCGACCGAAGAGGTCGAAACGCTTGTGACGCAGCCGATCGAGATCGCGTTGATGGGTGCCAACGGCGTCCAAGCCGTTCGAAGTCAATCGGCCGCGGGATTGAACGTCATCTATATCGAATTCGATTGGACGACAGAAATCCGTGCGGCTCGACAGACCGTCCAGGAACGATTGTCAACGCTCGAAGGCGTCTTGCCTGATGGGATTCGTCCCCAAATGACACCTCCGTCTTCGATCATGGGCCAAATTATCGTCGCGGGGGTTTACCGACAGAACGGTCCGGATGGCGGGCGACTTGCGCAAGTCGGTAACACCGAAATGATGGCCGAAATGGTCCTGGGTGAAATCCAAGATTTTCAAATCGGTGTTTGGATGCCTGGCAACCGGCATGACTTTTCGACATGGAAGAAAATACAGACGCAAGAAATTCAGTGGACCGCCGACGCCAGCGGTCTTTCGCTAGCCACCGGTTCTTCCATGAACCGCAAGTCGCTAGCCGCGGGTTCCGATGATACCTCGGGCCGTGAAGAACCGGCGGCTAGCGCCTTGCCGCTCACAGGAACTGCCTCGATCAAGATCAATGGAAAATCATATGAAGCATATTTCTACACCGATGCAAAACAACAACTCGAACTTCGTACGGTCGCCGACTGGATCATTCGACCACGGTTGCTCAAGACGACCGGTGTCGCGGAAGTCTTCATGCTCGGTGGTGATCGCAAGCAATATCAGATTCTGATTGATCCCACCGCACTGCTCGAATACGACGTCACGGTACAAGACGTTGAACAGGCACTGCGAGAAAGCAACATCAACACCAGCGGCGGTTTTGCAGTCACGGGTGAAACCGAACGCCCAATTCGCGTGTTGGGTCGACTGGGGCCGGAGTCACGGATTGTGATCCAAGATCTGAAGAAAGTTCCCGTAGGCAATCATCCCAAGCGAGCTGTTCTGTTGGAGCAAGTCGCTCGCGTCACCGAAGGCCCACAGTTCAAGCGTGGTGACGGAAGCGTCGATGGTCGGCCAGGAATTGTGTTCACAACCGTCAAGCAACCTCACATCGATACACGCGAATTGAGTGATGCGGTTGCGGAAGCGTTTGTCGAAGTCGAGGCGTCGTTGCCAGCGGACATCGTCGTCAACTCGGAACTGTTTCGGCTGAGAAACTTCATTGACCGAGGAATCTTCAATGTTGCCGAGGCACTCGTGATCGGTGCGATGCTGGTCGTCATCGTGCTGTTCTTATTCTTGCTGAACTTTCGCACGACGTTCATCACGCTCACGGCGATCCCGCTATCGCTCGTGCTAACGACATTGACGTTTAGAATCATGGGTTGGCTCAGTGGCACCGAGCTTTCCATCAACGTCATGACGCTAGGTGGAATCGCCGTCGCGATGGGGGAACTCGTCGACGACGCCATCGTCGATGTCGAAAATATCTTTCGTCGAGTGAAGCAAAACAATCTGCTGCCCATTGAGAAGCAAAAATCTGCGATCGTCGTGACCTTCGAGGCGAGTAAAGAAATCCGCAGTTCGATTGTATTTGGCACCGCGGTCGTGATCCTATCGTTCATGCCGCTGTTCGCACTTTCCGGCGTGGAAGGACGATTGTTCACGCCGCTTGGTATTGCCTACATCGTGTCGATTCTTTCATCGTTCGTCGTTTCGATGACCGTCACGCCGGTGCTGTCCTTCTATCTACTACCTCAATCCCGTGCAACGCACCAAGAAGGGGACGGGTTTTTGTTGCATGGATTGAAGGCGATCGTAACGCATCTGATCCGTTTGAGTATGGCGATGCCGCGAACGCTGCTGATTTTGACTTGGCTTGCAGTCGTCGTCGCTGCGTGGCAGATGTCGACGCTGGGTCGAAACTTCCTGCCGCCGTTCGACGAAGGCAGCATTCAAGTCAATGTCACCTTGCCGCCAGGTTCGTCGCTGGACGCTTCCAACAAAGTTTCAGGAGCGATTGATTCCGTCTTTCAGTCGATGCAAAAAACTGCTGACAATCCGGATGGCGAAATTTTGCACTTCGTTCGTCGAACCGGTCGAGCCGAGATGGACGAACATGCGTCGCCCGTCAACTTCGGTGAATACATTCTGAGCATGAACCCAGAATCGCCGACAAAGCGTGAAGAAATCCTCGCCAGCCTTCGCGAGAAAATCAGCAACGAAGCTCCTGGCGTTGACATCGAGGTCGAGCAGCCACTTGCTCACTTGATTAGTCATATGATCTCGGGCGTCTACGCTCAAATTGCGATCAAAATTCACGGCGACGATTTGGACACGTTGCAGCGAGTGGCCGATCAGGTGAAAACAACGATTAAGGACGTGCCCGGAATCACGCCGCCAGTGGTAGAGCCGATCCAAGAGACAGCCGAGTTGCACATCGCTCTTCGAGCCGATGATTTGGCATTGCACGGACTGACTCGACAGTACGTCGCGGACGTTCTGCAAACGGCATTGCAGGGTGAAGTCGTGTCTCAGGTTCTTGAAGGGCAACGCCGCTTCGACTTGCTCGTCAGACTCGAAGAGGAATTCCGCACTGATTACGCCAACCTTGATCGGCTCCGCATCGACTTGCCTGATCGGAACGGACAACCTGATCGCGGACAAATCGAATTGCGAGAAGTAGCAGACGTGGGTGTCGGGACAGGTCCAAACTCGATCAATCGCGAAAATGCACGCCGACGGATTGTCATTCGCTGCAACACCGAAGGACGCGATTTGGCCGGAGCGGTCGGCGATATTAAACAACGCATCGGCGACAAGTTTGAAATGCCTGTTGGATATTTCATCGAGTTCGGCGGGCAGTTCGAGAGTCAACAGCGGGCAACGCAACTCATCATCGTGCTTGCAGGCGTTTCAGTGATCGGCATGTTCGCGGTGCTGCTGGTGCTGTTCCCGTCGATCCGCATTGTTCTGCAAATCTTGAACGCGTTGCCCACTGCATTCATTGGCGGCGTGATGGCGCTCGTCATCACTCAGCAAAGCCTCACCGTAGCAAGCCTTGTCGGTTTCATTTCGCTCGGCGGGATCGCAGTTCGTAACGGAATTCTCCTGGTGACGCACTACTTCCATTTGATGAAAGAGGAAGGCGAGGATTTCACGCAAGAGATGGTCGTGCGCGGAAGTCTCGAACGACTTGCGCCCGTCTTGATGACTGCTTTGACTGCGGGCATCGGCCTGATTCCTTTGGTTTTTGGCGGTCAAGAACCCGGACGCGAAATCCTTTACCCGGTCGCGACGGTCATCCTTGGTGGACTAACTACATCAACGTTCTGCGAGTTCTTGATTCACCCTGGAATCTTTTGGAAGTATAGCGGCAAAGATGCCGCGCGACTCGCGAAACAAGAAACAGGGGAGGACGAACTAGCCATGACCTGAGCAACCTTTTACTTCACAGACAAATTTCGTAACGCACTTTCCCACATCCAAAGGATCTCTTGAATGAAAATTCAAAACACGTTCGCCTTACTGCTCACCGTCGCAAGTCTTGTCGGCTTCGTTGGCTGCAAACAGGAAACCACTTCGACAACACCGACTCCTCCATCCGCAGATAGCGGGGACACACATGTCCACGCCGATGGAACGGAACACGCTCCGCACGACGTCCACGGTGCCGGTCCGCACGACGGAACCGTGGCCGATTGGGGAGGCGGCAAGTATCACGTTGAGTTCACGGTCAATCACGACAAGCAAGAGTGCACGGTGTACATCCTTGGCGCTGACGAGAAGTCGCCGGTTCCGATCGAAGTCGCAGAAATTGAAATGAGCATCACCGATCCCGTGATGCAGGTCACACTGAAGGCTGCACCTCAAGAGAGTGACCCTGCGGGCAGGGCATCTCGCTTTGTCGGCAATCACGAAAAGTTGAGCGTTGTTCAAGAGTACGCCGGAACGATCTCGGGCGTCATTGATGGCACACCGTACTCCGGTGACTTCAAAGAAGAACCGTACGGCGATCACGACCACTAAACAATTCGCTTGGCGAGTACTTCCTGCCAAGCGGCAAAGCTGAGGTGGCCCCCAAATACAGGGCCACCTCAGTCGTCCTCTTGTTGGAGATGGGTTCGCGACGGAGCGGCGTTTTGGACTCGAGAGATGAACAGGCAGGCAAGGCGTATTTTGGCTAATTCAGTAAACGAACAAGCGTCAACCTCCGCATGGAACATTTCGTTTTTAGTTGCTTTCTCACGGCTATTTGAGTGATTCGATGACTCAACATCCTTCGGTACGGGCATTTGACAGGAGGTAATTTCATCCACTCGACCATGTCCTTTAAGCGTCTCGACATACCGCCTGGCCGGGATGTTCGCAAAGTCATTTTCCATGTGCTCGGTGATGTAGTCCGTCACGGCGTCACGCAGCTTTCCCTGGTTCCCCTTGAGTAAAAAAAACATGGCTCTTCCGCAAAATCTGTGGGTAGATTCAGATTGGTTTTCAGTAGCGTTTCAGGGTTGGCACAATCTTGAGGTCTTCGCCCATGCTGAATCCAGGGCGCGGAATTTTTTTAGGCATCCG
>Ga0105050_10009901_pt1 | contig 10562 bp, 8 predicted proteins | sample FRY01_FD_78088 | JGI IMG/M metagenome (GOLD analysis project Ga0105050, IMG submission 78088) | Freshwater microbial communities from Lake Fryxell liftoff mats and glacier meltwater in Antarctica - FRY-01 | ecosystem: Environmental > Aquatic > Freshwater > Ice > Glacier meltwater ... | reverse complement strand
CGGGCTTGTCGGCAACGAGCAGGGGCACGGCGGGCTTGTCGGCGGCGGCCACGGGCAGGGGCACGGCGGGCTTGTCGGCGGCGGCATCGAGCAGCGGCACGACCGGCTTGTCAACGGGCGCGGGGGGGGGCTTGCGGGACACGATCATGGTCACGGTCGGGGTTTCCACGGGCGCAGCGGCGGCGGCGGCGGCGGGCAGCGCGGCGACCAGGGTGTCGATGTCGGCGGCGACGTCGGCAGCTCCCGAGTGCGCCGAGTCCGCGCCGGCGAGCGCGGCGCAGAGCACCGCGAGCAGCAGCACAGACAGGCGGCGCGCGTGGCAGGTCGGCATGTGCTGTGCGCGGGCGCGGCCGTGTTTATATACACCTCGGCCCGCGGCGCGGCGCGCTCACGCGCGCAGGTTGCTGAAGACGGTGTTCCAGCACTTGGAGGACGCCATCTCGCCGTCGGCGTCGGTGTAGACTTCGGGCGCGGCGCGCTTGCCCAGCACCGAGGAGCCGCTCTCGGCGCTGCCGGCGCCGGAGGCGACGTACAGCATGCGGTGCTCGTTGCTCTGGCGGTCCTGCACCAGCTGCATGTCGCGCGTGCTCTTGGCCTCGGTCTCCTGCATAAAGTCCTTGAGCTGCTGGCGCGTCGCCTCCATTTCGGCGGTGGCCTGCCCGTGCGCGGCGGCCGCCGCGCACGCGACGGTGAAGGCCGGGTTCTTCTCAAAGTCCGCCATGCCCTTGTACTGCCCCTCCTGGCACGCCGCCTCGATGCCCTGCAGGAACGCCTTCTGGTGCTCCTCGGGGATCTGCAGCGACTTGATCCACGGCTCGATCTTGCTCGCCAGCATGCTCTTGAGCTTGTCCTTGTTGCCGTCGATGATGGCGGTGAGCGCAGAGTTCATCTCGTGGTTGGACTTCTTGAGGCTCTCGATGTGCGCCATGAGCTTCTCCAGCGAGTGCGCCTGCGTCGGCGCGGCGGCGGGCGCCGCGGCATCGGCGGCGGCCTGTGCCACCACAGGCAGCGCCGCCGCAGCCGGCAGCGCGGGCACGGGCTTGGCCGCGGACAGGTCAAGCGCGGGGGGCGCGGCGTCAATCGCCGCGCTGCTGGTGGGGTGGGCGGTGGAGACCATGGCGAATGCCCGGCATGCGCCGCCTTCTTATATACCCCGCGCAGGCCCTGGCATGCAACACGCGCCGCGCCTGCCGGCGCGTGTGTGCCGCGTCGCGCATTTCGCGGCGCGCGCCGCGCGGGAGCTCGCGCGCGCCGCATAATTCCAGCAAGCGCGGGAGGGCGCGAGCTTGGGGGGGGGCGGGGCTAGCGCAGGCGCCCGAGCGCGGCAAACGCCGTGCGCAGGCTCGCGCGCGCTCCCTGCGCGGCCGCGCGCACGCGCTCCTTCAGCGCGATGCTGCCCCCCGCGTCCGCGGCCGCTGCGCACGCCGCGCCGCGCCAGGCCGGCGCGGGTTCCAGCAAGCGCGGACCCGCGCCGGCGCCGGGGCCGCCGCAGAAGCTGCCGCCCGCGGCGGCGGCGCCGACCGCCGCGCACAGCGCGGGCGGGAGCTCGTCCGTCACGGTGTAGACCCAGCACGTGTCGTGGTACGGGACGCGCACGATGCTGACCTCGTTGACGACCTTGCGCGTCACGTCCATGTTGCCGTCGAGGGCCGCGGTGTACCCGAGCGAGATGCCGCGGTACAGGCCGTTGCCGATGAGCTCGTACAGCAGGCGCGAGCGCGCGCTGTCCTTGGCAAACGCCATGATGACGTGCAGGCGCCCCGCCTCCTCGACCCACGCGTACACCACGGTGCCGAGCACCTCCTTGGTCGCGTCGCCGTGCTCGAGCCACACACGCACGCCGCACAGCTCGCGCGCGTCGACGATCGCGCGCAGCTCCGCGGGGCTGAAGAAGAACGTGCCGCCCGCGGCCGTGCCCGGGTCTGCCACGCCGCACACGTAGTAGTGGTCGCGGGCCGGCGCGCTGTGCATGCCGCCGATGCCGCCGGTGCCGCCGATGCCGCCGATGCCGCCGATGCCGCCGATAATTGGCGCGCTGTGCAGGCCGTCCATGCCGCCCAAGCTTGGCGCGCTGTGCCTGTCCTGCCTGTCGTGCATGTCCTGCATACTGTGCACGGTGTCCGTGCTGCGCCGCGGGGCGCTGCGCGGCACAGCCACCTATATATGCCGCGGGGAGGCGTGCCGGGTTTGCCCCAACCCAGCTCACGGCTGCGCTGCGGGTGCGGGGGGCGGTGCGTCCCATCCGCCCGGCAGAAGGCGAGGCGCGCGCGCGCGCGCGCCCCCGCGCGAGTACCGAAACCCCCCGCCGAGCAGCCGAGTGACGCCCTCGAGCCGGCGCATGCAGCCCGCCGCCCCGTCCCGCGCAGTCTCGACGAAGAGCTGCATGAGCTCCACGCCCGCGGTGAACAGCGGCGAGGCAGCGCCCAGGCGCTGGTGTCCGCCCATGGCAAACGCCAGCGCGTGCTCCGCGGGCACGGGGTGGAAGGGGCCCACGGTCTGCTCGAGCAGGACTTCCGGGAAGTATCGGCAGGGCGCGTTCGCCGCGAACCGCCCCCAGTGGTACGGCAGCCCGTGCTCGGACAGCGCGGCGGAGCGGTCCAGCGCAGCGGCCACGGCCACGCACCGGGGGGCGCCCTCGATGCGGCGCGGGACCCGGATGTGCCTGTGCTCGCGCCCGTGCCCGAGGGCGCCGTGCCTGCTGACGCCCCACGTCCACAGCGCGCCGTCCGAGGTCACGACCACAAAGTGCGATTTTGCGCAGGCCGCGGAGCACACCCGCGCGCCGCCGAAGGCGGCCGCGGTTGCCACCCTGCGCGGCACGCGCGAGTTGCCGCTGTGCATGCGTCCCCACGCCCACACCGCGACGCCGTCGGCGGCCACGGCCAGGCTCACGTTCGAGTCGGCCGCAATCTGCACCGCGCGGTTGTTACCGAGGGCCTCGAGCGGCAGCCGCGTGGGGAGCAAGCGGTGCGCGGCGGCGGCGCTGCAGCCCAGGGCGCCGTAGCTACCGAGCCCCCACGTCCACACGAACCCGCTGTCGTCGAGCGCGACGCTGTGCGCGTTGCCCGCCGCGACCATGCAGACGCGGGTCGCGCGGAAGTCGTCGGCGCCCACGACGGCGAGGGTGGCGCGGTTTTCGTACGCAAACCACGCTGCGGGTGGAATCAGTGCGTCCGGAGTCCCCGGGGCTGGGTGCGCAAAAACCTGCCCGAGGCGGCCGTGCATGGCGGATCCGCAGCTGTGCACTCGCCCGTCGCTTGTGAGCACCAGCAGGTGCTGCTGCGCACACGCCGCCAGGACGACGAGCGAGTCACCGACACTCCCGCCGTGCACCCTCGTGGGGACGGCCAGGGTCTCCCTGTCGCCGTGGCCCAGCATCCCCGTGTAGTTGTTGCCCCAGGTCCACAGCGAGCCGTCTCCGAGCACACACGCCTGCGCGCCGCCCGCCAGACTGCTGGAGAACAGCAGCACGGGGTGCGCGGAGGGCACAGCACAGCGCCCCAGCGTGACTTCGCCTTCTGCGTCCAAGTCGCCGGGCGGCGACGTCTTCCGCCAGAGCTGGCCGTCCGACGTCACGACCGCCAGGCCGTTTCTGTCAAACACCAGCGCCATGCGCGGGTCGCGCGTGGTTTTTTGGCGCGCGGCGCACGCGCGCATGCCGGCATATATACCCCGCGGGCGCCGGCGCGTGCTCGCAGCACTGCGACTCCGAGCAAAGTTCCGGGGGCGGCGGGGCGCGTGCGTATATACGAGGCGGCGCGGCGCGCGCGCCATCGCCATGCCGGGCGCGCTGCCCGTGGCGCTGCCGTGCGGCGAGAGCGCGGCCGTGCACGCGCGCACGCTGGGCGCGCACGTGCGCGTGGCGCTGCGCGAGAGCCACACCGGGACCGTGCACGCGGTGTTCCCCGCGCCCGCGCTCACGTCGCTGCCGGCGCACGTTGCGCTCGCGCTGCTCGAGCAGATGCGCACGGAGCGGCGCGCGGCGCTGTCGCTGGCGCTGGCCGGCAATGGCGTGGTGGTGCACCTCGCGCTCGAGCCCGTGGACGCGGCGGCGGGCACGTTCGTGCTGCGCTACGGCGAGCGCGCGGCCGCGCACCGCGCGGCGCCCGCGGGCGACGAGGCCGAGCACGCCGCGGCGCCGCGCAAGCGGCCGCGCCGCGGCGGCGAGCGCTCAGAGCGCGAGGCGGAAGCGCTGCCAGCGCGCGAGGTCGGGTAGCACGCGCCCGAAGTTGCCGTTGTCGACCTCGACGCTCGCGAGCGGGACCGCGCTGCCGTCGAGCGCGACCACGTCGCCGCCCGCGAGGCGCGCGAACGCGGGCATCGCGCGCAGCAGGGCGAGCACGGTGTGCGGGTGCAGCCCGACGTCTCCGCGCGCGGCCTCGCGGATGCGCGCCTGCTCGGCAAAGGACAGCTGCTCCGTGCACTCGGGCGCCTGCGCGCCGACCAGGCTGAGCAGCGGGAGCATCGCAAACTGCGCGCACTGCGCCTCCGCGTGGAAGCTGCGCAGCCGCTCGTCGACGTCCGGGAACTGCCCGCCGGCGCCGAGCAGGGCGCCCGCGCCCGGGCCCCGCGCGGACGGGCGCGCCGCGGCGAGCGCCGCGGCGCACGGCAGCAAGTTCGCGCACGCCTGGCGCACGATGCGCCGCAGCGACGGGTACGGCACGCCCGCGCGCGGCAGCCCCGGGTACCGCAGCGGGACCGGCGCAAAGGGGCTCGCGCCCGCGCTGCAGAAGTTGTCGAGGAACTCGTGCGCGAACGCGCTGCTCACGCGCAGGTACATCGCGCTGCGCACCGCGAGGCGCACCGGCGGCGCGGCGGGGTCGCCGGGCGCGCGCACCAGCAGCGGGCACATGCCCGACGCGCGCCCCGCGTTGGCGCCAAACTCCCAGCCCTCGAGGCTGACCGCGCCCGCGGCGTCGACGACGCCCATCGCGAGCCCGACGTGCATGCTCCCGTCGCGCCCGCGCAGGCGCTCGTACAGCGTGAGCAGGCGCGCGCCCGTGCAGTCGGGCGCGGCGGGGTCGACGTCGCAGCCCGAGAACATCCACACGAGCACGGGCGCGCCGCGCGCGCCGCGCGGCAAGCAGTGCTCCTGCCGCGGCTGCTGCTGCATGTCCCCCGCGCGCGCGATTCGCGCGTATATATAGCAAGCGCGCGGGCAGACGGAGCATGAGCGCGGCCGACGCGGGCAGACGCAGCACGGGCGCGCCCGACGCGGGCAGACGCAGCACGGGCGCGCCCGACGCGGGCAGACGCAGCACGGGCGTGGCCGACGCGGGGCACCTGCGCGTGCGTCTTGGCGCTGAGCACGGACTCGAGCGCGTCACGCCGTCGGCGGCTTGTCGGGGCCCTGCGTCTGCAGCATGAGCTTGGCCGACGCGAGCACCTGCGCGTGCGTCTTGGCGGTGAGCACGGACTTGATCACGATGGTGTGCAGCACGGAGCGCCCGACGATCGGGGCGTGCGGCGCGATGCAGTAGAACACGTGCTGCATGATGTCGTCCGTCGTCATCGTGGCGGGGCCCGGCGCCTGCTGCGCGGCCTGCGACTTGCAGCGCGTGAGGTTCTTGCTCTGGATCGTGGCGTAGAAGGCGCGCGCCTCGAGCACCGTGCTCGTGAGCGAGCTCGTCCTGGCCTGCGCGACGACGTACTCGGTGAGCAGGCCGTTGTCCGCGGCGTCGAGCGCGGCGCACACCGGGCACAGCGGCGGCAGCTGGAAGCGCTCGTCCGCGCCCGCGTGCGCGAGGCCGTCCATGTCGACGTCCATGCCCCGGGTATCGCGGGCGGCGCGGCCTGCCGCCTATATACGCGCGCGGCGCGCGGCGGGTGCTTCGAGACGGCGCGCGGCGGGAGCTGCGCCCCCTGCATGCTCGAGCTCGCCGCGCTCGTGCTCGGCTCGGTGCGCGACAGCGCGGCGGGGGGCGCGTGCCCCCCCGCGGGCGAGGACGCGCTCAGCGCGTTCCTGCGGCCCTTCAACGCGGGCGTGCTCGCGGCGTGCGCGGAGGGCGCCGCGCTGCCGGCGCTGGACGTCCGGCGGCTGCTGTGCGCGTTCCTGTGGACGACCGAGTGCTGCCGCCCCGCGGTGCACATCAGCGACTCGTTCAACGCGACGCACCTCTGCGGGCTGCTCGCGTGCAAGTACTTCTGCGTGCACACGCGCGCGCGCGACGCGGAGCACGCCGCGCACTCGCTCGCGTCGCTCTTCCCGGGGCGGCCCGAGCTGCACGTCGCGGGGGGCCCGCTGCACGACATGCCGTACGACGCGCTCGCGCAGGTGCTCGCGGCCCTGCAGCACGAGTGGGCGCGCCTCGAGGGCCACGGCGGCGCGCTCGCGTGCGTCGTCGCGTGCATGGCGCGCTTCGGGCACTTCCTGCTCTTCGCGCAGGACGCGCGCGTGCTCGACGACGAGGACAAGCGCGAGCCGGTCGCGGAGCACGCCGCGCGCTTCCGCCCCACCAAGCGCTGCACGCGCGCGGTCGTCAACACCTGCCTGTGCCTGCTGCGCAGCGCCGCGATGGCCGCCGCCGCGCAGCCCGTCGCGATGCGCCAGCCCGACGCCGCCGCGCGGCGCGCGACGGTGTACCGCGCGCTCTTCACGAGCGCGCGGCGCTCGTGCGACGCGCTCGCGCCGCAGCTGCGCGCGGGCGCGCTGCGCGTGAAGCGCGTCTCCGCGGCGATCCTCGACAGCATGAACTCCGCGGACATTGACGACATCGACGTGCTGTGGGCGTTCCTCGTGAAGCACCTCGGGAGCCCGCGCATCGGCGCGTGCCCGCGGCGCCGCGACGACGCGCTGCGCGCGTTCCTGCAGGACGTCGTGCTCTTTGTCGCGCAGCAGGAGCAGCCCGCGGGCGAGCTCAGCATCTGCCCCGCGGGGCTGCGCGTGCTGCAGGACGCGCTGCGCTACTTCTACGTCGTGCCGAGCGCGGACAAGTTCCGGCACCTCGCGCTGCTCGAGACGGTGAGCCCGGGCCACCGCCTCAACTACGCGCACGACTACTGCCACTTTGCCCCCGGGCAGCTCTCGCAGGTGGGGTACCTGCACAACCCGCTCTTCCGGCAGGCCCCCCCCCCCGCATCGATCGCGGACTGGCAGCGCGACTCGAGCGCGGGCCCGCTCGCGGCCTTCTGCCAGCTGCTGCCGGGCCTCGAGGTGTGGTACGAGGACTGCCAGGACCCGCTCGGCGTGCTCGGCCAGCGCGCGCACGTCACGAAGCCGTCGGACCACCTGCAGAGCGCCGAGCCCGCGCCCGACGCCGCGCGCACGCGCTGGGTGCTGGTGGTCGCGCGCGCGCGCGTGCTGCTCGTCGACCGCGCGAGCGCGGAGATCCACGCGGTGCCCGCGCCCGCGCACGACATGGAGCCGCACCCCGCGCTCGGCGTGCTCATGCTGTACCTGCACAAGACCGCGCAGCTCGCGACGCTCGCCACGGTCGCCATCAACGGCTACAAAATCCAGTTCGGGCGCACCTCCGACGTGCTCATCGCGTGAGGCGCGGGCGCGGCGCTGCTCGCGCCCGCGGAACTCGGGCACGGGGCCGTGGGGTTTCTGCTGGTTTTTTAATACACAAAAAAAAAAAAACTAAAACCCCCCGCCCTGCCCCGGATCCGGGGTCGCTGGCTGCGCTTGCCGGCACACCGACGCCATGACCGCGGCGGCGCACGGCGAGCCGGACTACACGAATACCACGACGCTCATGCTGGCGGCGCAGACGGGGCGCGTGCCGATGCTGCGTCTGCTGCTTGCGGGCCCGCACTTGCACGCGGTGAATGCCCGCGACAGCCGCGGGCGCACCGCGCTCATGCTTGGCGCGATGCGCGGGCACACCGAGGTCACGCGCGAGCTCTGCCAGACGCACGGTGCGGACGCGCGCGCGCGCGACTCGCTCGGATGGACCGCCGCGATGCACGCGGCGCAGGCGGGGTTCGGCGACACGCTGCGCGAGCTGGCCGCGTGCGGAGACGCGCTGCTGAGCGCGTGCGACGCGCGCGGGTGGTGCGCGCTGCTGCTGGCCGCGGCAGGCGGGCACACCGCCGCCGTCGCGCAGCTCCTGCTCGGCGCGCACGGGCTGGACGTCGAGGCGTGCAACAACAAGGGCCACAGCACGGTCATGTGCGCGGCGAGGCACGGGCGCGCGGACACCGTGCGCGCGCTGGTCGCGCAGCACGGCGCGCGCGTCGACCGCATCGACGCCAAGGGGCGCACGCTGCTGATGCTCGCCGCCGGCGCGGCGGGCGGCGAGGCCGGCGCGGCGGCCACGGTGCGGGCGGTGCTCGAGGCCGCCGACGGCGGCGGGGGTCTGCCGCGCCTTGCGGCGCGCGACCGGTGCGGGCGCACCGCGCTGATGCTGGCGGCCAAGGCCGGGAACGCCGCGGCGTTGCCGCTGCTGGTGCGCGGGCGCGGGGGCGCCGCGATGCTGCTCGACGCCGCGCAGATGGTGTTCGACAACGCGCCGCGCGTCGTGCTGCCGCTGCCCAGTGTCGCCAACCTCTCCGACGAGCGCGGGTGGACCGCGCTGATGTTCGCGGCGCACAAGGGGCACGTCGCGGCCGTGCAGCGCCTGGTCGGAACGCTCGGCGCGAGCGTGAATGCGCGCAGCGACCTCGGGTGGACCGCGTTCCTCGTCGCGGTCGCGCAGGGGCACGCCGCGGCCGCGGAGTGCCTCGGCCTGACGTGTGGCGCGGACATGGCCGTGCAGCTGCGCGGGCGCTGGAGCGCGGCCACGCTCGCGGCGGCAGGCGGGCACACCGCCACGGTGCTCGCGCTCGTCGAGCGCTGCAACCTCGACGCGAACGCGGCGTGCGGCGAGGGCTGGACGCCGCTGATGATGGCGGTCAACGGGGGGCACCTCGACACCGTGCTGGCGCTCGGCCGCCACGCCAAGATTGACGTCGACGCGCGGAACAACGACGGGATGAGCGCGCTCATGCTCGCCGCCGAGCGCGGGTGCACGCCCGTCGTGCTCTTCCTCGCAGCGCACTGCGGCGCGCGCACCGACCACACGAGCGCCTCGGACCGCACCGCGCTCATGTGCGCCGCGGCAGGCGGGCACGCCGAGACTGCGGTGGTGCTGGTCACGCAGTGCGGCGCGCGCGTCGACGACGCCAACCGCCGCGACTGGACAGCGCTGTGCTTCGCGGTGCGCTTCAGGCACACCGACACCGTGCGCGCGCTGCTCGTGCAGTGCCACGCCGGCGCGCACGGCGCGGCCGCGCACTGCATGCCGGGCCTGGGGCAGGCGCGCGCGTGTTCGCCCGCCATGCTCGCGGCGGAGCAGGGGCACGAGCCCTCGCTCGCGCTGCTGCTCGGCGCGGAGGGCGGCGTCGACGCGAACCTGCGCGACGACGCGGGGCTCACCGTGCTCATGTGCGCCGCGGCGCGCGGGCACGAGCCGGTCGTGCGCTTCCTGCTCGCGCGCAGCGACGTGCTGGTCGACCTCGTCGACGGCGAGAGCCGCTCCGCGCTCATGTGGGCCTGCATGCACGGGCGGGTCCCCACGGCGCTCGAGCTCGCCGGCCGCGGCGCCGCCGCGCTCGAGACGCGCGACCGCTACGGCTGGACGGCCTTCTTCATCGCGTGCATCAAGAACCATCTGGAGCTCGCGGTCGCGCTCGCGACGCGGCACAGCGCGCGCGTGGACGTGGCCGACTGGCAGGGCTGGACCCCGCTCATGCACGCCGTGAGCCTCGCGCAGCCCGCGCTCGTGCTGCGGCTGCTCGACGAGTGCGGGGCCGACGCGACCACCGCGGACCCCACGGGGCTCACCGTGCTGATGCTCGCGGCGATGCACTCGCAGCCCGCGCTCGCGGGGCTCTTTGTGCGCGAGCGCGGCGTGGACCTGCACGCCGTGACCGCCGGCGGGCGCTCCGCGCTCATGTTCGCGGCCATCTACGGCAGCGAGGAGACGGTCGCGGAGCTGCTGCGCCTCGGCGGCGACGCGCGCCAGCGCGACGCGCGCGGCGTCTCCGCGGTCGACATGTCGGTCCGGCAGACCGCGGCGTATCGCGCCGGCGCGAGCGCTCTGCTGCGCGCGGCGGCCGCGCAGGCCGCGCAGGCGCTCGCGCTCGCGTTTGCGCTCTGCCTCGGCGCGCGCCAGGACGCCGCGGCGCCGTGCGCCGCCCTGCACGGCGACCTCGTCGCGGCCGTCGTCGCGCACTTTCGCGCGGGCGAGGCCGAGGCGCCCGCGCGCGCCGCCGCCGCCGCCGCCGCCGCTGCGCGCGGGGCCTAGACCATGTCGTGCGCGGGCTTGCCCCGCAGGGTCTGCTTCTGGATCGAGAAGATGGTCAGCACGATGACGCTGGTGTTGAGCGCGCCGTAGAGCGTGATGATGACGTCGCGCGTCGACACGCCGTAGTAGCACAGGCTCATGTCGCCGAGCCACTGCAGCCACAGCGACAGCGGGATCTCGCCGACGCCCGCCGCCCAGTCGCGCGACGCGCACGGGTGCTTCGCCCGGTAGTTCTCGACGTAGTGCGGGTACATCTCGTCGATCTGCACAAAGTCCGCGCTGATCGAGAGGATCATGCCCAGCAGGCCGACGAGGATCGCTGCGCTCGAGAGG
>Ga0105050_10009900_pt1 | contig 10565 bp, 10 predicted proteins | sample FRY01_FD_78088 | JGI IMG/M metagenome (GOLD analysis project Ga0105050, IMG submission 78088) | Freshwater microbial communities from Lake Fryxell liftoff mats and glacier meltwater in Antarctica - FRY-01 | ecosystem: Environmental > Aquatic > Freshwater > Ice > Glacier meltwater ... | reverse complement strand
CATTGATTCTAAGAAGTTTGTAAATAGAAGTAGAGTTCAATTGAGTTATGAATTGAAAACATCAAAAAAACAATTTAGTCCGAGAATAGCGATTGAAGGATTTGTTTCAGCATTGAAAACACCAATTGTAGAACAACGATTCAGTTTAGGCAATACCTTTATAATTTCAAAAGTAATACATCTATTTGCTTTTTACACGTTGCAATTTCAATCAAATATAAAAGAAAATAATAGGCAGGTTGCACAAAATATATTTGGAATTTTGTTAACTGTTAATACCAAGAATAATGACAATTAAGAAAGATAAAAACGAATTATTCCCAGTTTTCTTAAAGCTAAATGAACTGAATGTTTTGATAGTTGGGGGTGGTAAAATTGGATTAGAAAAAATATCTTCCGTATTGACAAATTCACCAGTGTCGAAAGTGAAAATTGTTGCCATTACTTTTATAGATGAAATTAGAGAATACTTAAAGTGTTTTCCTCAAGTTGAATTAATTGAATCTGAATTTAACGAATCTTATTTAGAAGGTATTCAATTGGTAATCACAGCGTTAAATAATATTGAAAAATCAGAAGAAATAAAAAAGATTGTCAACTCTAAAGGAATACTTTACAATGCTGCAGACAAACCTGAATTGTGTGATTTTTACTTAGGATCGGTTGTAACAAAAGGGAATTTGAAGATTGGGATTTCGACGAATGGGAAATCACCTACATTAGGGAAGCGCTTGAAAGAAATTTTCAATGAAAACATACCTGAAACAATAGATAATTCTCTTGAAAATTTAAGTAAGATTAGAAATCATTTAAAAGGGGATTTTCAACGAAAAATTATTGAATTAGATAAAATTACAAGTGGTTTAAAAGAAGAGAAAGGTAAAGCGTGGTATTTATTTAGTATCAAAAAAGTAATAGGTTATATTGCTTCTGTTTTAGGCATAATGTTAGCTGGACATTTATTGTTTTCTATCATTCCTCTTTCAACTATTTGGAATTCAACATCTTTAGCATTTAATTCATTGGATATTCATTTTGTTTATTTTATGTTAGGGGGATTTATTGCTCAAATGATAGATGGGGCATTAGGAATGGCTTATGGAGTTAGTGCTTCTACATTTTTAATGTCGATGGGTTTATCACCAGCTATTGCGAGTATGAGTGTGCATACTTCTGAGATTTTCACAAGTGGAGTTTCTGGATTTATGCATTTACGTTTCGGGAATGTGAATACCAAATTGTTCAAAACGATAATGTTTCCAGGGGTTATTGGAGCTATTTTAGGAGCATATATTTTAGCAGAATTTGAAGCATATAATGTTTACATTAAACCTATGGTTGGAGTTTATACTTTGATTTTAGGGATTATTATTATACGTAAAGTGGTTACAAATTCAAATAAACGTAAAAAGGTAACGAAAGTTGGATGGTTAGCTGTTACGGGTGGTTTTTTAGATTCCATTGGTGGAGGAGGCTGGGGACCAGTAGTTTCTTCAACATTGATTGCAAGTGGTAAAAATCCAAGGTTGATAATTGGGTCAGTAAATTTGGCTGAATTTTTCATTTCATTGGCAAGTTCATTCACGTTTTTCACCATCTTAGGAAGTTCAAATTGGCAACCTATTTTAGGTTTGATCTTAGGGGGTGTTTGTGCAGCGCCGATAGCAGCGCATTTATCTAAAAGATTGAATGTAAAAGCGATGATGGTAATGGTTGGAATTCTTATAATCATTGTGAGTTTACGAATAATTATTTTAACTTTATTGAAAGTTTTATAATTCGATTTTAAATCAATAACTAAAAATAGATAGTAATGAAGAAGGTATTTTTAAGTGATTCAGGACCAGTAACATCAGATTCAATTTATAGTTTTTGGAGATGGGATGAAAGTGCTGACTTAACAGTACAAAAGTTAGAAGATGTTACTAATTATTGTCTTGATTTAGGAATTAATTCGTTTGATCTGTCTAATTCGTATGGTTTGGGTCAAACAGAAGAATTATTTGGTAAAGTACTTGAAAATAAATCCATCAAAAGAGAAGATATTGTTTTGTTTTCGAAACACGGATATAAATCAAACGAATCTGGTACTGGAAAATTGGTTTACAATCAGTTGACAGAGAAGTATATAAATAAAAGTGTTGACGATTCTCTGAAAAAATTAAAAACAGATTATTTAGATGTTTTTTTACTAGATGAATTTGATCCGTTAATGAGATCGGAAGAAGTTGTTTCAGCTTTGACTACGTTAGTGTTTAAGGGAAAAGTTAAGCATATTGGTCTTTCAGGCTTTAATGTGTTTCAGCACAAGCAATTAGCTAATTTTTCTTTAGATATAGTAACCAATCATTTTGAGTTGAACTTATTTAATACTTCTGCAATTCACGATGGAAGATTAGACTTTATCAAAGAACAATATGCAAAACCAATGGCTTGGGCACCTTTAGCGGATGGTCGCATATTGAATGGAACAGATGCGGAAGCTATTTTGATTCGTTCAGTTTTGGATGATTTAGCTGTTAAATACAATTCTAACATTGAACAATTAGCAGTAGCTTGGATTCATAAATTAGGAGCTCTTCCAATTATTGGAAGTTTAAGTAAAGAACGTATTAGTAATGCTGCAACTGCAAGTGATATTCAATTGTCACACGAAGATTGGCATAAGATATACAATGTGACTAAGAAATAGTTGTTTTCAGTTATTGATTGGTTAGATTACTACTTTAAGAATTTAAAAAGAGTTAATGATAGAAAAATTAAAAAATATTGAAGAGTTAGATTTAGTGAATGTTTTGAAAAGAATTTCATTAGAATTTGGAGTTAGAGCTGCTTTTTCAACGAGTTTAAGTTGGGAAGATCAAGTAATTACTCATCACATCTTTTCAAATGATTTGCCAATTAGAGTTTTTACATTAGATACAGGAAGATTATTTCCTGAAACCTACAATGTGTTAAATAGAACATTGGATTGTTACAAAAAGAAAATCGAAGTTTTTTCACCAAAACACGAAGGAGTTGAGAAAATGGTTACTGACAAAGGTCCTTTAAGTTTTTACGCTTCTTTAGAAAATCGAAAAGAATGTTGTTTTATACGAAAAGTAGAACCGTTGAATCGAGCATTGGAAAATGTAGATTGTTGGATTACAGGATTAAGAGGAGAGCATTCTGAAAATCGAAAAGAAATGCCAATGGTCGAAAAAGAGGATCAACGAAATTTAATCAAAGTTCATCCGATTTTAAACTGGTCATTAGAACAAGTAAAAGAAGAAATTAACACACACAATATTCCTTACAATGTTTTACACGACAAAGGTTTTGTAAGTATTGGTTGTCAGCCGTGTACGAGAGCAGTTCAAGAAGGAGAAGATTTTCGCGCAGGTAGATGGTGGTGGGAAAATGCAGATAAAAAAGAATGCGGATTGCATTCGAACACGTAGGCACATGGCATGCCATGTGCAACGGTTTCGCATGCCACGCACAAACGGTTCCGCACGCCATGCGCCAACCATAACGAATGACATTCTTCAAATAAAAAATATTAAAAAATGAAAAAATTAGATTACTTAGACGAATTAGAGGCAGAGGCAATTTACATTATGCGTGAAGTTGCTGGTCAATTTGATAAACCAGCATTATTGTTCAGTGGAGGAAAAGATAGTATTTGTCTAGTACATTTAGCATTAAAAGCATTCCGTCCAGGTAAATTCCCTTTCCCTTTAGTACACGTTGATACAGGACATAACTCTCCAGAAGTAATCGAATATAGAGATAGTTTATCTGAGAAATTAGGTGAAAAATTAATCGTTCGTAAAGTTGAAGATACAATAAAAGCAAAAAATCTTCAAGACGGAAAAGGTAAGTTTCCAAGTAGAAACGGACTTCAAACGTATACTTTATTAGACGTGATCGAAGAATTTGAATTCGATGCATGTATAGGTGGAGCTAGAAGAGACGAAGAAAAAGCGAGAGCTAAAGAAAGGATTTTTTCGGTAAGAGATGAATTTGGTCAGTGGGATCCTAAAAAGCAACGTCCAGAATTATGGAGTATCTACAATGGTAAAGTTGACAAAGGAGAAAATGTTCGTGTTTTTCCAATCAGTAACTGGACCGAGTTGGATGTTTGGAATTATATCAAACGTGAAAATATTGAGTTACCATCAATTTATTTCACTCACTCAAGAGAATGTGTTTTAACAGATGCTGGACAATTAATGGCAAATAATGAGTTTTTAACATTGGATGAAAGCGATGTAATTGTTACAAGAAATGTAAGATACAGAACAGTAGGCGACATGACATGTACAGCAGCCATAGAAAGCGAAGCCTATTCAGTCGATGAAATAATTACAGAATTGAAAGAATCAAAAATTAGTGAGCGTGGCGCAACAAGAATGGATGATAGGGTAAGCGAAGCAGCGATGGAGGATAGAAAAAAGGGGGGATATTTTTGATCAGCCAAAACCAATATAAAATACAATAATTAAAGCCGCGATTAGTCGCAAATCAAAATAAAAAAATGGAATTATTAAGATTTTTCACAGCAGGTAACGTAGATGACGGCAAGAGTTCATTAATCGGAAGATTATTATTCGATAGTAACTCTATATCTACAGATATAATAGAAACATTAACAAAACAAAGTAAAACAAAAGGAGTAGATGCGGATATTGATTTAGCACTATTAACAGATGGTTTAAGAGCTGAAAGAGAGCAAGGAATCACAATAGATGTGGCTTATAAATATTTCAGTACAGACAAACGGAAATTCATCATCGCAGATACTCCAGGACATACACAATACACTCGTAATATGTTTACTGGAGCTTCTAATGCTGATTTAGCAATCATCTTGGTGGATGCTAGAAATGGAGTTTCAGACCAAACAAAACGTCACAGTATATTGTCTTCAATACTAGGTACACCCCATGTTTTAGTGTGTATTAATAAAATGGATTTAGTAGGTTATGATGAAAAAGTATTCAAAAAAATTGAAGCTGATTATATCAAATTTGCCGAACCATTAAATTTGAAGAAAATTTCATTTATACCTGCAAGTGCATTAGCAGGAGATAATGTGGTGAACTCCTCTGATAAAATGCCTTGGTTCAAAGGAGAATCCTTGTTAGAATTTTTAGAAAATGTTGAGATTACAGAAGACAAAGAAATTAAAGAACCACGTTTTCAAGTTCAATATGTGATACGTCCACAAACGACTGAATTACATGATTATAGAGGATATGCGGGAAGTGTTTTAAGTGGAACATTCAAAAAGGGAGATAAAGTGAAAATTTTTCCTTCTGAAATAGAATCTGAAATTTCTAAGATTGAGAAAAATGGAGAAGAAATTGATTTTGCACAAATTGGAGAACCAATAATTATTCATTTAAAAGATAATATTGACATTAGTAGAGGGAGTACATTGGCATTAATTGACTCATTACCAATCTCTGAAAAAGAATTGAACGCAACAATTTGTTGGATGGATAACTCAGGATTTCAATCAGGACAAAAATTATTATTACAACAAAATAGTTTCAGAACAAAAGCTGTAATTAAAGAAATTGAAAGTAAAATTGATATTCATTTATTCACAGATTTAGAAAGCGATGGGACAATTAAATTAAACGATATCTGTAAAGTAAGAATAAAAACAGCAGATTTGGTAAGTTTTGATTCCTATAGTGAAAACAGAAAAACAGGAGCATTTATTTTGATAAATGAAAACACGAACAGCACAGTTGCAGCGGGTGTAATTGCGTAGGAGTGAACTGTTTTTCGCCCAAAACAAAAAAACGCAACAATAAACAAATAATAAAAAATGAAAGATTTCATAAACGAATTATACAGTAAGCACAAGGAGAAAACAGTTCTTCCTTCCCCTTTGTTAGTCAACTCGTTTATAGAAACCTTAATGCCAATTTTATTTCCAACCTATAACAATAAAACATTCGCAGGTTTAGAGAAATTAGAAGAAGAAATTGAGAAAAATAAAAAGCAATTAACCGTTTTATTACTTCACGTTCAAGATTTATTATCAAGAGATTCCGAAATAATTACAGATGAATTTTATCTAGAATTACCAGAAATTTATAGGATGTTAATGTTGGATGCAGATGCCATTGAAGCAGGAGATCCAGCAGCAAAAAACAGAGATGAAGTAATGCGAGCATATCCTGGTTTTTATGCAATTTGTATCTATAGAATTGCGAATAAATTAAGTGAATTGGGAGTACCTTTTATTCCTCGAATTTTCACTGAGATTGCACATAGTAAAACAGGGATTGACATTCATCCCAATGCAACGATTGGAGCGTCTTTTTTTATAGATCATGGAACGGGAATTGTTATTGGTGAAACTACAATAATTGGTACATTTGTAAAAATTTACCAAGGAGTTACATTAGGAGCTTTGAGTGTTAAAAAAGAAATGGCGGAAATGAAACGTCATCCTACGATTGAAAATAATGTTGTTATTTATGCAGGAGCAACCATTTTAGGAGGTAGTACTGTGATAGGGAAAAATTCAACAATAGGAGGGAATGTTTGGATCACTAAAAGTGTAAAAGAAAATTCATTGGTGTATCACAAACCAGATTTGGTAATTACAGAAAATAATTAGTAAATGGCAAAATTAATTGATTTTATTGGGAATACACCTTTGGTAGAGCTTTCGATTTTGAATCCAAATCCAAAAGTGAAATTATTTGCAAAACTTGAAGGACAAAATCCTGGTGGAAGTGTAAAAGATAGAGCTGCATACGGTTTGATAAAAGGCGGTTTAGAAAGCGGATTAATTCAGCCCAACTCTAAATTAATTGAAGCAACCAGCGGCAATACAGGAATAGCCTTAGCAATGATTGCTCGATTGATGGGGATTGAAATAGAATTAGTGATGCCCGAAAATTCAACAAGAGAGCGAGTGTTGACAATGAAAGCTTATGGTGCAACTGTAACTTTAACTCCATCTGAAGGAGGGATGGAAGCTTCAATAGATTATGCACGAGCGAAAGTTGAAAATGAAGGATATGTAATGTTGGATCAATTTGCGAATGAGAATAATCCAAAAATGCATTACCAAACTACTGGTCCAGAAATTTTTAGAGATACAGAAGGAAAAGTAACTCATTTTGTTTCTTCGATGGGTACAACAGGAACTATTATGGGTGTTTCAAAATACTTGAAAGAGCAAAATACTGATATTCAAATAGTTGGAGTTCAGCCTAAAGATGGGTCGAAAATACCTGGAATTAGAAAATGGCCAGTTGAATATTTGCCGAAAATTTTTGATCGGTCTAGAATTGATCATGTGATTGAAGTTTCTGATGTGGAAGCGAAAAAAATGGCTCAGAGATTAGCCAAAGAAGAAGGAGTTTTTGGAGGGATGAGTAGCGGTGGATCGGTAGCAGCAGCTTTAAAAATGATAAATACACTAGAAGAAGGAGTGGTTGTTTGTATAATTTGCGACAGAGGAAGCAACTATCTTTCAACTGACTTATTTGAATAATTTAAAATGATTTAATAACGAGTAGTTTATTTTATTACAAACGAATTACTAAAACAAAAACAACTAGAATGATAAAAACAGAGATCATCATCATCGGAGCAGGACCAGTAGGCTTATTCACTGTTTTTGAAGCAGGACTTTTAAAATTAAAGACACATTTGATAGATTCTTTACCTCAAGCAGGAGGTCAATGTTCCGAAATTTATCCTAAAAAACCAATTTATGATATTCCAGGATTTCCATCTGTTTTGGCAGGTGAATTAGTAGACAATCTAATGGAACAAGCAGCACCCTTTAAGCCAGGTTTTACTTTAGGTGAAGCTGCAGTTGATATTGAAAAATTAGAAGATGGAAGTTTTATAGTAACAACTACTAAAGGAACTCAACATCATGCGCCAATTGTTATGATTGCTGGAGGTTTGGGAGTTTTTGAACCAAGAAAACCACCAATCTCTAACATCGTTGATTTTGAAGATAAAGGAGTAGAATACATTATTAAAGATCCTGCTTTTTACCAAGGAAAAAGATGTATAATTGCTGGAGGAGGAGATTCTGCATTGGATTGGTCGATTTTTTTAGTGGAAAACAATATTGCATCGGAAGTGACATTGGTTCATAGAAATAGCTCATTTAGAGGACATTTAGATTCTGTTCAAAAAGTAATTGATATGGCTGAATCTGGAAGGATTAAATTAATTACAGAATCTGAGGTAGTTGGGTTAAACGGAGATTCTAAATTAAATAAAGTAATAGTGAACCATTCGAAAGATGGTGAAATTGTTGTTGAAGCAGATCATTTTATTCCTTTATTTGGATTAAAGCCAAGTTTAGGTCCGATTTCAAATTGGGGATTCGAAATTGAAAAAAGTGCAATCGTTGTAAATACAAAAGATTATTCAACAAATATACCAGGTATATACGCAATAGGTGATGTAAATACGTATGAAGGAAAACTGAAATTAATCTTGTGTGGTTTTCATGAAGGTACGATGGCAGTTCAGTCAGCTTTTGCAATCATTCATCCAGACAAAAAGAACGTATTGAAATATACAACTGTTAATGGAGTAACTGGATTTTAATATCCCTAAATTTATAGTAGCTAAAAGTTCTATAGATAAGAGTATTGGCTTACTATGTAAAAGTGTTTGGTTTATGATTAGATCTTGAAATTTTCAAATTAATTACGCTACATATTGATACCCTTGATTTTTATTCAAGGGTATTTTTTTTTAAAGCATCAATGAAAAATATGAATTCTGAAACAAAAAAATCAAAAGTAAAAATGCAGTTTACAAGTTATCAAAAACTGGTAATTTTAGTTTTAGCTCTGACTCAATTTACTGTTGTTCTTGATTTTATGGTTATGTCTCCTTTGGGGGATATGTTAATGAAGGCAATGATTTTATCTACTTCTCAATTTGGTGTTGCTGTATTTTCGTATGCTATTAGTGCTGGAATTTCTGGTTTTTTAACCGCAGGTTTTGCTGATAGGTTTGATCGTAAGAAACTCTTATTATTTTTCTATATTGGATTTATCATCGGTACTCTTTTATGTGGTTTAGTTACGACTTATCCGATGCTTATTGCGGCTAGAATTTTCACAGGATTATTTGGGGGTGTAATTGGTTCAATATCAATGGCTATTGTGTCGGACTTATTTACGCTGGAACAAAGAGGGAGGGTAATGGGATTCCTGCAAATGGGCTTTGGAACTAGTCAAGTTTTAGGCATTCCAATTAGTTTGTTTATTGCTAATAAATGGGGGTGGCAATCACCTTTTTTCATGATTGTTGGTTTGGCACTATTTATTTGGTTGCTTATTGTTGTTAAATTGAAGCCAATCAATAAGCATTTAGAAGGAGAGGTCGAAAAGAATGCGTTTAAACATTTGATAGCTACTATTTCTCAAAGAAATTATAGAATTGGTTTTCTGACAACTGCTTTAATGTCGCTTGGTGGATTTATGATAATGCCTTGGGGAAGTGTATATGCTATTAATAATTTGAATGTTACTAAAGAACAATTGCCTTTGTTGTTTATGATTTCTGGAATTGCGACGTTGTTAATCATGCCGTTAATTGGTAGGTTAAGTGATAAATTTGATAAATTTAAATTGTTTGCAATTGCTTCAATATGGATGATTGTTATGGTTTTGATTTATTCAAATATTGTGAATGTTCCGTTTTGGGTCATTGTATTGTTAAATGTTGGAATGATGATGGGGGTTATGGCAAGAATGGTTCCGTCAATAGCGATGGTTTCAGCGCTACCTAAAATGCATGATAGAGGTGCTTTTATGAGTATAAATTCGTCTCTTCAACAAATGGCAGGAGGAATTGCAGCAGCAATAGGAGGGATGATTGTAGTTCAAAAAGATAATTTTAGTCCGATTGAGAATTACGACGTTTTAGGTTTAGTCGTTTCATTCTTTGTTCTCTTTTGTATTTTCATGTTGAGAAGAGTTCGTAAAATTGTGAATAATAAGTAGATTTTCTTTTAACTGATTATCATTATAAATTACTTATTTTTTACCATTAATAAAAAATACTATTAATTACTATTTATGAAAAAATCACTAAACACGGGCAACTCTAGTTTATCAAAGAATGAATTTACACATTCATTGATTACTACTTCTTTTGATCAATTGTTTAGATATACTTATGTTCAAAGTACTAATAAGTTGGTCGGAAGTTATTAGGATAATACTGGCACTACTTCAGCTTATCCGAGAACTAAAAAATTAGGTATTGGAAACACTGCTTTGTTGTTGTCAAATAATAAAGAATATAAACTATCTATTGCGGTTGTCCATAATAATAAAACGGTTTATTTTAAAGGAATTGATGTTTTAACTCAAGTTGTTGTTTTTTCGGTTACACAAACGTATACTGATAATTCACGTTTTCTTCAGAGGTTAAGCATTTTAGCTTTATCTAAAACAGGTAATATTGCATCTGCAATTATTTATTAAGACGATGTTTTATTAAAAGCTAGACCTTGTTTGGATTAGGATACAATGTCAAATTCATCTTTTAATTAACCAACAAATTCTAAT
>Ga0105050_10009896_pt1 | contig 10567 bp, 7 predicted proteins | sample FRY01_FD_78088 | JGI IMG/M metagenome (GOLD analysis project Ga0105050, IMG submission 78088) | Freshwater microbial communities from Lake Fryxell liftoff mats and glacier meltwater in Antarctica - FRY-01 | ecosystem: Environmental > Aquatic > Freshwater > Ice > Glacier meltwater ... | reverse complement strand
TACGAGACGCTAGAAGCGATGGAAGAAAAACTCAGCAGTTTCATAACCGAGCTGAAAAATGATACTGTAAAAAGTATATGTACAGCAGATTATTTAGGTATTTAGCAATGGGAATTGGTATTAGATATAGGTATTGGTAATGGTGATTTAACCAAGATGATAGCCACAAATTTTGTAAACTTGACTATAGTTGATACGACACAGGAAGCTCTTGATAATATGCCTGATAGACATGGCCTTTGGAATAGAGCAGTTACAAAAATTTTACAGCCAATTGAAACTTTAAATTTCCAGGGTCAGACCTTTGATTTGATAGTTTTGTCTCACATACTCTATTATGTTGATCCTGGCATTCGAATTGAGATTGTAAATAAGCTCTATAATATCTTGAACCCGAAAGGTTCATTGCTTCTAATTTACAATAGCGACGGAACCAGGAGTGAAATGGTTAATGATTTCAATGGAACAAATTTTAATTTTGATCAAATTTACTTGAATATGAAGAAATTTGATAATGTAATCTATAAAAGAATAGATGAGACAATTGAAATGAATGATTTATGTAATATGCTCACTATTTGCGGAGTATGTATGCATGATGCCGGCACTACAGCTTCTTTTGACGATCTAAAGGATTATGTTGAAATTAACTTTCTTTTAGAAAGTTCCGGTTATTCTATGACTATGGAACAAAATATTTTTTTTATAACTCATGACTAATTATAAACAATATTTTCGATGAGACAATTTGTAAGTAATACTATCGAAAGAATAAATAATAATACAAACGAATCAGAGCCTTACCTATTTAGATTAGGGGTGATTTTAATTATAGCTTATTTTGGATTTTATTTCTTTAATTTTACATACGCAAATCCTGAGGGATATGAGAATTTAGGTTTGCGTATAGCTATAAGTTCTTTAGGATTAATTTGTATCTTCCACAACAAACTTCCTCTATTTTTACGCAAGCACTTTGCAATTTTGTTTCATTTTATAATTTGCTTTAGCTTTCCATTTTTCTTTTCTTTCATGCTATTTATGAATCAAGATTCGAATATTTGGCAGGTGAATGGTTTAGTAGGATTTGTATTGCTTTCATTCTTTGTTGATTGGGTAAGCTTTTTAATGTTATCTTTTATAGGGATTACTACTGCTTACATATTATCTATCATGATAGATCATCACATTATATTCAATCGCAATTTAGCTGCAATATTTCTCTCTTACAACGCCCCGGTGATATATTTTTTGATCTTCTCTCAAAAAAGAGATTCTCTACAAATGATAAAAAAACAATATCAGGCACACATTGAAGAATGGAATTTGAGTCTAAAAAACAAAGTTGAAGTGAGAACTGAAGAACTCAATAAAGCACTATCTGTCAAGACCGAGTTTCTCAATAACATTAGTCATGAGATTAGAGCTCCTGTGGCTGGTTTTAGTATGGCCGCAGATAATTTAATGTCACTTTGGCCCGAGCTTAATGAAGCGCAAAAGTTCGAGATGGTTAAGGTGATTTGCAGTTCTGCTGAGCGTATCAAGAACCTTTCGATGCATTTGATTGATGCCACTAAACTGCAGTCAGGCACAAATATTTTAAATCAACACAGAGTAAATTTGACGAACCTCATTCACGATTTTATCGATGAGGCTGAATCACTTTATATTAAAGAGAAAAATATCAAAATTAAATTTAAATGTAATAAGGATTTTTACGTAAATGTTGATGACCAAGCTATGTGCCAAGTTCTGAGAAATATAGTCACCAATGCGATCAAATTTTCCTTAGTTAATTCGGAAATTCATATTAATCTAGAGAGTGATAAAGAAAATATAAAAGTGACGATTAGAGATGAAGGTATCGGTATTCCTAATAATGAGCTTGATCAGATTTTTACACCTTTTTACCAAAGTTCGCGCACTAAAACAGGAGCAGGAGGTGTAGGGCTTGGCTTAAATATTTCAAAACAAATAGTTGAAGCTCATGGCGGAAAAATTTGGGCTATCAATAATTCAAATAGAGGAGCAAGTTTTATTTTTATCTTACCTCTTGCAAAAAATAGAACAAAACCTAAGAAAAATAATAAAAAAAAGAGAATTTTAGTCATTGATGATGACCAGCTGATTCACTCATCTTTAACGCTTGGACTATCTGCTCTTGGACATAAAATAACCTCAGCAATGGATGGCAAAGAAAGGCTTGATATCCTCGAACAAAATTGCAATCAAATAGACGTGGTCGTACTTGATATCATGATGCCTGGCATGGATGGTATTCAAGTACTTGAAATCATTAAAGCAAAATGGCCAAAATTGAAAGTGATCCTGCATTCAGGAGTTGCTAGCGTCGAAGAAATAGAAAAAACAAAACAACTCGGCGCCAGCTCTTTCATCCAAAAACCATATAAAACTTCTGAGCTCATAAATCATTTAAACGGTTGAGACTTGATAAATGCAGTTGGTACATTGTATATCAGTTTTTTAAGTTTCACTTATGATCACGCGCATAAATGCTGCTTTCCCATAACTAAATTAACGCAGCAAGATTCAAGGCTATTGCCTTACTATTAAGTAATAATTAATCTGCCCATCTTGGCTTTATATAACACAAGAAAGAGCCTAACGGTCAATAAGCTGAACTTGCTTTTTAAAAAGCACATTTTAAAGCAGATTTTTAATTAGTTTTTTCTGTTATGAATTTATCTGCGGATAAATTTATTGTTTTTATTTACTTAAGCGGACAAATAACAAAAGTATGATTATAACCCTTCTAGCTCTTGGGTAATTTATTTATAATAATCTTGGCAATCTCTTCTTTGCTTCGCTGCTCAATAAAAATAGGCTCTGAAGAATGTTTGCTGAAGATATATACTTGATTATTATCACTACCAAACACTTCTCCACCAGAGACGTCATTGGCTATAATCATGTCCAAATTCTTATCTATTAATTTTCTCTGTGCGTGGATAAGCAAATCATCTGTTTCAGCAGCAAAACCTACTATAAAAGGCCTATTATCCAAGTTAGCGACTGTTCTGACTATATCTGCAGTAGGCTTAAGCTGAATTTGTAAATTTTGTGAGTGTTTCTTAAGTTTATGCTCATGAGTTACTACCGGAGTATAATCAGCGACTGCTGCTGCCGAAATAAAAATATCTGCTTGCTTGCAGTATTGCATAGATTTCTTGAGCATATCAGCAGCTGAGGTTATATATTCAACTTTTACACCAAAAGGTACAGGCAAATTAGTTTTTCCGCTGACCAATATAACTTCCGCTCCAGCTTTCTGCGCGGCTTTGGCTAATTCATAACCCATTTTTCCCGAACTGAAATTTGATATATATCTAACTGGATCAATTTTTTCAATAGTAGCCCCCGCAGTGATTACAACTTTCTTTCCAGCAAGAATTGAAGATTCAGATAAGAATCTCTCTAAATCTAAAACAATTTGATCTGGCTCAACCATTCGGCCATACCCCATATCGCCGCAGGCTTGCAAGCCCTCAGCCGGACCTATAATTTGTATATTATGTTGTCTTAGTTTATCTATATTACTTTGAGTAAAGCTATTATGCCACATTTGCTGGTTCATAGCCGGCGCAACTGCTATCGTACTACTTGAAGCAAGGCAAACTGATGAGAGCAAATCATCTGCAAAACCATTTGCAAGCTTTGCAATGAAATTAGCGCTAGCCGGTGTTATCAAAATGATATCTGGAAACTTAGCAAGCTTGATATGAAGCATTTCATCAACTGGTGAAAATAAATCAGAGGCTCGAAAAACTTCGTCAGTACCTAAAGCTTGTTTTAAGGAATCAATTGGAATAAAATGCTCAGCAGCCTCTGTCAATATTATTTGCAACAGTACTTTTTTTGCCAGTAGTTTTTTAATTAAATCAATACATTTGATAGATGCAATACTACCAGTGATACCTAAGATAACTTTCTTATTTGTAAGCATTTGTATTTCTTCCTATTGACTTGCCAACAACTATTTGCACACTGGTTAAAGTGTTTTAACGGACTTTGCCCTCTAATCACGCTCTGGTCAAGACCAAAAAGATTTTGTGTTACAAAAAAAGTGTACAAACAAAAACTTTACCAAGACCAATCAGTGTCGTTATAATAGCTATGCCCGCTTACGTCACTCTGTTCACAATAATTTAAAGCCTCTTGATCACCTAATATTGCATGATTCTCATTTCTAAAAAAATGGTGAAATTGAGCTAACCCAATCGACTGTAACTGTTCTGTAGTATAAGATTGCTTGAGAGCTTCCTCATATTCCACATACTCTATGCCAACAAAATCAATTTGATTCTGATCACAAAATTTCTGCACATGATCAAGATTTTTTGCAAAATCATCAATAAAAAGAACTTTCTGAACATTTAAACCAAGCTTTTCTATAAATAGATTCAGTACTTTGCCTTTATCGTGAGGTAATGCGGTCTTTTCATCATGACCAACATAAATTATTCCTGATGTCAGCTGAGAGTTATAGCCTCCAACTCTTATATCTCCGTGAGCACTAGTAAACTTCATATCAAAGTTATTCAACCAAGAAGCTGTCTGATTGTGAAAGTCATAAGCTCTGCCAGTTAAACCAAATACAAGTGTACTAGTTGAGAGACTTGCTAAGGCCTCAATTAAATTTTGGTCTACAGGCCTGAAATTTGTTGTCGTCAAACAATGATATAAGTCTTCAGTAATTTTCGTAGCTAACTCATTTGAAGGCTTTATATAACTTGTATAAAATTCAAAATTATCCAAATACGAGCCAACTACGTAATCAATTTGATGCAGGTATGAGGCAGCCTGGGGAATATAACTTACATACCATTGAGAACTACATAAATATTGAGATGGCGTCATTATTACACCATCTATATCAACCAAGATTAAATCATAGTCCTCTTCAAGTAATTCTTTAAATTTATGATCGTAATCAGATAATCTATACCTCATATGTATGCACCTTCTTTGACTCTAAACAAAATATTAATTCAATTACAACTCCTGATCAGCACCTTGACCAAGCATTATAACTTCAGGAATTTCATTATTAAAAGGGTCAACTAAAGAAATTTTGTGCCAAGTATCAGATATAGTAGGCATTTTGAGTCTTAATTCAAGAGCTCCGGTATCAAAAATTAACTGATATAAAGTATATTCCCATGAACCACCGCCATTCTCAATATTTTTATCAAGAATGTTTTGAAGGTCCTCTACAGTAATATTATTATCACTAGCAGATAACCCAATTAAATTATCACGCCTAGTATGACCAAGCCAACATGCTTCATCTGAAGGTATTGCAAAACTCCAACCTTGATGAGTAAAAAAATTTGTTGATACTACTACTTCATCGGATGTATGGTCTGTAGACTTCATTCCATGAAGTGCAGAATATTCAAACGCCTTAGTATGAGTTGTATTTGCAATATTAATTACGAGAGAGTAATCAGAATTTAGTGCACTTAACTGCTTATCTAGCTGATTTAAGGAAGCAGAGTTTTGAAGGACTTCTAGTAAGTTAATCAATAGACTTTCTCTTGTATGATCTGTATCGAATCCCCCTGACGGCATTCCGTTATTTAATTCAACAAATAATCCATTTTGATTAACACAGGTAGGGCAATATATCTGACCTGCAAATCCAATAAATGCTGTAGGCACATGATCATTTTCCTTTATTACAGCTACAGTTAAGTATTTTGAGCACCGGTCAAATGGTGGAAAGAAATCATAATTTCTACCAAGAAGATTACTATTCGTAGCAGACATTGATGGTGGTATAGAAATAAAAGCACAAGCTGCAACTTCTTCTTTTGGCTTTATTAAAGAATTTAGAGTTTCCATACCATTTAAGATTTTTGCTTGCTCAAGAGTAATCTTTGCTCCTTCAGCCACTCCATCTATAAACTTTTGAAAAGAAAAAGGATACTTCTCATAAAACAACTCAGCTTTTGCAGCAAGTTTCTCAAGTGGAATATTTTGCTGATCAACATAATAATCAACGAGTATCTCATATACAGCTTTTAGATTAGACTCGAGAGCTTTACCATAAGCTACTCCCATTTCTCTTTTAGACCCCGACAGTACTACTAAACTTGGACTATTAAATGACACTTCTTTACCTCCTGAATTTTAAAAATATCAATAAGCAATATATGCAAATATATCGCTTTCAACGACAGGAATATAACTTAAGATTTATAATTAAACAACAGTTTTATTCAATAATTAAAGCTTTGTGTCATTGAAGCATAATCATATGGCTTTATATATATTTGCTTCAGAATATTGATTGATCAAGAAGGTTCTATAGGTCTGTTAAGGCCTCGTTATTTTCGCCATTTTTTTGAATTTGCTCATCTCTATATGCTTCATCAGTCGCAAATACACCGATAAAATAATCGGTTATTTGCGACGTGGCTTTATGAACAAAGGCAGAAACCGCCATCAAACTTGCTATTTTGCTTACAGTCAAAATTATATTGCCGAAATTCTGTTCAGATCTAAAGCTTATTAAGTTATCAGTGTTTTTGTATAATACTATTGCTATAGCAACATCTCCCAAAATATATGCAGGCCATGACATCTCTTGATGATCAAGCAGATTTAGTGAGCTAACAGCTACACTTTGTAGAATAATTTGAGGTAAGTTAGAATCATAATTACCAGTTATAACAATATGTGGCATAGTACTTAAAACTTTCAAAACTGTATCAAAAACAACAAAATATATTGGGGCTTCCTTAGATTGCAAGCCAAGAAAACTATATTTAAATTCAGTATAATATTGATGGTATAACCCATAAGATGCCGATGACAGTAGGGGGTAAAGCAACTTGCTTAAGGTTTTGATACTGTTGGAGCCTGGCATTGTCCATGCAAACATTAAAGTGCTCGCAAAATGCAACCCTGTCCAAACTCTTTCACTAGGACAAGCATAAGGCATGTTACTGCAAATTGATTCATCAAGCACGGGAATGATTTTTGAAAAGATATAAAATGTAGATTCTTTTATTTCAATAAATTTTGTAAGGCCTGCGCTGCATATTGAAGTATATATGAGTAGATCGTAATGTAATGGTCCAACCTCTAAAGTCATTGCGGGTATTAATTGCTTGTCATTTTCACTGGTTTTTAATAACAATGTATTAGGTGGGGCCGAACACCTTTGTATTATGTCAGTTCCTACTGCTGGCTCTTCTTCTGTTACACCAGATATTACTCTATCTCTAAAAACTAGTGGGGGGTATCCTCTGGACTGTATTATACTAGATAGTTCATTAAAACCCTCTATATGCTCATTGTCATTGTTGTGGATAGTAAAAGAAACATCCATCCTTTCAAAGTTTTTCCTGATCACATTCGCAAATTTTGGATCCACTTCATTGCTTCTGGCTATTAATCTGCTGAATATTACATCATCACTAGCATCAACTTGTACGAATATCGCATGAGGAAATTTTTTCAGAATTTGATCTCTATTCTTTTGCTTATAAAGTGCTTGTGAGATTACAACATCCGTATATTCTGTATTCAATGAAGCAATATGTTTAACAACTTCACCTGTGAACCTATCTCTCATTTCTTGAGTAAAAGGCTTTTTATTTGAGATAGCAGCAAGCATTTCAATTGTCAGCCATTGGTCTCCATCTTCATGATGAAAACCATAATGATCAGCTAGAAATCTACCCACAAAGGTTTTACCAGCTCCTGCCAAACCAAAAAGAATTAAAAGCATCTCAACCCATAAAATATGATTTAAAGCTTAATATTGTTAGTAATTACTCTATTTTGCTCGTATAAACAACGTTAATTATAATTGTAATTTATCCAATTTTGATGTCAGGCACGATGAGTCATTTGAGACTGCAAAATCACCAAGATGTAAAATTATGGAAAATAAAAAAGAAATCAGCACCTGTGTATTCAGGAGCACCATCATCGATACATGGATAATGTGATAGGACATTGCTCAATAATGGTTGATAGCAATACCCTTTTATGACATTCAGACCACGAGTCCTTTTAACTCTAGGAATCTTTATGGTGATGAGAAGGCTCGTCCTCCTCCACCTTTGCTGCTGGCAACTTCATCTTGCCATCTAGTGGACGTAGCTCGGGAGGTGAGCGCTTCTGACTCAACTTTTGATTGCCTTATTACTTCTGCTAAAAGCTCTTCCTCTGATTTGCCGATATTACCTTGCAAATTTTCATAGGATCTACTAGCTAAAACCCTTGAATATCGAGTGTCTAATACGCCCCGTGTAACTTGGTTCCTGCTTTCTACCGAAGATAACGGCGACAGGGATCCAAAAGGAGTTGCAGTGACATGATGCAACTGATCTCTTAAAGCATCTTCTAATTCCCTGTCTATCAGAGCAACTTCTTGGTCAGTCGCAGGTTGATCTCTTGATGCGTACCACGTATCACTTTCTGCAGCTATTAGAGCATCTTCTAGTTCCCTTTCTATCAGAGCAACTTCTTGGTCATTGGCAGGTTGATCTCTTGATGCTTCCCACGAAGCACTTGCTGCAGCTCTTGATGCTTCCTCCCTTGCACTTTCTGCAGCTCTAAAAGCATCTTCTAGCTCCCTTTCTATCAGAGCCACTTCTTGGTCATTGGCAGGTTGATCTCTTGATGCTTCCCACGAAGCACTTTCTGCGTATTTATTTTCCTGAAGTCCTTCGATAACTGGAGCTACATCAGGAGCCACGTTTATTACTCCATATTGTGAAATCGAGCCTATTTCATCTGCTGCTTTTGCCACTTCATCCGGCAAGCACTCCAGCCCTGGGCTTTGTACCACTTCTGAGTCCTTAGGTTGATCTTCTCTATTTTTATTAGCTGTTCCTATTATATTCATTATATAGATATAAAGTTTGAAATACTTAATTTTCATTTGCCTCCCTCCCATTATTATCTCGACGTTAAATTGTTAATAATCATAAATAAAAAGCTAGCAATTGTAAAGAGAAATTTATCGCCCTTAAAAAAGAAAATCTATAGAATTCACACTATTAATGATTCTGGCTCATCAATAAATGACTATATTATTTTATCATAAATTTAGTATAAATTTTTAAAGCTTGAAGAATCTCCACCTGCTAATTCTTAGGGATTTTTTTAGATATTGCCAAGTTCGTCTACTGCTCTAATTTACGCAACAGATGCAACAGAACCCTTATTATACACCCCTAACCCCTAGTTGCGCCTTTTGTAGGTTTCATAGTTTTAACTGCTACTCTCACATCACTAGCTTGAATCGCACCCGTACTAGCAGCAAGATTAATTTTTTTAGCTTGTTTACCTGTAAATTTTTCAAAATCTTTTTTTATAACATTTAATGAAGGGAATTTGATACCAGGTAAGACGCCAAGCAAGGCTCTGAGCACCGTGGTGACAGCTGTTAATGTTCCAGCTAAAAACTTCTTTCCGCCTCCCACAGCTCCAACTTGCTTTTTATGCTCTTCATATGCAGCATCAAGTGATTCCTTAAAATAGGATTTGATAGAGGTTTTAAGATCTGTTGCCTCATTTATTTTTCTAGACAGGAGCTCTCTTTCAATATGCTCATACAAACCTACTAATACATCAGGAACTTTTGGATCAAACTTTCCACTTAATCCAGGGAACTTCTCTTTATACGGTTCTATATAAGTCACAAAGTCTCGAACTGTGACAGTACCACCAGCTTTTGGAAGCATAGCATCACCACACACCGACTCTATTAATTTATCTAAGATTATATCCTGCCCTTTAGCCGCTTTCTCTGTTTCAGAGCTCGAATGATACTTAGGCCTCAGACCGAAGTATTGCTGAAGCAAATTCCGAGATTCTCTCATGCTCATTGCTGGCGATGCTTGCCTTGAGTCTTCCTCCCTGCCTCGAGTAGCACTTGGTGCTACCGCTGTAGTGATCGGAAAGCTAGCTACTTCTTTTGTTATTTGGTCGAGTGATTCTTGATACTCAGCTAAATATCCTAGAGATGCAGCCAAACTACTGAGTCGTTCTTTTCCCTCTTCTAATATTGCAGCCCCTTCGCTAAAGCGCTGCTGAGATACATGGGGATTAGCTTCATTTGCTTTGCGAACAGCCTCAGTCAACCCCTCCATTGCCTTATCTACTTTTATTTCTGCTTGCTTTACGATTGTTTTTGCGCTGAGTATTTCTTGATCAGTTGATTTCCTCTGGACTTCTAGGGCAGCTCGTGCAGCTAATGACGCCCTATCTGATTTTGATATCCTAGATCGCGCTTCGGCAATTTGCTGCTTAGCTGCTATCGCTGATTCCTCTATGCGGATTGCTTCTGCTTTTGCTAACTTTAATTCTTCTCTCATTCTAGCGAGTGCATCAGTTGCCTCCACCACAGCTTGTTGATTAGTAATATTCGCGGAAATAGCCACCCTAAGAAGCTGCTCTCTAGCTGCAAGATTCCGTGTTTGCTGTTCAACCGCTACTTCCGCGCTGGATGATTCTCGGCTCAGTACTTCCTGTGCTAATGTTAGACCAGCAGTTGCAGTTTCTAAGGACTCTGCTAGCAACTCAG
>Ga0105050_10009895_pt1 | contig 10568 bp, 10 predicted proteins | sample FRY01_FD_78088 | JGI IMG/M metagenome (GOLD analysis project Ga0105050, IMG submission 78088) | Freshwater microbial communities from Lake Fryxell liftoff mats and glacier meltwater in Antarctica - FRY-01 | ecosystem: Environmental > Aquatic > Freshwater > Ice > Glacier meltwater ... | reverse complement strand
GCAGCACACCCTCCTCTGCTGCCAGAACTCACCCATATGGATGACCTAGCGCTTGATGTTTTGGTTGATTTTCAATTTCAACGACCCGCTACAATTTTAGCCAAGCAGTCTATTGATGATGCACTTTTAGAAATGAAAGCTAATAATGTGCATATGTTGTTAGTGATTGACAACGAGAAGCATATTGTTGGCATCCTGAGCTCACAAGCTTTGCATGGCGAAAAACCTTATAAAATTATTCAAGAAGCCCGCGTAAAGCATTCTGATATTCATGTTCGAACGATCATGCTGCCTATTGAACAAGTATTGTGCCTTGATTTTGATGCTTTAAAATCAGCAAAAATTGGCAATCTGGTAGAGACATTCAAAAAACATCGACGCCATTATGCACTTGTCATGAAAACGGATGAACGCGGACAAAAGCATGTTCAGGGATATTTTTCTGCTTCGCGTATGAGCAGAACATTGAGCTTGAGCACTAGCGCTAATCATTTGAGTGAAGCTTCTATCAAAGAATTGCAAACAATGCTGCAAGAGTTTGAATGAAGGCAGGGGCAAATCCCTTGTGGTTGCCCTCTTTGCATGATTTGAACAGGGCAACCACAAGGGATTGCCCCTACGACCCACCGACAATTTATACTGAACCGTTACGAAAATTTTAGTGTTTTTAGCTGTTCTGGCAACTTAGTATAAATACTCCCAAAATCTCGATTACTCATAATAATAATCGTGTCATCTGCCTGAATATTGGCACATACGTTCGCGACCATCTCATCAACATCCGTAGAATAAAAAGCTCTTTTCTATCGTTAGGTACAACAAACTCATGTGGAACCGCCGATTGCAAAATATGAACTTCATCTGCAAGTTTCAATGCGGGAATAAGACTTTCTTTGTGCACTCCTGCACGCATTGTATAGGAAGCCAATTCCAACAAAGCAATCAATCGTCCTTGCGGTCGATGTTTTCTCAAGCCGTCCAAGGTAGTTTGAATCGCCGTTGGATGATGTGCGAAGTCTTCAAAAATTGACACCGACCCCACTTCAGCAATTTTTTCTAAACGCCTCTTCACCCCCTGAAACTTTGTCAGTGCGTCTACGGCAACCGCCACTTCAACACCCACAGAATGAGCGGCTGCAATGGCTGCCAAAGCATTTGACTGATTATGTTTGCCTAATAGCGGCAACATCGTTTCAAGTGACTGCCCAAGAGACGCAAACACGTCCAACGTCCATTTTGCCCCTGCCTCCATACCAAAAGACTCACTTTGACTCCAAAGCCCCATGGCAAAAAGATCCATTATTACTTTGTCTTGATGTGGATAAATAACCGTGCCGACGCGAGGTACTGTGCGCAATAAATAATGAAATTGTTTTTTAATGTCTTCAAGAGTAGAAAAAATATCCGCATGATCAAATTCAATATTATTAATAATTAATGTCTCGGGATGATAATGAATAAACTTCGAGCGTTTGTCGAAAAAGGCACTGTCGTATTCATCTGCTTCAATAACGAAGTAATCGCTTTCTGTCACACGCGCAGAAATACCAAAATTTTTTGGCATGCCTCCAATCAGAAAACCAGGGCGCAACCCAGCATAGTCCAATATCCAGGCTAACATGCTTGATGTGGTCGTTTTGCCATGGGTTCCAGAAACGGCCAATACTTTTTTGTTACATAAAACATTTTCATATAACCATTGTGGCCCACTAATATATTTCCAAAGATTGTTTAACATATGCTCAACCGCAGGATTGCCTCGGCTCATGGCATTACCAACAATCACCAGATCAGGCGCTGCTAATGTTTTATAATTCTCATAGCCAGAAATAAGCGTAATTCCTTGATCACGCAAAAAATCACTCATCGGCGGGTAAACGTTTTGGTCAACTCCCGTCACCGCATGGCCAAGCTGTCGCGCAATATAGGCTACACCCGCCATAAACGTTCCACACGCACCTAACACATGTAATTTCATCGAGATCTCTATAAAGCTTATATGCCCACGATTGTAACGTTCGTCTCGCAAGCCGTCTAGAAAAGGTATCGCACAATGCTAAAAATTAGGTTATCGTATACATTATGCGCATATAACTTTTTGGTGCTATGGAATCCTTCTTAAAGCCGACCGTATTTATTATCGATGATGACCCGGCATTTACGTCAGGCCTTTCTTGGCAGCTTGAAAATGTTGGCTTCCTTACCAAGACATTTTCTTTTTTAGAAACTTTTTTTACTTTTTATCGTCAAGATATTGCAGGTTGCTTAATTATTGACACTCGCTCCACCGGCAGCCAGGGTGTTGAATTAATGAGCTCTTTGCGCAAAAAAGGCATCCACCTTTCTGTTATTTTCCTGTGTGAACGCCCAGACATACGTACTGCGGTTAAAGCGATCAAACTCGGCGCGATTGATTTTCTGGCTAAAACGGTCGATACCACCACCTTAATTCAAAGCACTAACCAAGCCTTACGCAATAATCACAAACAACGACACTTTGAAGAAAGCCTACACCGCGCTCAATTATTATATTCCAAGCTGACAGTACGAGAAAAAGAAGTTTTTCAATACGTCTTACGTGGCTTAACCAATAAAGCTATGGCTGCGGAACTTGAGATCACCCTTAAAACCATTGAAGCGCATCGCGCAAATATTATGCATAAAATGCAGGCAGGTTCTTTGTCAGAACTCGTCACTTTGGCCATTAAGTTTAACCTAGCAAAAGAAAATGAAGTATCTTTAATTACTTAATATTTTCCCCTACAATGCCGCAATCTTAAGGGAGCCCGTATGAAAAATATATGTTATGCCCAATCCGGCGGTCCAACAGCCGTCATTAATGAATCCGCGCGCGCAGTGATTGAAACGGCACAACAACATCCCACCCATTTTGGCACAGTTTATGCAGGCTTAAATGGCATCAGCGGTATTTTAAAAGAAGAATTAATTAATGTTTACGCTGAACCAAAAGCACATATTGATGGCTTGCGTTATACACCCTCGGCGGCATTTGGCTCTTGTCGTTATAAGCTTAAAGATGTGGCATCGCACCGCGAGCAATACTTACGCTTACTTGATGTTTTTGATGCCCATAATATTGGATACTTTTTATACAATGGCGGGGGCGATTCTCAAGATACTGCACATAAAATCTCAAAAATTAGTGCTTCTTTAGGGTACTCATTGCAATGCATCGGTATTCCAAAAACCATTGATAACGATTTGCCCTTCACCGATTGCAGCCCAGGATTTGCATCAGCTGCAAAATATCTTGCAACTTCGATTCGAGAAGCAGGACTTGATTTACACTCCATGGCAGCCACCTCCACTCAAGTTTTTATTTTGGAAACCATGGGCCGACATACAGGCTGGCTGGCTGCCGCTTCCGGCATTGCCCAGGATGAACAAAACTCTGAGCCCCATATTATTTTATTTCCGGAAATTCCTTTTCAAGAAGAAAAATTTTTGGCAAAAGTCGAAAGCTGCGTGAGAAAAAATGGTTTATGTACCATTAGCGTTTCAGAAGGTATTCTTGATGTTTCAGGAAAACACTTGCTAGAAAAAACCGAAGCAGATGCGTTTGGACACACGCAACTAGGTGGAGTCGCTTCTGTTATTTCCACTTTAATTAAACAAAAATTACATTTAAAAAACCACTGGGCGGTGCCGGATTATTTTCAACGCGCGGCGCGACACCTTGCTTCCAAAGTCGATCTTGAGCATGCTTATGCCGTGGGTAAGGCTGCCGTAGATTTCCTTTTAGCAGGAAAGCATTCCGTCATGCCTATCATTATTCGGGATAGTTCGTCACCTTATCGTTGGCATATTGGTGAAGCGAATCTCGCTGATATTGCCAATCAAGAAAAATTTTTGCCGCGTGATTATATTGATGCTGAAGGTTTCCACATTACGAGTAAGTGCCGAGAATATTTATCACCCTTGATTCAAGGTGAAGATCACCCGCCGTTTCATTTAGGTCTGCCACAATATACGCGATTAAATCGACAATTAATGACGAAAAAACTGCCGCCTTTTGAATAGTTTCTGTGTACTGTACAATTTTTAAATTTTTGTTCAGTACAGAAGAATAGTTTTACAATAAAATCATTTTTAAGATTTACTTAATAAATCCTCCTTACCATAAAGAAGATTTTAAAAACAAAGGAAGCTTAAAATGCAAATCACGCTTGTACGTAATTTAATGGAACAATATGGCATAAAGTTGCTTGATCAACGCCTTGCTGATCAAGATATAGACGTCCTCTTAAACTCAACAACGTTTGCACCATCATCAGAAGATGTCGACCCTGAACTTCCATTAAGTGATGAGAATTACAGCACAGCAGATGCTATGCGATTATTCATTTTAGCAATAGCACCTCAAATGAGTATTGAGGAATCAATAGCGTTCACCGAAAGATTAATCAATCAAACCTCAAGCTTAGTCAGTATAGGTGCCTTTCTTCAAACAGCAAGTCTTGCTAAATTTTTCCTTGCCTACCTTAATGCTAAGGAAGTGGATCAAAATGAAATCTCTAGATTATTAAAATTATTAGTTAGCAAAATAAATCCTACTTCCGTAGAAGCAGAAAATGTGTCATTAATAAGCAGATTGATGCAAAGAGTCAGCACTCAAAGTCAATTTTTCATAAAAGCCCTTCCTGAGCGATTTGAGGTCGCATTGTTTGAAGAACCTGAGCAAGAAAATATTAATTTAACACACGAAACAGACACTCTGACTGCAGTTCTAACCCTCACTGACCAACAACAAGCTGACATTACCACATTAAAATCTTTCGTCAGCAGTTACCAAATGGGGGCTGTCTTGGAAGGAATTCGCCGCGCAGAAAAAGTAAACGGCGAACAACGATCCACATTGAAAGCTAGAGTAGGCAAAGACTTAATAACAGCAATAAAAACTAATGCTGATTTAAGCAATGCGTTTACTGCATCACTTGAAGCCCACAAGTTAACTGCTGAACAATTTTTTGATGGTAGCACTCAACGCCATTTAAATAATGATGCTCTTTATAATCTTCTAAAAGGCTTCGTTAGGGCTGGAACACCGTCTGAGCATGAGTTTGATCTTCATACTGGTGACCAAGTTGAGATTGGGACTGAAACATTCGAAGAAACACTCACCCCAAAGAAAACATCGTTTATGTCTGGTTTAGGAAAAATGAACCTATTTGGCAACGGTGCTAATACGGCATCCGAGGGTACTAATGCAAACTTTATCGCTGAGTTGACGAAATATGCTAAACATTACGGCAATAGCATAAACCAACTGCACGAGAGCATCTGGAATAAAGGCAAAGTGACAAGCAAAGGAATACCTAGTGCTATTGCAAAAGCGCAGGTTGCTAATGGACTTCTAATAATATTAGAAGATAATGATCCAGATCAAAATATCGCAGAACGTTTTTCAGTGCTACTAGATGAGACTGGCTTAACAAGAACTGCTTTTTTTGATGGAAAAATAAAGTTATCTACTGAGTTACAAGACCTCTTACTAGAAGCAGCGACGGCACAACTAGACGCAATTTAAACCATTGTAGGTGAGATTGCATGGTAGGGGCGATCCCTTGTCTTGTGGTTGCCCTGTTCAAATAACACATGGAGGGCGGGTACAAGACCCGCCCCTACGCCCCACCGACAATTTGTGGTGATAAACTTGCCACCCTTAATATTTGTTTAATAAATTAACAATACCATGCGTTAACTTTAAAAATTGGTAACAAAACATGGAAAACGAAAAAATTCTAACCTTAAAAGAAAGAAAAGCATTACTGGAGAACTCAAAGGCTGAGCAAGCTGCCAAAGCATCAGCTACAAAAACAGCCCAGCCCCCATCAACAGACAATTCTGCCGAATTTCAAAAAAGGAAAAAGAGTATCGCTGCATCACTCTCAGGTAATAGCCCATCAGGATCTACAAAACCTACTCCAAAGGCTAATTCTGGAGCTGAACCACCACCAGCTGCTTTTGCTGCGTCTAAAAAAGAAGCTGCCGAGACACTGTCGGCATTGTTTGGGACGCCTAGAAAACCACCTGCGCATCTATTACAAAACGTTGAAGATGGAAATACGGGCGCCTCAGCTAAGCCTGTTGCCGCTGAAGAAACAGCAAGTGCGCCAGCAGCAAGACCTCGCCCAGCATTTTTAGGCGCCATAAACAAACGTCGTTCTTCATCTCCAGAAGCAGTAGCTGTTTCTACCATGGCTGACTCAGCGACTCTTGGTAACGTAGATACCAGCAAGCTGTCAGCATTATTCGCAAACAGAAAACCGCCTGTGCTTGCATCACAAAGCGTTGAGCCTGTTAACACCAACTCATCTCCACAGCCTGCTGTAGAAAAAGCAGCAATACCTGTAACAGCGGCACCCGCCACTAGCTCTATGGAACAACCATCAACTGTTTCTGTGGGTGGATTATTTGGCGCGATAACAAACAGCGTACCTGCGCCTTTAGATCAGGCTACAAAGGCACAATACATTGCAGAATTGAAAAAAGTAAAAGATCATTATGGAAGTTCTCTAAATCAAGGCCATGAAAAATTCATGAATCTCTTAGGTAGCAATAAGAAAACATCAACAAACAGTAAGTCTCGAGCACAAGCCAAAGAAACCGTGGCACGTGAACTAAGAGGCTTAATCAAAGCAGAGATGCCAAACATTGCCACTGCTTTCTTAAAATTACTGACAGAAAATGATTTAAATGCTGCAGATTTTTTTGAAGGAAAAACATCTGCTATTTTATCTCAGGAGCTTATCCAACTGCTCAAAGGAGATGCCAATACCCTAGGTGTGTCACCATCACCTGTTGATAACTTAAAGTAGTTTATCGCTCTTACTTAAAACGCATTATTTTTCTTTTAACCCAAAGTCATATAATGCGTTTTTATTCATAGCATAATGGTCAGAGACTATTTTCACAGCCGTTTTTAACGGCAAATGTTGCAATAATGTTTTTAACAAGGTTTGTGCAGCCGCTTGTAAAGCATCCTCTTCCGCATTTCCCGGCCCAACCAATACCACAAATTCCCCCTTGAGATGTTCAGGTTTTTCATTAAGCCATAATAATAATTCTGATGCAGACCCTACTCGAACCGTTTCAAATATTTTAGTAATTTCTTTCACAATACAACAGACACGCTCATCACCAAAAACTTGTCTACAATCTTCTAACATTTCATGCATTCGATGCGGAGACTCATAAAACGCCAATGTACCCTCATACGCACTGACTTGTTTCAAAATAGTTTGTCGCGCTGAAGATTTTACAGGGAGAAAGCCAAAAAAATGAAATTGCTGTGTCGGTAATCCAGCAATACTTAAAGCAGCGATTAACGCACAAGCGCCCGGAATAGCGATCACCGCAACACCAACATCTCGCGCTGCTTTAACCAGTGCCCAACCAGGGTCTGAAATCAAGGGCGTGCCAGCATCACTAATTACAGCAAACGTTTGTCCATTCAAAAGATGTTCTACTATTTTTTCTGCTTGAGATGCTTCATTAAAATTGTGCATAGACCAGGCTTTAGTTGGAATTTGGTAATGGCTCAGCAACCGCGCGCAATGGCGAGTATCTTCGGCTAAAATAATATCCACAGATTTCAAAATCTCTACTGCCCGAAAGGTAATATCGCCCAAATTGCCTATTGGGGTGGCAACGATGTATAATTTGCCTCTATTTGACATTGTGTTGGCCTTATTAAATTATGTATTTATATCATGCTTGCCGACTATCTTTCATTGTAAGTCTTAGCGCTGGTTTAATGGCATGTGCTGTCTTCCAATCCGATACTGTATCAAAAAACCCGGTCGCTGTCCCAGCACAACTTTATGCGACTCCTATCGAAGCACAAGAAACTACAGAAACTGCACAGCAATCCTCCTCGTCTTCTTTGCCCGACGCAGCCCTGATGAAGCAATTACAAGCAGTCGATGATGAGTTAAATGCCGGAGAGTATGAAACTGCTCAGCAACAACTAACACAATTAACGCCTTTATTAAAAACAAACCCCACCCTACAAACGAATCTGATTATTTTGCAAACTAAGCTTGCGCTTTTAGCAGGTAATCCAGCGCGGGCGGTATCATGGCTAAATCAGTTATCGCCTGAGCTTTATCTTAATGCTTCTCAACAACATTATGTGATGCAATTACGCATTCAAGCGCTTTATCGCACCAATCAAATTTTGTTAAGCGCTATTGCCAATATAGAAGATAACTCAGATACCACTATCATTTGGGACGAACTGTTAACTATCGACCCTGACACATTACAAGCGCAACAGACGGCACATTCACAACCCGTGATAACGGGTTGGTTGCAGCTAGCACAGATCGCACAGCGTAATGCCAATAATTTTAATGCATTAAAAAATAACTTAACCGAGTGGCAAAAAAATCATCCACAACATCCAGCAATAAGCCTACTTTCGACGATGAATAATGTTACCCAGGATAAAAATAATACGAGTGCCATTGCAGTAATCCTGCCTTTATCTGGAGGCTACGCCTCTCTAGGGCAAAAAGTACAGAAAGGAGTGTTAGCCGCACACTACGCTTCCACTAATACACTTAAGCAACGAGTTACTTTTTATGATAGCAATGCAGAATCAATTGCTGCTATTTACCAACGCATACAAGCAAATGGCGACGCTTTAATTCTGGGGCCTTTAACTAAAGAAGATACAGAAGAATTGCTAAACATCGCGCAAGAAACCCCCAAAATTATTAGCTTAAATTATACAAGTATAAATTCTCCCAACAGCCATCTCGAGTTTGGACTTTCACCCGAGGATGAAGCAAAACAAACTGCGCAACTTGCATGGAGACAAGGGAAAAGCCAAGCTATCATTATCGCTCCTAAAACAGAAAAAGGAGAACAAACTGCCAATGCGTTTATAGAAACCTGGCGTACTTTAGGCGGCCAAGTCGTTGATCAATATAATTATGCGAATAATGATAACTTCTCTAAAAGTATCAGCACCCTGTTAGGCGTGACTGACAGTAAATGGCGCCAGCACCTTGTGCACTCCGCATTACAACTTCGCATTGCGAGCACCCCTTATTTTCGCAAAGATGCCGACATGGTTTTCTTAATAGCAGACCCTCAAATAGCCCGACAAATTGGGCCGTTTATCAAATTTTATAGTGGTAATTATTTTAGTGTATTTGCTACTTCAAGTGTATATGAGAGCGCCAACAATCCTAATGTTAATAAAGACTTAAATGACATTTATTTCTGTGATATGCCCGCCATCCTCAAAAAAACACGTGGCGAACATGAAAGACTTTACTTTCTTGGAGCGGACGCTTATCTTCTCGCTATGCAGCAACCGCATTTAAACACCCTCCCTCGCTTCCCCATCATTGGGGCTACTGGCAAACTAACCATTGACGCTACTCATGACATACAGCGAGAACTACTTTGTGCGCAATTTAAAAACGGACACCCCATCCCCCTTTAGCCGACGAGCTAAAGGGCAAGAAATTGAAAAAGCCTGCTACGATTTTCTGGTGACTCATAAAATTCATATTATTTGTTGCAATTTTTACTCCAAATTTGGCGAAATTGACCTGATTGGAACAGAAAAAAACACTTTAATTTTTTTTGAAATACGTTATAGAAATGACAAAGGCTACGGCACCGCGCTTGAGTCAGTCACTACCGCTAAACAACGGCGCATTTACAAAACAGCATTGTTTTTTAACTTACGGCACCCACAATTCCAGCACTTTTCTTATCGGTTTGATATTATCGGCGCGACCACTTACAATGGTGAACTCGTATTAAACTGGCAAAAAAATGCCTTTCAAGAGCCTTAACGGCCAGAGGTGAAAAGAATGAATAGTGTTCAGCGCGTACAACAACATTTTAGTGACAGCATTGAAACAAAAATTAGATCTTCTGAGCATTTGCCCAGACTTATTACGGATGCAGCAGATAAAATAGTCGCCGCCCTACTTGCCGATCGCAAAATCTTAAGCTGTGGAAATGGTGGATCAGCATGCGATTCCCAACACTTTTCCTCAGAAATGCTTAACCGTTTTGAAACAGAGCGCCCAAGTTTACCTGCGATCGCCTTAACAACAGATACCCCGACTATCACCTCAATCGCTAATGATTATTCGTACAACGAAATCTTTGCAAAACAAATTCGCGCATTAGGTCAAGCGGGAGATGTTTTATTAGCCATCACCACGAGTGGTAATTCAGAGAATGTTCTGCGTGCAATTCACGCGGCACACGAAAAAAATATGGTCGTCATCGCCCTCACTGGAAAAGATGGTGGAAAAATGCCGGCGCAACTTTCAAATCAAGATATTGAATTAAGAGTGCCCTCAGATGTAACTGCACGTATTCAAGAGGTGCATCTCTTAATTATTCACTGTATCTGTGATCTAATAGACTTTAAATTATTTGGCCAAGGAGCTTAACCATGAAATTTCGATTCATCCCAACGGCATTGAGCATCGTTTTACTTGCAACAAGTTTGCAAAGTTGTATTTTTGTTGCAGGCGCAGCGGTAGGTGCCGCAGCCGCTGGTGCGGTTGTTT
>Ga0105050_10009893_pt1 | contig 10570 bp, 4 predicted proteins | sample FRY01_FD_78088 | JGI IMG/M metagenome (GOLD analysis project Ga0105050, IMG submission 78088) | Freshwater microbial communities from Lake Fryxell liftoff mats and glacier meltwater in Antarctica - FRY-01 | ecosystem: Environmental > Aquatic > Freshwater > Ice > Glacier meltwater ... | reverse complement strand
TTCTTCCCGTTGGAACATCGCGGGGTTTTATTTCTAGATGCTTTAATGCCTTTCCATAATTCGGAGAATTATAGACGCTGACACCTGCATCGTCAAGAGCTGTTTTAACAGGTATAACGTTTCCTAATTCTTGACTATTTTCTCCTATAAGAACAACTTTAGACTCATCTGCAAAGCCAACCTTCGTAGCCTTTTTCTTTTTAGGAAGTTTTATTGCATTTAGGTCTTTCTGGGCAACCTCAATACTTTCTTGATTCGCAATCTTTCTAGCGCTGTCATCTCCCGAAGATGTCCTCTCTATAGCCTTTTTGTTTCTTAAAGCTATTGGGCCAACAGAATCTGTAGCCTCATCCGGCAGTTTTTGAGCAAGATCTTTTAAAGGAGCAACTTCAGAATCCACTGTTTTTTGGAAATTCTTTAATTCTTTTGACTTTTTTGGATCTTTTATAAAGTTTTCAACGTCTTGATGTGTAGCAATTTTTCGATTCTTTTCTCCAACCGTTTTACTATCTAAATGTTCACGTACTAATTCTTTAAAGCGTGACTCTTTGTGTTTACTTATAAATTCATCAACCGATCCAGCGGGGTTTTCTGGATCAAACGTATGATTTTTTAAAGGACCCCACGATTCATCAGCCAACTGATAACGAGGATTTTTTTCAAGACCCTTAATCGTTTTGCTAATATCTGCATGTATTTCTTCTGGCGTTAAAAGGTTTTGATTATATACGTCTGACGGGTCACTTCTCGTCTTTAGGATTGATTTTGGTTTTGCATTATTTGCATTGTCGGCAACAGACCCTGCTTGCGACGCATCATCACCGCTATTCTTAGCCGCATCTAAAGCAGTATCGCTGACACTTACTGCGCCAACTGTACCTTTTTTAAGTCCCGAAACTGCGCTCTTAAACGCATTTTTTGCAACCTGCTCTGCTTCTTGAGCAACAGCGCCGGTAAGATTTTTAAGTGCACGCAACGATCCATCAGCCTTGTTTTCGGCAAATGTTACTACACCTTTTAGAAAGTTCTTAGCATCTACTGATTGACCAGACATATCTGCGAACAGCTTAGAAAGTGTCCCAGTTTGCTCTGCAGTGAGTTCGCCGCCTTCTTTTGCTACTTTTTTAAGTGCTTCTAATGCTACCGTTAAAGGTTCATCTGCAGATTTAGTTAAAACTTTAAGGTATTTTTCCCCGGCAGAACTAGTAAGTTCTTGACCCAATTTTTGTAATGCATTTTGGTCAATAAGCGCTTCACGTATTACGGCTAAGGCCTTATTTTCTGCAAGGCTTTCTCCTAAGTTTATTGAAACACTTGAAACAGTTTTTGCAAAAGCTTCTCCAAAATCTGCAGCATTGCCAGTCATTCCTAATGCTTCTCTTAAAGCAACCTTTCCAGAATCAGTCAAAGCGTTCGCAGTTGTTTCAAAGCTTGTTTTTAAAAGTTTTTGGACTTCATCCATATGATCTTTTGCAAACTGTTTGAGTATCTTTTCAAGAGCTTCTTGCGCTTCTTTACTTAATTTTCCTAAAGGTGCATCCCCCACAAAAGTTTTAAGTAACTTAGTAGCGCCATCTTGCAACACATCGTCAATAAGGGCCGCCATATTGTCAGCACCACCTGATACAGCCTTATTAAGAGCAGTACTTGTAGTTGCGCTGATCGCTTTAATTTTACCTATGTCATCCACATACTTTCCAGAGCTTTCTATAAGTTCTACAAAGGTTTTTGTAGCTGCTTGTGCACCTTCATTGGCAACTTTTGCACCTGCTTTTGCCACATCATCTGCAAACGCGCCGACTCCTTTACCCGCAGCCGCTGCTAGATTATCTGCAGCCCCACTTGCCGCCTTAGCTCCTGCCCCTGCCACATTATCCGCAACTGAGCTAGCTCCTTTACTTGCAGCTGCTGCAATATTATCTACAGCCCCACTTGCCGCCTTAGCTCCTGCCCCTGCCACATTATCCGCAAATGCGCTCGCACCTTTACCAGCAGCCGCTGCAATATTATCTACAGCCCCACTTGCCGCCTTAGCTCCTGCCCCTGCCACATTATCCGCAACTGTGCTCGCAGCTTTACCAGCAGCTGCTGCAATATTATCTACAACCCCACTAACCACCTTAACACCGCCCTTAGCAACTGCTTTCGCAGCCTCGTTGGCACCGGTTACTGTAATGTCTTTAGCCAACTTAACAAGTAGGCTTTGTGCAGTAGTTTGTGCAGCTTCACTTGCGGCCTTTATAGCTACTTTGGCTACGCTCTTTTGGCTATTCCACAATGCTTTAACAAGATCTACCGGAGCTTTTACAGTATCAATAAAATTACCACCCACAGCCTTAGCAACATTACCAACCTTTTGCATTAAAGTTTTTTGAGCTGCTTTTGCAGCAAATTCCATGCCTTCTTTGACAACTACTTTGGTCATATCAAGACCCGCATCTAAAGCAATTTTAAGAGAAGTTTGTCCCATCTTTGCTGCGATATTTGTCGGATCTAAGAAAATATTGGATGCAATCATGGCAGTAAACATTATAGGATTATCTTTAGCAAAGTTAGCAAAACCTTTTGCCCCCGCCTCAATTTGGCCTCCCATTTTATTAAAAAAGTCCTTACCATTCTTTGACTGTTCGCCGGTAATAACAACCCCCGCACCCATACCAAGCATCATTTCGTGATAATTAACAAACTGAACAGGCAGAAGTGAATCAATATATGTTCCTGCAGTAGCTTCTGAAAAACTTTTTTGAGCAACCTGAACTGCTAACAAATTAGGTCCGTAATATCCCAAGGTCATAGCCATGGTCATAAAGTCACCGTTATTTGACCACCATTCACCAAAGCTCTTTGCTTTCCAAAACGACTCCCTAAAGGGAGCTGTTATCATTTTATCAAGAAGATGCAAAACCCTAAAAAACCACATTTTTTGTGGCTCTGGAATGTCAAACCGAGAACGTAACGTTGCAATATTACTCTTAATTATTTCTCTTATTTTACTAAAATAATCTTTTTGCAGAGTTTCGACGTCTTGCTTACTTCCTTTAAAAGCCTCTTTTAAATCGCGAAGATCATGACTAACATTGGAAGAAATTTTGTTTATAAGAATATTTTTATCTATACTAATTCGGGCGATTTCCTTGTTTGCAATAAGGTTTACTTCTTCTATTTGGCTTTTTAATTCATCTTTTGGAAATGTTGAAGCTTTACTTTGTAACTGAGCAATTTTTGCCTCACGAATTCGGTTAACGAGTTTGACAGAAGTATTGGCTTGCGATGTTAAAAGTCTTTTTTTACCCTCAAAAAACTTTTTTCCTGTTGTAGTGGCAGATTTAAAAGTATCGTCAATAGCCTTAACGCTTTCCTTTGTTTTTCCTTTAACCTCTTTAACAAAGCTAATGCCTTCTTTAACATTTTTTGCATCAGCCTTTTCTTTAGCTGCTTGCGCTTGCCCTACTTTAACCGCCTCATTGTATACTCGCATAAAAATAATTTTTTTATTTTTGTACCACGACATTGTCTTTTGTCTTTGATATTCGCGCTCTTGTTTAATTTCATCGACAGAGTTAAGAGTATAAAAAGCACTATTTGCCTGGACCTTTACATAGCCATCTTTTTTAAAAATATTTACGTTTCGCTTGTATTCCAAATCAATAATCTCGTACCGTTTACCAATTAAACCCCTAAGTCGACCTTCAAAAGGATCACTTTTACCTTCTCTTTCAAGAGCTTCAAGATCGGCATGTAATTTTTCCTTTAAACGCTCCCTGTCATACTTTGCATCACGATTAGCTTCTCTAATAGCAAGGTTTTTATCATCTCGGTCTTGTGTTATATTTTCATCTTTTAGTCGAGTAATTTCGCTTTTTGCATCAACGCGTTTAAGCAAATGCTCACCTTGCGTAGTATCCATTGCCACCAAAATATCTTTTTCTTTTTCTTCTGACTGTACTTTCACATCTTGAATTTTTACCGCACGACCTAATTTAATATTCTCAATCTGTGAAGCAAATGAAACGGCTTTAATACCGCCCTGCTTTTTGAGGTAACTGATAAGTTCGGATTTTTTAGTACGATTTTTATCTAAATATCCACGTTTTTCCGCATAATTAAGAGGCGCCTCTCCCCACTGATCAAGAACATTAACATCCAGACCTTTTTCGACCAAAAATTGAACAAGTGGCAAGAATCCTGTATGTGCAGCGTAGTGCAAAATAGAACGACCATCGTCATAAAAATGAGAAATATTTTTATCTTTTAAACCGGCCTTTGCCTTCGATAATAATGATTCATCCCATTTTTGGGCAGACTGATTAAGCATCTTAAAATTCTGTTTGTCTTGATCGCTTAAAACCATTCTTCCGATAAGCCGTTTTTTTGCACGAGCCAAACCTTCAATTATAAGTATTTTGTTCGTAAAATTTTCGGCGTACCTTTGACGAGCCGCAGCATCATCTTCTTGAATCTTTTTACGTATTTCTTTTTCATTAAAAGTTTTTTTTGCAGCATCCTTATCTGCACGTAACTTTTTTTTAAGTTCAGCAACTTCAGCTACACATGTCGCTTTTGCAGCACGAATAGTTTCATCGCGCACGCGCTCCAAAATTTCAAAACCATTGTCCTTAATGTTTTCTGCAAAGTTAACGCCTGCGTCGTACCCTGCCTGAATCCTGCTTACTTGAACTGTGTACTCAGAATTAGCCTGATCGTTGATATTATTTAAAAGTACAGTTGAACTTTTTCGTTTATTTATGCGGTCTGCATCAGTTATTTTTTGCCCCTTAAAATCTGCCTCATACTCTTGAAGTCGATCTTCGTGAGCGATTTTATTATCAAACTCTTTTTGGACTTTCTTTTTTATAACTTGGGCTTTATTAAAATCAAATTGAATCTTAAGACCTTCTTTGGCAGTCCTATAAGCCTTCTTAAGAGGATCTGTTTCTTGTCTCAAGTCTTCGTAAGTTTTTCGTGCTTTTGTTATTGTCTCATCACGCGTTGCTTCCGCTTGGGACTCGCCATTATTATAAGCATCCTCAATCTTTTTTATTAATTTATGGTAAACATCTTTCTGAGTAGTGATCGCTCCCGGCTTAATCATTTCTATAAAAGAAAGTTTACCCCCAAGAGCCAATCGATCGTCTCGAGTAGAATCTTTATAAGCTTCAATAGATTTATTTGCTTCTTTTTGAAGTTCTTTCTGACTCTTATAATCAAATTCAGTCAGGTCCTGCATATTTTTGCTAGCTTTATCGATAGCATCTTGAAACTTTTTATCGAGAAATTGTGATTGTTGAAGCTCAATGCCTTCAATTTCCTTAGAGGCTTGCCTTGTTGCGCTCTTAAACGACCTTTCAAATTCACCAACTGACAGAGAATTTGCATCTACTTTTTCACTTCCATAAAGAATAGGCGCAAGAATGATAGAGTAGGCTAAAAAGAAAAACAGTTTATTTAAAAGACTCATTTCCACCTCCACTCACTCATAGTAAATAATTTCTAATAATCATTTTAATCAAACAAGAAAGCAAAAATGAATGGATAGAGCTCTTTTTTTTAAAAATAAGCTTTTTTAACCTTAAGCAGAGTTAAAAAATAAGGCTGCAAGAAAGTCAGCCCTTGAGAGTAAAAAGCAAACCGAAAAATAGCCTTTTTGACCCAAGCTATCGCCAGGATCTCTTATTAAAAGCCTTTTTAAGAAAAACCAACATTAACATGAAGTAGTTTTTACGATACACTTTACCCAAACACCCATTAATCAGTACTGTGAGAATTAGTATGATAAATACCATTTTAAATTCGTGCACGCAGCTTTTTACCGGAGCAGAAGGAGTGGCCTGCAAGCTAGTGGCTCCACTCTTTATAACTAATGAAACAACCTTTATTGTTCATAGTATTTTTATTGGCCTTTTTGCTATTGGAGCAGTAAAACTGGGGCGCGGCGCCTTAACCGCTTTTATGGCAGTCTGCTGGGTACTTGGAAATCTTTTTGTCATTACACAAGCAAATCTCTTTGGGTTAAATGTTGTTACTTCAGACGGGTTTGCTATTGGAGCAAGCCTTTCACTTACCCTACTTCAGGAATATTACGGAAAGCAGGCTGCAAAAAACGGCATTTTAATTGGCTTTTATATGGCATTCTTTTTTGTAATAATGAGCCAAGTCCATCTTGCGTACATCCCTATGCTATCTGATACAACCCATCAACACTTTATTCCACTGCTTGAAAGAATGGTGCGCATTGTGGGAACTTCTTTCTTAGTTGCTTTTATAAGCATGAACTTAAATTTATTCCTTTTTGGTTTCTTTAATAAACTTTTTGGCAAAGCCTATTTTTCTCTTAATGCACTTCTTTCAATCTCATTAAGCCAACTAGTTGATACAGTGCTTTTTGCAGTGCTTGCCCTTTCTGGAAATGTTGATTCTTTACTTCACATAATCCTATTTAGTTGCATCGTTAAAGTAATTTCGGCAAGCATCAGTATTCCTGTTGTCTCACTTGCACGCACCTACATTAAAGCACACAGGACTCTGTAAATGATAAACCACTTCCATTTTGAAATTGTGCACGAATCAAAAAAATCTCGTGCTCGTGTAGGAAAAATTCATACGCCGCATGGCACCATCGATACACCAAATTTTGTTCCCGTTGCTACCAATGCGTGCCCTAAGGCACTTGATGGAGTACTGCTTGACAGCCTTGATGTGCAATTAATGTTTTGCAATACTTACCATCTACTTTTACATCCTGGCACCGACACGGTTAAACAAGCAGGCGGGCTGCACAAGTTCATGAATAGAACAAAACCCATTATAACTGATTCAGGCGGCTTTCAAGTGTTCAGCCTTATGTACGGAACCGTGCACGATGAGCTCAAAAGCCGTGGTAATAAAAGCGAACAAAATTCTGTTTTAAAAGTAAACGAAGAAGGCGTGCTTTTTAGGTCATACCGCGACGGTGCAAAAATTCTTTTGACCCCCGAATCAACCGTACAAGCACAGAAAGATTTGGGCGCCGATATTATTATTCCTCTTGATGAACTTCCTCCCTACCACGTCGACGATCAATCACTTAAAGCATCTTTTGACAGAACTCATCGTTGGGAAGAACGTTCACTCAATCAACATCTTAAAAATCCACAAAATCAGGCAATGTATGCCGTTATTCACGGCGGTGTAAATAATGAATTACGAAAAAAAAGCTGCGAGATTTTAAGCAATTTACCTTTTGATGGATTTTCTATTGGTGGTTCACTGGGTAAAACACGAGAAGAAATGATTACCATGCTTACGTCTTTAATGCCCCACCTTCCACGAGAAAAATCAAATCATCTTTTGGGCATTGGTGATTTGCCTTCACTTGAACCAGCAATAAAACTGGGCATTGATACCTTTGATGCCTCACACCCGACACGCTGCGCACGTCATGGCCATATTTTTACTTTCCAAGGAACAGTAAAAATACTTCACTCTAGGTATCACAACGACTTTACGCCGCTTGATCCCACCTGCAGTTGTTACAGCTGTAAAAATTATACGCGCGCATATATTCGACATCTATTTAAAGCGCATGAATTGACTGCGTATTATCTTACAAGCTTGCACAACGTCCACTTTATGATGCAACTTATGAAAAACTATCGCCAACAAATTCTTAATAACGAAATTTAAAACCAATACGTCATCGCATTAATTCCCCTCCGCTTACATTTTATATCCCTTTTTATTGCAAAATGATTATTACAAATGGTAATTATAATAAAAAGAGAATAACACTGTTTTTGTAAAGGGAGGTGGTCATGAAAAAAATATGCAGTTCTTGGTTTAGAATTTTTACAAGTCTCGCACTTGCCGGACTAGTATGTAAAATAACAGCAGGAACTTGTCCCGCTTTAAAAAACCCTATTGAGATAGGATCGATTAATCCAGAATCAAAAGATCCAGTTGATCAAGCAATTTTAGATTTTTCTCCCGTTGTCTATCTGAGTAAAAAAACAGGGGTATTATACGGGGACTACCACGAAGAATATCTACCTATGACAGTAGAATCCTATATTGCACACCCAGACACACAAGTATTATATGATCATAAAAAGAAAACTGTAGTAATACCAAAAGGCAAAGTAACTATGGAGGCTCTTGCCAACAGCATGGAAACTCTTGCAAAAATTGTTCCAGACTTCAAAAATCCAGGCGCAAATTTTTTCTTATCTGGTGCTGATTGTATTAATGGCGGAGACAATAAAGACACAATTTATAAAACCCCACAAGAAAAAACTTTTAAAGCCCGCATCCCAAAAAATATAAATACTCCTTATTATGCAATTTTTAGTCAAACTGACAGTGGGCATGATTATATTCAATATCTTTTCTTCTATGGATACAATGGAGACTACCCTATTGTCACAGGTTTTCCTGGAGCCGGCGCCCATAAAATGGACCTTGAACATCTGATACTTGAATTTGAAGGTGGCAGTATTAAAAAAGGCTCTCCAGTGCTTACTCGCGTAGGGTTTCCTACCCATGGCAAAGGTGAAGCAAAATGGTTAGATATGAAAAATGATCAACATTTTAAAGACTTAACTTTTGAAATGGTAAATGAAAAGAGGCACATTGTGGGCTATGCCGCTTACCACGGGCACGGAATGTATCCTCAGATTGGTACTTACGTACGACTTGGGGGATTTGGCAATGACATAACTGCAAAAGGCATGCGCTGGTTTCCTAATGGAATCATTCGACTTGAACGCGCAGATAATACAAACTTTTTTACACCAACAATGGGATGGGTCAAAGCTAATATGGATATGGGACCAGACGGTGTAGGAGGTATTCCTGAAAAAGCATGGTTTGGAGCCGTAGAAAACGAAGATGCTGGAATGGACTACAAAAAAATGTATTGTAAAAATTCAGACACATTCTGTATAACTAAAAAAAGAATAAGTTCTGAATCGCTCTCCATTCCAAGCAGCCTCAAAGGCATTTATGAAAACAACGCAGTCTTTAATCCTTCTGCTCTTCCTTCAGAAGAAATACAAGTTAATAAAGACACAACCCTTTATTTTAGAAAAATAGGTGTAAAAAGAGAGATTCCAACAGAAAAAAGTGGTAATAAAAACATCAAAAAACAACATATCACTGTTAATAAACTAAAAATGGAAATCGACGGCGATGCACAACTAGAAGATGATGATGATATGTATTCTGTCACTTTCAATAAGACAGGAAAAGTACACCTAACCTTCCTGGAAGACGAAGAAATAATTGATACAGAGCGACAAGGCGAAGACCTAGCAGATACGGCGCCTGAAACGAAAAATTCAGAAAAAAATCTTCCAACAATAAGTGTCTCTGTCTCTGTACTGTAAGTAAAATTATTATTAAATCTTGAGGGAGCCTTCAGTGCTCCCTCACTTACTTTTGAAAATATAGAAAATGACTTTATACTATCTAAGAGGTAATCATGAAAATAATAGAATCGCTTTCAAACGAAGCTGTAAAAGAAGTCGTCAGGCTTCATCTGTCTAAAGGTCGTGCCGAACTTGGCGCCTTTTTTGTCGAAGGCAAACGTGCCTGCATAACGTTTATTAAAAACGGCTACAAGCCGCTTTCTGCGTTTGTTACCCAGGAGCACGTGTCCTCACTGCAAGAGTATGTTTCTGAAGATATAATCGCTGAGGTATCTGACGCAGTCATTAAAAAAATGAGCGCTTCAATAACACCAAGCGGAATTTTATGTGTCTTTGCTCTTCCTAAAAATCCCGATTTAAGGTCACTTTCAAGCGGACTTGTTCTTGCTGACATTACCGATCCAGGAAATATGGGGACACTTATTCGGTCATGCGCTGCATTTGGTTATAATTCTGTGATTGTTATAGGAGGATGCGATCCTTTTTCTCCTAAAGCACTTCAAGCAAGTGCAGGAACTTTGCCACTCATTTCTCTTTTTGAATGGACATGGGAAGAACTTACTATGCACAAAGGAAAGCTCACTCTTGCCGCACTAGTTGTTAACAATGGCATCCCGCTAAAAAATCTTCCCGCTCAGGATATTCTTTTTGTTGTGGGTAACGAAGCGCACGGTCTTCCTGAAAAGTGGGTAAATGAATGTGACCATAAAGTTACCCTTGAAATGTCTGCACAGGTTGAAAGCCTTAATGCAGGGATAGCAGGAACTCTTGCTCTTGCGCTCTTTAAACACCAATCTTAAACAAAAACTTGCTAAGACTAGTGCCGTACTTGTAAAAAAACATACGTGAATTAGTATAATCACTAGATATTAAAAGGTATGTATTTAAAAGTTATATATCACTCACCGGCAAGGAAAATTTGTAATGTCAAAACACCTCACCCTCTCGCTACCTGGGGCTATTCTGATAAGCATTAATATTATGTTAGGAACGGGTGTTTTTATTAACACCGTTATTGTTGCACAGCACACAGGTATTTTGGGAGGAGGACTTTACCTTCTTGCAGGTGTATTAATGCTTCCCTTAATTTTGTGTATCGCAAAACTAAGCAGCATGCATGCACAAGGAAACTTTTATAACTTCGGTGTAATGTTAAGCCCCTTCTGGGG
>Ga0105050_10009890_pt1 | contig 10574 bp, 14 predicted proteins | sample FRY01_FD_78088 | JGI IMG/M metagenome (GOLD analysis project Ga0105050, IMG submission 78088) | Freshwater microbial communities from Lake Fryxell liftoff mats and glacier meltwater in Antarctica - FRY-01 | ecosystem: Environmental > Aquatic > Freshwater > Ice > Glacier meltwater ... | reverse complement strand
TGTCTGTAGTGGTCGCTCGCGCCACATACCAAACGCGAATACTGTCCCCGTCGTTTTTTATGGTGTTCGCAGGGATAATAAATCGGTGAGCGAGCATGTCACCTGCCGTCGTGTGAGTGTTAGATGATCCAGTCCAAGCGTGAATCAGGATTGGCACGGTGCCGCCTCCATTCCCAGTCCCAGCGCGCACGCGAAGGTTGCCGTTGCCGGATGCGGGCGTGCTGACATAGACCGCGCCAGTCGTGATAATCGAAGTCGCTGTGATGCCGTAGGTGACAGAGAGACCACCCGCAGCCGTTACGCCGACCGCGCCAGTGAAGGTCTTCGTGGAAGGCCCGAAGGTGTTGGATTCCGCGCCGCTGGCAATACCAGTCAGCGCCGAGCCGTCGCCGAAGAAGGCGTTAGCCGTGACTGAGGTGCCAGTGACGGTAAGGGCTCCAGTCATGGTGTCGCCCGCCTTTGCGACCTTCGTGCTATCGGTTGCTGTGACGCCAGTCAGCGCCGAGCCGTCGCCGAAGAATCCGGAAGCCGTGATCGACCCGCCTGACACGCTGATAAATCCCGTCGTCCCGTCGAGGATGATCTTCGGAGTCCCGAGCGTCATCGAGCTTTGCGACACAAGTATCTGCCCTGCGATCAGCAGCGTCGAGGTCGCCTTGACGGTGTCGTACTTGATGGCGTAGTAGCCCGTCGTCGGGAGGACGACGGCGGCAGCGGGCGCGACGAGCCCGAGAGCGATGCAAGCGGAGGCGACGAGTCTTTTTATCATGTTCATATTTTTAGAGGACGGCTATCCAGTTCACGCCGTCACTATACTCAAGAATCCCGATATCTGTACTCCGGTACCAGGTGCCCGCGCTCGCGGCCGGGCGCGCGCTTGAGTCTCCCTTCGGCACGCCGCCCGCTGTGTCGCTGACCGTGTTGAGGCGCGCGACGACAGTCGCATAGCCGCCCGAGGGCGCGATGCCAAGCTCCGTCTCAATGGCGACGATGGCGGCCGCCAGGTCGTTAGGGACCTGGATGCGCGCGTAGTCGCTGTTATTCTCAAGCGTAGCGTCTGAGTCGATGGCGGCGGGATATCCACTGCCTGAGCCCGATCCTATTTCGGCCATAGTTTCCTCATGTTATCGCGGACTCTTCATGCTCGACGCTTCCGAGGAAGAGGTCCTCGCGCCCGTATGATAAGGGCTGAAATTTCGGGTCGCTTGTGAAGGCGACCTTGTAGATGTTCTCGACGACATCCTGACGGTTGTAGGTGAGGACGACGAGGTATATGTCTTTGCGCTTGTTGGCGAACCTGAGGATCTCGTTGCGTTGCTCAAGGGTGATGTAGGACTCTTTGCTGAAATCCAAGGCGATCTGCGCCCGGGTCGCGACGAACTCCGACAAGAGGTCGGCGGCGAGGTTGCGCTCGAAGGCCCGCCTCATCTGGACGGGGTCGGCGTTCATCTTCGGGTTGCTCGCGAAGGTGTAGACGTCGGTCGTCTCGTCGGGGTCGATGTAGGAGTAGCGACCGATTCCGTTTGAGATGGACGGCGTGAAAGCGGCCTCTGCGGTCGAGTCAACCCAGAAGGACCAAGGCTCTGACCACGCGCCCCATCCGCCCTGGTACTGCGTGTTGAAGACCTGGTCGAGGGTCCCGTTTGAGGTCCAGGCGACGGACCCGTCATGCTTGAAAGGCGAGCCGTTGCTGTAGGCGTCCGAGTTGGCGTGCTCCCACTGCGCGTAATTGACGCCGTCGATGGCGTTGTTCGCCTGCAAGACGAGGTAGTAGGTCGTGCCGGCGACGACATTGATCGGGATGGTGAAGTCGAAGTTGTAGGAGACGAAGCTCGTCGTAAGCGTTGAGATGTCGATGACCGCGCTATCGGCCAGAAGTTGCGCGCTTGGCGCACCAGGCGAGTCGCTCCATATCTCAAGCCAGATGTTCCCCGTAGGCGCGGCGGTCTTTTTAAGGCTCAAGGCTACGCGCGCGATCGGCAGAGAGTAAGCGGGCTTGAAAGACTGAGCGATGCCTGTGCGCGCGGCGGCGTCACGCAGGGCCATGCCCGAGGCTGAGGCCGTCGTCTGCGCCTGGTCGGTCGTGTACGCCGCCGTCGTGCGCGTGCGGAAGCGCCAGTAGTACTTCTTCACGTCGGTCAGGGCGGTGGCGAGCGTGTAGGTGCTGACGGCGAGTCCGGTCTTCTGTTGCGTGATGACGGTGAAGCGGGGGTCGCGCGAGACCTGAAGCCAGTACTCGAGCGCGCCCGTGACATCGGCCCAGTCGAGGGTCGGGGTCAGGCTCTTCGTCAGGACCTGGTTAGCCATCAGGCCCTCGTCGGCCAGCGGCGAAGGTCGCTTGACCGGGTCTTATCCTGGTAAGCGGCGAGGGCGGGGATGATGAATCGGCGGGCGATGTTGTCCCACTTCGCTTCGTCGCCGTCGACGAGCGTTGCCCCGTCGAAGTTGAAATGGATTTCTGTCTTTCCGCCGCCGTCGCCGCCGCCTCCGAATATCCCCTGGTCCTTTCCTTTGCTCAAGGGGATGACGGCCTCGGGCCCGGCCTCTCCGATGACGGCGAGCGTCGGTCGATCGACGATGCCGCCTTCGGCGAGGAAGGCCGCTGCCTGGTAGCCCGTGATGAGAGCTCCGACCGTCGTGGCGGCAGCGGCGCCGATCGGGATTCCGACGAAAGGAATGAACGAGTGCGCGGCCTGCTGCCCCGCCATGGCGACGGCCCTGTATCCGGCGATGGTTGAGAGTGCCGCTAATTTATTTGCCACCGTGACCGTTGTTGCCGCAGCGACAGATGCCGCCGTCGTCCCGGTCGTGGCCGAGGTGCTCGTAACCATGGCGAGGATGTGCGCGGCGATCCACTTCGCGATCATCTGCGCGATGATACCGAGGAGGGTGTTGAGCAGGGAGAGGCCGACATTTTGGAGGGCTTCGCCGATACTCTTGCTTTGGAGCAGGATATCGGTGAAGAGTCCATTGATGGCAGAAGAAAGCCCGCCGACGACGCCGCTCATCACGAGATTGATGTTGTCGGCCATGACCTTGCTTGCGTCGAAGGTCTTCGTGAACGCCTGGTCCCAGGCGTCCTGAAAGCTCTTCGGCCCGTCTTCCGCGCCACCACCTCCGCCTGCCCCCGGCCCCGCTTTCATCCCGGCAGGCGTGAGCGATGATGGCTTCGTGTCGACTCGCACATCAGGTTGCGTTACTGAGGACGGGTCAGCAGCGGCTCCCTTGAGGCCGAATCCAACCCCCAATAGACCGCCTACCCCTGCCCCAAGTAGAGCTCCAGCTGGTCCACCTGCTGATCCAAGCACCGCGCCAAATCCAGCAGCAACGAGCGCTTCTTTCATGACCCCTTTATTGACACGCAAAAATTTAATCACATTCGCAAAGTCATCGGTCCAGCTTAGGATTGATCGGCCGATATCACCCGCCGCCTTCATAAGGACATCGCGGTTGTCGATCATGAACTGGACGAAGCGCTGAACAACCGGGATAAGATTCTTCCCGATCTCTTCGGCGAAATCGCCGATATCCTGCTTGGCGATTCCGAGCTTCCCGAAGAATGTCTCCCCTTTGGCCGCGGCGGCTCCGCCGAATGTGCCTTGAATCAATTTCATGGCGGCGGCGAACTTCTGCGCCTTCGGGATGGTCTCGTCGATCTTGATGCCGTAGCGCAGGAGCGTCGAGGTCTCCCCGATGAATGCCTTGCCGAGGAGCTCCGTGGCAACCTTGAGGTCAACCTTCTTCGCTACCGATAGGTCCAAGGCCGCGCGCGTCGCGTCCTTAAGCGCTTGGCCCTCGAGGCCGAACCCGACGAGGATCGCCTGCGCGTCGGTGATGGCTTCATCCGATATCCCGCTTAGATGTTGGAGCGTGGTCGAGTAGCGGAGGATGCTCTCCATCGCCTCGTCGGAGGCGATGCCCTGGTTGAGCAGGGCCTGCTTGAGGTTCGTCGCGGAGACCTGTGCCTCTCCGAAGGCATGGATTGATGCCGCGGCACCCGCGACCGCGGCCCCGAACCCGACGGCGAGTCCTTTTTGCAGGATCGAGCCAAGGCCCGCGAAGTCAGAGGCCCCCTTGTTGACGGCCGTGCGGGCATTCTTGAGGGCGGCAGTCAGCCCGGCGGTGCTTGCCGTGATGACGACTTCAAGCGTGCCCGCATTCGTCGCCACTGTTAGCCCTCCGCTTCGGGTTTGATTCCTAACCTCTCAAGAAATTCCTTCTCGCCTTCGACCGTCGTCACCGAACCAACGCGCATATTCCCGAGCTTGTCGATGGCGTCATTTCCTGCATTCATGTGCGCGAATCCAGCCGCGAACATATTCACCGTCGGCCACTTTATGAGCGAGCGATAAAGCGCCTTAATCTGCGGGTATGTCAGGTCGAGAGCTTGATCGAGCGTCCATCCGTAGGACGCCATGAGCAGGTGAAGAACATCGACTAATTCAATGGCTTCTCCGCTTGCGGCAGGTCCGGCACCGGCGTCGGGTCCGCCACCTTGGCTTCCGGGGCGTGCGTCATCATCGCCTGGCGAAGCGCTCCGTCCACGTTGGCCCCGATGAAAGCCTTCGCCTTTAGAAAAACTCCGTACAGCTCGTTCTGCTTGAGGACCGTCATGAAGAACGCGCGGTAATGCGAGTTGGTCAGGTGATCCTCGCACCACTCGTCCGTCAGGAACGCATGCGCTTCCTTGGGCGAAACGACGAGCCGGACGAACTCGTTGAGCCGCCTGTAGACCTCGCCGTCGAGAAAGACCACGACCCCGACATCCATGATCGTCGGGAGCTTTTCCACCAGGTCCTTATTGTTCTCGACGGCGCGGATGACTTCCTTGACGCGCCGAACGGAAAGGGGCGCGATGCGAACTTCCTTGTCCGCAACCTTGAAAATCGCGGGTTGCGGGATTAGGACATCTTCGTCGGACGTGCTCGGCGACATGCGTGGGCCTCCTTACGGATTAGGACTCTTTGACGATGCTGAACATCCGCTGGCCTTCAGGCTTGGTCGCGTCCGCGAGGCCGGCGAAGGAGATGTCGTAGGCGGTGTATTCCTTCTCGTCCCAGGGGATAAGGATGTCGCCTTCGACGTGGCAACGCGGGATGATGAGCGACACGAACTTTCCATTCTTGAGCTTGTGGACGAACATCAGGCTCAGGACCGGGAGCGTCTTGTTGTCGCCGATGCGCACGCGCTTGGAGGTCTTGCGGGTTGTGTAGTGCGCGAGCGTGGTGATGTTGCGGAAGCTAGCGGTGATGGGCTTGATGCCGCGCGCCGATGGCATGGTGAAGTCCGTACCCTGGACGTAATTGGTTCCGCGATCGAGGCTCGTGATGTGGACCGAGGTCTTCGACTTCGCGGTCTGAGAGAGCGTCTGGGTGTCGGTCGTCGATAGTCCGGTGATGTGCTCCTCGACCCTACGGATGGAGCCCGTCGCCGTCAACTGCGTCGTTGAGATCGTCAGGCCGAGCAGCGGAATGAGCTGCTCGATCTTGAAGTCGCAGACCTGAGCCTTGAGCGAGCACTCCTCGTTGATGCGGTCGGCCCGCGGCGCGCCCATCATCTCGCCGACCTTCTGCTTGACGATCTCCTGCTTGTAGGTGAACTCGACCTTGTCCTTGAGGGCCCCGACCATGCGGTAGGCGCCATCCGGGTCGGTATCGCGCTTGAGGTACAGCTTTCCGAGTCCGAGCAGAAGGTTGTTCGTTTCAATCATATCCCTTATCCCCCGAGCGCCTTGTGTAGGAGGGTGCGTGCCTCCCCGGCATTAAATTGTAACAGGCTTTTGGCCACTTGCGACAGGGCCATTTGAGGAAGGCCGACGAGCAGGCCCCCCTCAGTCGCGTTGACGATGTCGAGATTGCGTATCTTGGCGAAATTGTAGAGGGAGTCGCGGTAGCCGAGGAAGGGGGCGTAGGTCTCAACTGGACCGCCGATGCCTTCGACTGTGACGCGGCCTGTGCGTCGGGCGAGGTTGGCGGCGTGGTCGGGGACCGTGCGAAGCCATGGCTCGACGGGTATCTCATCGAGGCCGACGCTGTGGGTCCAGTCGTCGGCGCACATCTTGCCGTCGCGGTAGCCGTAGTCCTGGCCGACGAGGACGATCTTGCCCGCGCCCATGTCGGCCGCGAGCTGGACGCCCATGTTGCCGACGTTGCCGAGGCAGTAGAGCGCGGGCATACCGGGGAAGAGATGAGGCAGGCCGTGGTCGAAGAACTGAGTCCCAGGGTTCTCGTGGCTCATGTAGAGGACGCGCCCATGCCATGCGGCGATGGCGTCGGGGTGGAGGAAGACCGATGCGACGAGGACCTGGTCGCGGCTCTCCGGGTAGTCGAGCATCTTCGCGATGTGGTAGGGGCGCGGGTCCACGGCCACTACGAGGTCAGGCTTGATCCCGCGCGCGGTGAGCGCCTTGGCAGCGCGGTCGCAGGCGATGATGATGCCGGGGAAGTCTCGCAGGTGCTCGACATTCGCGTCGAGGCTTGGGCCTGCTCCGACGACGGCGACGGGCGCGCCGCCGAGGATATCGAGGATGGGGCCGATGTGCTCGCCGCCCAAGATGTCCTTGTAATGCGTGGCGATATTGCGCATGTACGGGCCGATCCAGTGTTGCATCTCCTGCTCGGCGTCCCAGTTGCGGTCGATGATGGGCGGGTGCTTGAGCGTCTTGACCGAAATGCCGAGAGAGTGCATTCGCTCAAGGCCGCGCTCAATCTCCTCGTCGTGGTCGACGGCGATCTTAACCTCGCTCATACCGTGATGTCCTCGCGATACCAAACGCGGTAGCTCTCGGCGCGGAAGTAGACCTTGTACTCGTCGTCGAAGAGGTCGGGGCCAATGCCGCCAGACTCTTGCTTGAGGGCCGTGACAGCCGCCTCAGAGGTCGGGAGCGTGACGGCGTGGCAGTCGATGAGGATGCGGCGCGCCCGGCGGTGGATGTCCTCGACCGTGTCCGGGCTCGAGCTCCAAGCCGTGACGGAGAAGACGCGCTCGTAGAGGCGCATCTCGACACCATGCGCCTGCGGCTCAGTCGGCCCGCCTGGCAGTAAGGCCCAGGTGATGTAGGAGCGAGCAGCTCCCGCCGCCGCGGTGAAGTCTGGGATGGCGGGGAAGTGGTCGTTGTAGACGCCGAAGGGGGTGGCGGTGTGGGCGAGCAACAGGCGCATGGCGGCATCGTCGCGCAGGGCAGTGTGGACCATCGTCTTGATGACCTTCATAGACCCGCCGCCGTGCGCAGGAGCGCTTGCCGCATGAGGAAGAATCCGCGCAGCTGCTTGACGATGAGCGCTGGACGGAAGGCGGGGAAGGCGCGCTTGCCGACAGTCCCGAACTCGAGATCGTTGGCGTGCTTCTGCGCGCTGTAGACCGAGGCTGAAATCGAGCGAGTGAACCCTGAGCCGCGAGCGCTCGCCTTGACGATGAAGACGGAGTTTCGGGTGGCCCCCGTGCGCGTGAGCCAGCGGAGCATCCCCTTGAACTCGCCCGCCTCCCCACCAGTGCGGACGCGGAAGGTGTCGAGCGCGTCGCGGTCGCCGCTCGTTCGCTTGAGGGTGAGGTTGCTGACTTTTGGGTGGCCGTCGCGGATGTGCGCCTGGATCTCGCCGGCGACGACGTCGAGGGCGTCCATGATGCGCGGCTCGGCGGCGCTCTGGTATCTCCCGAGCTTCATGTCCTTCTGGATAACCGTGATTTTCATTCCGTCGCTTTTACCCACCATGCCCCCGAACGAGCGAGGCGTTGACGACGGTGTGACTCGGCGTTTCCTCGACGATGCCGCGGACCTCGTACTCGTCGTTTCCTGCGACCCATCCAGCCGGGCGCACTCGATCAGCACCCTTGACGTCGGTTCCGTTGGGAAAGAAAATCTCGTGAGTGGTCGTCGCGAGCTCGCCCAAGGGGATGCGCTTCTCGCTCCCGTCGACGGGCTGGATGTCCGCCTTGCCCGAGTAGACCTGCGTCCATACTGGCGTCGGCGCGCCTGTGTCGCCGAAAGTAGCGATCTTGCGCATGGTCGTGACCGTCTGGCCCCAGACATCGAGCAGGGCGACGGTGTCCTCTGCTACGGTCACTGGTCGCCCTCAAGGTCGGACCCGTCGGCCCCGTCGCGCCCGATGTCGTAATCGGCGCTGCGGATGATCTCCTTCGGGTAGGTGTTGAGCAGCTCCTGGTAGGTCTTCCGCAGCTCCTGAAGTTGCGCGAGCTTCTGCGAGGCCGAGACGGACTTGCCGCCCATCGTGTAATCGACATACGCCGCTGACGCCGTCGGGCTGGACAGAGCGACGACGGCGGCGGCGATCGCGGTGTCGATGTCGGCGATCTTCGCAATGAGGTCGGTATCGGTTAGCTCGGCCATGATTATCTCCCGCGCCAGGCGTTCGAGGATTCAACGGCGCGCCAGGCCTCGACGAAGCCAGCGCCGTTCTTTTCGTGACCGAACCAAATCTCAGGGACCGCCGTCGCGTCGACGTCGGCCAGTCCCGCAAGCGCGGCGGCGGCAAGGAACTCGCCCTCGGGGTCGTCGATGGCCAGCCCTTCCCCGTCGACGCCCTTCGCGCCAGAGTAGTGGATGTGCCTGACGAGAGGCTTCAAACGAGCGACGGCCTCATCCATGTCGAACTTCTCCGCTTGCGAGGCGAGATAGAGATGGCATAGGTCGAGGGTCATCTTGAGGCCGTTGTCTTTGCAGATTGATTCGATCTCTTCGGGCCGGGTGCCAAGGCCCGCGAGCCACTCCCCGCCGAAGAACCAGCAATGCCGCGGCACGTTCTCGATAAGGATTTCGACATTACCCAGGGCGGCGCATTGCATAGCGGAAATGGTCTTGTCGAGTTGCAGGCGCGCGCGGGCGGCATCCTTGAGGGAGAGGCCGCGCACGGACATCCCGCCAGGGTGAAAGACGATCTTCGCCTCGCCCTTGAAGAAGAGGGCCCAGGACGCCGCGCGCTCTACCGCATGGCTGTAGATGTCCGCCGTCGCCTGTCGCTCGCTTTCATTGAGGCTCGCGGGGTCGATCAGGTGGCCTTTGTGGTACTCGGGGAGATGGACGGCGAGGCCGACATCGCGCGCGACTTTCGGCTCCCATTCAAGGTCATCGACGGAGCAGTGCATTTCCACGAGCGAGGGCCCGTGCGCCATCATGGCGTCGATGTCTAAGGGGCGGGCCTTGATGCCTCTTAAATTCAACAAGGTCCCGCCGAATTGGTAGCCGACGCAGCGGCACGCCCCGCTGCGCCGACCATAAAGTGAGATGAAACAAGAGGCTCGCCGAGTGAAACGCCGATGTCGAGGACGCGCCCGACGAACTCGGCCGCGCGGCGCGGAGGAATGCCGCGCCCCGGGCTACGCGCCTCGATGTCGTCCATCGTGAGGACGTGGCCGGCGGGGAGGGCCCGGCGAGCGCAGAGGCTCTTGCCGAGGATCTCCTGGGTCTGCATCTCCCCGCGCGTCATCTTCTTCGTCCAGTAGGGATTGCCGTATGCGGCCTCGGTCGCGCGCACGCGCTCGACGAGCTTGCTGAGGCCGTCGGCTTCGAGCGACGCCGCCTGGTCAGGTCCCGTGAGCGTGCGGTCAAGCGTGAAGTGGCGCTCGATGATGTCGGCTCCGAGGGCGGCGGCGGCGACCGAAACAGCCGCGCCGCGCTCATGCCCCGACCATCCAACGGGCACGCCATGATTGATCTTGAGGCGCAGGATCATGTGGAGTTGGCAGTCGCGGAAGGCGGTCGGGTAGCTGCTGACCGAGTGCATGAGCGCCAGGCGCCCGGGGAAGAGCGCTTTGAGGTCGGGCATGACCTCGAAGAGCGTCGACTCTTCCTGCATCCCCGTCGAGGCGATGAGAGGCTTGCCCGTCGCCGCGATCTTGCGCGCGAGGAACGGATTGCCGAAGTCGCAGGAGGCCATCTTATAGGCGACGACGCCGAGGGCCTCAAGGAAGTCGACGGACGGTTCGTCGAAGGGGGTGACGAGGAAGCTGAGGCCGAGGCCTTCGGCGAGAGCTTTGAGGCGCGGGTAGTCCTCGTCCTTGAGCTGCGTCTCTTTGAGCACGGGCAGGTAATGCGCGAGGCCGTGCGCTGCTCCGTTGGGGTTGTCGTTCGCCGCAGGCGTGTAGCAGGCCGACATATCCCGACGCTGGAACTTGACGACATCCACGCCGGCATCGGCGGCCGCGCGGACCATGTCCATCGCGCGCGTGATAGACCCGTTGTGGTTGATGCCGCACTCGGCGACGATGAGGCAGGGCCGCGCGGGATCGGGCTTATCGAGGCCAGCCTCGGCGTACCCGATCTCCTTGCCGAAGAGCGTGACGAGCGCAGGGGCGGCTTGAGGGATGACGCTCATCGAGCGCCACCGGGCTTAAAGCCCTCGATTTTGACCTCGAACTGGACGCGGACCACGTCCGGCTCATTCGGCTTGTCCGGGGTCCACAGCTTTTCGCATTCGATCTTCTGGATATCCGACCAAATTCCAGTGCGCGGCCAGATGCGCGGAGAGCGTCTGTCTACCTTGGCACCCATTACGCGCTCTCCCCCTTGCCCGGCTTGCGGGCCGTGATGAACATGAAGTCGCCGAGGTTGGAGAAGC
>Ga0105050_10009887_pt1 | contig 10575 bp, 8 predicted proteins | sample FRY01_FD_78088 | JGI IMG/M metagenome (GOLD analysis project Ga0105050, IMG submission 78088) | Freshwater microbial communities from Lake Fryxell liftoff mats and glacier meltwater in Antarctica - FRY-01 | ecosystem: Environmental > Aquatic > Freshwater > Ice > Glacier meltwater ... | reverse complement strand
TATATTCCATTGCTGTCCATTGTTCAACAACAGGTTCCCCTAGGCTATTGGTGCTTTGGGTTTCAAAATAATCTAGATACTTAACGATATTGGGGTGAGAGAGTGCTTTCGCTCTTTCTATCTCAGCTTTTAGGGTTTCTCTCTCATGAATGTTGCTAACACTAAATTGCTTAAGGGCAACTGTTTTATTATTGATTGCATCTAATGCTTTATAAACCTTTCCAAAGCCTCCGCTGTCAATAAAGTCTTGTTGCGCATTTATTTGGTATTGTTTATTTAAAAGCATTCAGCAAATATAGTGGACATCATTTAAATAATGAAATTTGTTTTTTTGATGGGTAGATGCGCTGATTTTCTTTTACCTCAAGCCCATTTTCTTTCCATTGATACAATTAGTTGCCACACTATTTCTAGTCTTTGCTTAACTCTTCATAATCTAGCAAATCTTTGGTTCTGCCAGTAGATTTTTTATTGGTTTTTAAACTGTTAAGGTCTATAATATTCATATCAATACCGTCAATTTTATCCACTATTTTTTGGCTGTATGCTTCCTCAAAAGTAATGCCATCCAAGTCTGTGATTAAATCTATTCTGTTTGGGGGCATTCCCAATTGGATGATGATGTCTTTTTGCAAAAAATCTTGTTCGGTGTAGCCTAAATTTGAGCCAATAAAATCTTTTAATGTTTTAACTAATAAAGCCGCATTTTTTGATTCAGCCCAAACCCAAAAGTCAATATATTTAGTAAACCTTGGATAGCCATGATAAGTAACTGCATAACCGCCTACTAATAGGTATTGTACTTTATTTTCGTTTAATAATTGTACAAAATCTTTGAAGTCTTGTGGTAGGTTCATATTCTTTTCCGTAATAAGATTTTCTTAACTCTTCAAGAGCCATTATTCGTTCTTGTGGCGACACTTTCAGCCAAAAACTTCTTTCGGAAGGTTCTTTGCCTTTTTTAAAAATATGTATCGTAGCGTTTTTCACCTTACGAATATAAGAATAAATTTGCACTTTACTTTAACTTGTCTTTTTTAAGCATTGCTATATAGGTAGCAACAAAAAGCATTATTCCAATTAAAATAATATTGGCTATTCCAAAATAGGCTTGTTGGCTAAAAAACACACTCCCAACACTTTTCCACAAATTAAAATTGTCTGGCATGGTTAATAAATCTTGTGCTTTTTGCGGCAAATTATTTAACGGATTTATAGCTAACTGCTCGTGTGTGGCGGCTAATGTCCCCCATCTGGAAACAGTAAAAATGCTACTAAATGCGACCAATGTATTGCCTGCTTTTAGTGGATATATTACCCCTGCTAATAGTATTTGTGGAATAAGCATCAATGGCTGAATCGTCATGGCCTTTTCTGTTGTGTTGACAATAGCAGAAAGCAACAAACCCATTAATGAAGATGCACAATATATTACAATTAACACACTAAAAAGAACAAGAAATGTAGTGATATTTTGAACATTCAAAACACTTAAACTTAAAAACACTGTAATTAACAGTAAAAGTATTTGCAAAAACCCAATGCTACCAATGACTACAACTTTTGAAAACAAATATGGCATCACTTTTAAATTGAATTGTCTTTCTCTTTTGTAAATCGTATTTTCATCAACTATTTCTTTCGAAGAATTAGCCACTCCAAACCAAATAACACTCACTGAAAGCATAAACAAAAAGCCCAATGTTATGCCATTAAAAAAAATAATGGACAATAAAAAACCTATTAAAGGTGCTTGCCCCAGTTGAATTATCAAATTCTTTTTGTCACTCCATTTTATCAAGAAATTTCGCAATGTTAGAATGACAAACTGATGAAAATAATTAGGATTCTGTTTAGGGTATTCAATATTAGCAACAAAACCAGTTTGTTTCGTACTTTTATATTCATTATCCAAATTAAACACTGAATATAGATTTGCGGCTTCGTCCTTATTTTTAAGTTTTGCATACAACTCTGTATTCCTTTGTATTTTAAAAAGACTAAAATAATCTTTAGTGTTTCCGAAATACACTGTATAACCACCATCGCCCATCCATATTACTTTATCTGTAAATAACAAGTCGTCTGGCTTGTGGGTTACCATTACAATAGTTGTTCCTTTGAGCGTTAAATTTTTTAAACACTGTAAGAAATCCTCTATTGTTTCTGGATCCAACGGAGAAGTGGGCTCATCTAAATATAATATTTTCGGGCTACTTAATAATTCTATGGCAATACATAACCGTTTTCTTTGTCCGCCAGAAAGCCTTGCTACAGTTGTCTTTCTAATAGATTCAACATTTAAGTTTACAGCATTTAATGCAGTATCAATTATTAAACTTATTTTTTCTTCTGTCAAGCTTTTAGCAAGCCTAAGTTTTGCAGCATAATATATGCTGTTATTTACGGTTAATTCTTTGTTTACAATGTCATCTTGTGGCACATAGCCAATTAAACTTTTTAGAACAGGGAAGTTTTTTTTAAGATTTAGTCCAAAGATGTTTACATCGCCATTGTTAATTTTCAAAGTGCCATTTAAACATTTAATGAGGGTAGATTTACCACAACCTGTGGGTCCCATAACAGCAACAAATTCCCCCTTCTTAATTGCCAAACTTAGAGAATGAATGGCAATATTGCCCTCAAACTTTTTTTCTAAATTAATTAATTCAATTGCCGAATCGTTTATTATTGGATTATGAATATAAAGCAAAATATTGCCAATCACAATTTGTTCATTTCCTAATAATAAAACCTCAGTATTTTTGATTAATTTGCCATTAATAAAGGTCCCGTTTTTTGAGTTATCTTTTAATGTGTAATTATTGTCCGTATTTTTGAAAATAGTACAATGTTGTCTAGAAACTAGGGTGTTATCTAAAACTATATCATTTGTTTGCTCATCGCGCCCAATTAATAAACTGTCTTTATGGTTAAAATATGGTTGTAAACTTATCATAAACTAATATTTTTAAGAAAGGACACTCAACAAATTTAAATATTATATAAACCTTAGAATATTATCTAAAACAATCCCCCCCCAACTACTCAATATTTTGCCTTACCACTTCATACATCATAATGGCGGCTGCCACAGATACATTCAGGGAATCTAGCTTGCTGTGCATTGGTATTTTAACCAATTTGTCGGCCAATTTCATTAGCGCAGGTTGAATACCTTCTTCCTCGTTGCCTACAATTATTACACACGGTTTTATTAATTTCTCAAAATACAATTCCTTATTGGCTTTCTCGCTTCCGCAAATAACTTGCAGCCCTTCTTCTTTAAGGTGTTTAATGGTTTGAAACATATTTTGCGACCTGCAAACAGGCAAATGCAACAAAGCACCTGCGGAGGTTTTAATGGCATCTTCATTGACAGAGACAGATCCTTTTTCGGGAATAATAACCCCGCTAAATCCAGCAGCCATTGCGGTTCTTGCTATGGCGCCAAAGTTTCTAACATCGGTTATTCTATCCAAAGCAATAAAACAAGGCAAGCCATCTTTATCAAAAATCTCTTTACACAAAGTTTCTGCATTAAAATATTCTATAGGCGAAATTTTTGCAACAACGCCTTGGTGATTGCCAAATCGGCTCAAGGTGTTTAGCTTTTCAATAGGCACTTCGGTATAAATAATATGATTTTTATTAAGCATTTGTTTAATAAATTTCAGACTGTCGCCTATCCCTTTTTGAACATAGACTTTTAAAAAGGTCGTTTTTTTGCTCAATGCCTCTTCCAAAGGCCTAATTCCGAAAATAATGTTTGATTCTTCCATTTTTTATTTAATAAAAGAAAGACGCTTTGATAAAAGCGTCTTTCCAAATATGTTATATTTCAGTTGATATTTAAAGCGTGTTTAAAAAATTGTTGGTTGGTGCAGAAAGTTCTTTAGAAGTGCGTTCCATATCACTAGCCATTTTCGTGTTTTTAATTTCTTTAGCCATAGCCATACATCTTTCCATGGTATCAAAAGCATCTTTTGCCAATCCCATCATGTACATAGATTTTTGTCTTTTGTCTTGAAATTGCAAATAGTAGGTCAGTTCTTTTTGGCAAGATGCAAACAGTTCAGCCAATTCTTTCTCTGCTTTATCTTTTTCGCCAATTTCATTATAAATTTGTGCAATGCTGTATCTAATGTCAGATTTTGTAAACAAAACATCGTTTGGAAACACTTCAACACATCTGTCAACCAATGTTTTAACTTTTAATTTATAATCATCGTATTTTGCTTTGTTTTCTGGGTTGCTCATCAATGAATCATTGAACTCTATTTCTTTCATTTTGTTTAAGAAATCACCAGCCGTAGAAATAAACAAGTTTTGAATTGTGTTTGGAACAATTGCTGCTTTGTCATCCAAAAAGAAATGTTCTTTGGTGCTAATTCCGCTATATTTATAGTCTTTTACTAAATTATTGTACAATACTTTTTCATTAATTCTAGACACACGGTTTCTGCTTGCTTGCGAACGAATTGGAATCAATTCAAACACCAATCCTCTTCTTTCAAAATAAGGCTCCATGTTTAAGAAACCTTCGCTGCCCGATGTTGTTGTAAAACAAATTGGTCTTTTCCATCCTCTTTCAGCATTGGTAGCAATTAAATCTAACAACACTAAGTCGCCTTTATTTAATCCTCTTTGAGGGAAATTGATTGTGATATTGTCAACAATCTGAGACGCCTCTTCAGGAGAAACAACCCCAGCATCAAGAACAGCTTGTTTGTTTACTGGCACTACAAAATTTGTGGTATTGTAACTTGGTGTTGGAGAGTTTACCAATCCATTAATAAATTGTCTTAAATTAATTGGAGCACTGCCCATTCTTTCGGCCCCTTGAAAATAATCATTTTTGCCTGCTTTTAGTTGGTCGAAGGTCAGGGTTAAAGGCAAAGGCTCGCTTTCGTAAACCTTTTTTAGCAACACCTGAGAATACCAATCCGTGGGCAATAAACTTTGGTTAATAATTCTAATATCTGTTCTTATGCCTTCAACATTTTGGGCATACCATAAAGGGTAAGTGTCGTTGTCGCCATTGGTGAACAATACCGCATTTTTAGGACAAGACATTAAGTAGTTTTTAGCAAAATCTAAGCCTAAATATCTGTCGCTTCTGTCGTGGTCGTCCCATCCTTGCGCACCCATAATAACTGGCGCAGAAAGCGCAATAACAGTTGCCAAAAGACCGGCTGTCATGGCATTGGTTTTGTTTTTTAATTTATCATATAAAAACAGAACGCCAAGACCAATCCAAATACAAAATGTTTGGAACGAACCTGCCAATGAATAATCTCTTTCTCTGGGCTCGTATGGCGGTTGGTTCAAGAAAATATTAATTAAAATACCTGTAAAAAGGAATAAAGACATTACAATAATTGCATCGTTTTTCCCTTTTTTAAAATGAAGTATTAAACCCAAAATACCTAATATTAAAGGCAGGAAGTAATATTTATTTCTTGCTTGGTTTTTTGCCAAATTATCTGGCATGTTGTCTTGCGGCCCTAAACGGAAATTGTCTATAGGCTTTATCCCCGAAATCCAATTGCCTTCAATGTATTTATTGTAATCGTGGCCCTGCAAATCATTTTGACGACCTGCAAAATTCCACATAAAATATCTCATATACATGTGTCCCAACTGATAGTTCCACAAAAATTTCAGGTTATTTGAAAACCTTAACTTTTCTGCTTTGTAGCCTTCTATTTCAGCTTGAATTTCTTGTTGTTTTTTTGGGTCTTGTTCTTGTTGCATACGGCTTTGAGCAGCCTCTATTGCATTTGTAACCTCGGACATGCCGCCCCAACTTCTGTAACCTTGCTCGCTGCCATCTTTTTGCATATCGCCCATTCTTGGAAAATAAGTATTGTATTCTGGGTCGAAAATATATTCTTGATTTGGGCCTAGTTCAACATATTCCTTGTCATCTTTTCTATATTTCATGCCCGAAGTTTTAACATCAATTGGCTTTGCATTAAAGTAAGGTCCATTTAGCAAAGGTCTGTCGCCATACTGCTCGCGATTAATATAACTCAACAACTGAAAAGGCTCTTCGGGATTGTTCATGTCTATTGCTGGGTCGTCTGACGAACGGATAACCACCATTGCATAACTCGAATAGCCTAATAAAATATAAGCAAAACAAATAAAACCAAGACTCACATATTGGCTTTTGCTTTTTACTGTAAAATAATAAATGCCAAAAACCGCCAATCCTATTAATAATAAAATAGCGAAAATTGTGCCTGTATTAAAGCCAAAACCAAGGCTATTTACAAAAAACAAATCCATTTCGGCCATTAATTTTGGCACCCCTGGAATGATTCCTTTTTGAATAAAGAACAAAATTACGAGCCCAACGCCTAAACTTTTGGCCAATCCTTTGTGCGAATATTTGTAATATTTAAAATAGTAGATTAATACAACTGCTGGAATAACCAATAAGTTCAATAAGTGGGTGCCGATTGCCAATCCTATTAAATAAGCTATTAAAACCAACCATTTGTTAGCAAATTTAGAATTGCTTTCTTCCCATTTAAGGGCTACCCAAAATGTGATGGCCGTAAAAAATGATGAAAGGGCATAAACCTCTGCTTCCACCGCACTAAACCAAACAGATTCTGAGAATGTAACAGCCAAAGCTGCAACAACTCCACTGCCCAAAACGGCTACCAAATTACCTGTGCTGCTTTCTACAGAAACAATCTTTTTTGCAAAATGCGTGGTTATCCAAAATGTGAACAAAACCGTAAATGCTGTTGCAACAGCGCTTAACATATTGACCATAAACGCCACTTGTGATGGGTCGGAGGCAAATAATGTAAAAATTCTGCCTATTAAAAGAAAAAAGGGTGCACCAGGTGGGTGAACGACTTGCAACTTGTAAGAAGCTGAGATAAATTCTCCGCAATCCCATAGACTTACCGAGGGTTCTAGCGTTAAAGTGTAAACAACGAGGGCAACAATAAAGGCCGCCCATCCGATGATGTTATTATATAGTTTGAATTTCATATTGTATTATTATATGTTTTTTAAAAAACGAAGCGAAAATAAGCAAATAATCAATTTATTCTAAATTAATTATACAAATTTTCTTTTTAATGATTTGAGTATGCACAACGGTACCAAATTTCGGGTACAAAACCATCTTTTGCTATCTCGTAATCTTGCAAAGTACAACCAATAAATTGTGGGGCAACTTTCTTTTTTTCTTTCAATTGCGGCACTTGCATCCACCACCGGTCACTAATTATGCTTTGAATAAAAATCATTTCTTCGGCATTTTCACCTGTGCATTTAAAAACATTGAAGTTTCTGCTTTGAACATTTGGATGGTCGTTAAATTTTGAATGAATGCCTTGAATGGTGTACCATATCATTTGTGCCAACTGCATTTGTTCGCTTTCTTGTTGGGTTTCTAATGCAAAATTGCTAAAGTAATGCACCATTATGTTGTTAGAAATACCAGCATATCTGCAAATGGCGCAAGCTTCATGATTGGTTAAACCATTGGGCAATTTTATTTCTGATTGGGTAAACTCTGAATGTTTGATACTTCTTAAATCAAACTCAAAGATATCTGCTTGTCTTAAAATAGGCTCGCAGTTTTCTATATTGCTTCTTATTTGCCCTAAAGACAAAGTGGTATTAAATGTTTCGCTTAAAAGCTGAGCATCCAATGTGTTATTCAAAAATGCCTGACTTGCAATAAATCCGCTGTGAAAATGTTTTTTCTTTTTGTTTAAAAGATAAATCAAACTATCGGATTCTAAATTCACAAAGGGAGAAACAAGGCTGTGGTTTATTTTTTTGAAATTCAATCCATTTACCAAACCTTCATTAATATTAATACCAGAACTACCAAGAATAATGAAACTTGCATTGTATTCCGAGAGAGTTAATAGAATCTCTGAAATGCCGGCATTGATGTTTGTAACCGTGCCATCGTGTTTTAAATTGCCTAAATCAAAAATATCTGTACCGCTAAATGGGTTGGAATACTTGTAAAAATATTGTCTTATTAAATCTGATTGACTAGTTAAACCAATTATTAAAATAGACTTTTGTGTTATTGCAGGAAATTTGCCAGAGTTTATGGCAACACTATCGGCAATACTGTCTTTTATTTTGTTTTTTAACAATGTTTTTTTTACTGGTTCAAAAAAAGCTTCAATCATAATTTCAATATTGCGGATAATTAACGACTTTTGCCAATAAATATTTCAACATGATTGTAGTTACTGGAGCCAATGGATTTTTGGGTGCGCATTTAGTGGCGCAGCTATTGCTGAAAGGGGAAAGCGTGAAAGCGCTCATCAGAAAAGAGGCGAGCTTATTAGAATTTACAAACATTTTAAAACACTGCTATGGCATCGATAATCATGCGGAAAAAGATTTAAAATGGGAAGTTGTTGATATTTTTGATGTTTTTGAAATTGAATCTGCTTTTGAAAATGCGAGCAAAGTGTTTCATTGTTTGGCAATGGTAGATTTCAATAAATCAAATAAAAAACAATTGCATAAGGTGAATGTTATTGGTGCAGAAAATATTGTAAACGCTTGTTTAACGCAAAAAGTAAGCAAACTAATTCATGTAAGCAGCACGGCTGCCATTGGCCGCTCCAAAGAAAATTTGATAATAACTGAGGATGTTCAATGGGAAGAAGACGGCAACAATACAGAATATGCAGAAACAAAACACCTAGCAGAACTTGAGGTTTGGCGAGGCATTCAAGAAGGATTGAACGCTGTTATAGTTAATCCATCCATCATTTTAGGCTATGGCAATTGGGACAAAGGGTCTTGCAATTTTTTCAAAAAAATGTACCATAAATTTCCTTTTTATACCAATGGTGTCAATGCTTTTGTGGGGGTAAAAGATGTTGCCAAGGCAATGATTTATTTGGCAGATTCTGACATCAACAATGAAAGATTTTTATTGATTTCGGAAAACCTAAGCTATCAAACTATTTTTAAGACAATTGCGAAAGCTTTGGACAAAAAACCGCCAAGTATAGAAATAAAAAAGAGCTATTTGCCGTTGTTGAAGATTTTACTGAAAATATATGGCGTTTTTAATCCAAAGTCTCAATTAACGATTGAAACCATGCGCACTTCTACCAACAGTTTTGAATACAGCAATAAAAAAGTGGCGAAAGTGTTGCCTTTTGAGTTTCAAAAAATTGATGCCGTAATTGAAGAAGCGGCTGTGATTTATAAAGAAAAGAGATGATGAAAATTATCGATTCCTCTCTATTTAGACTTTATTTAAATAAAAACATCCAATCTCAAATTAGTTCCTAACTATTTTAACTTGGCACAGAAGGGACTTCTATTTTAAGGTTGCCACTAGCAAGCCATAAAAAAACAAACAAAAATAAATAAGAACGAATTATATTTGTAAACTGTTTACCCAAAAATTGCAAAAATATAAAACAGAATTAATTATGAATAAAACATTAAAAGCAGAGATATTATTTTCATTAATAGTTATAACGATAATTTGTGTTTCAAGTTGTAAAAAAGATAAAACTCCTATCCGAACGCAATTAAATGCATGTTTAAATTATGGCGAAATTTCAGACCTTGATGGGAACAAATATGCAACAATTAAAATAGATAACCAGGTTTGGATGGCTGAAAATCTTAGAACTTTGAGATATTCGAATGGTGATACAATCCCTAATATTAAAGAAAGTTGGCTTTGGCTTCGTTTAAAAAACGGGGCTTGGTCAAATTACAATAATGATCCTAATTTAGATGCTTTGCATGGAAAGTTATACAATTGGTATGCCGTTAAGGATTCCAGAAATATTTGTCCTAAAGGATGGCATATACCAAATGACAATGAATGGGGTGCGCTAATAATCGCATTAGGCGGATCTAATATTGCAGGCCTTAAAATGAAAAGTACCCTTGACAATATTTGGGCTACGCAATACGATGGCGTTAGTTATAATGTTCAAAGAACCAACGAAAGCGGTTTTTCAGCCCTTGCAAGCGGTATGAGAAGTATAGATGCCAGTTTTTTACTAAAAACATATAGTGGTTCTTTTTGGTCAACAACAGAATACAATGGTGGTTCAGCTTATTTTAGAGAACTTTTTTGGAATGGTAATGGTGTTGGAAGGTATAATGATAATAAATACAGGGGTTTTTCTTGTAGATGTATAAAAGATTAACCTTAAAAGCTATTCCCAGAGTTCTAAAGTAAGAATCAATATATATATTACAAATTAAAATGCAACAAAAATGCAACAAATGAATTGCTTGTGTAATATAAAATATAAAAACAAAAAAACAAATATATAATAAATCTTCAATAAACCCCGCTTTAATTATTTTTAACATTAAAATTACGAACTAATCTAAAGCACTAAGTTTACTAATAATTGTATCAAAATCATAAAGAATCATGTCTTTCGATACATGGCTCCATCCTGTTTTTGTTGTAGAATAATAACCCGAACCAAAACTATCCAAAAGAAAATTTCCGAATTCCTTGTTTTTACATAATCCTAAAGCAATGTTTCTGAATTCTTTAACCGCATCAATAACTTGTTATTATTTAGT
>Ga0105050_10009886_pt1 | contig 10575 bp, 11 predicted proteins | sample FRY01_FD_78088 | JGI IMG/M metagenome (GOLD analysis project Ga0105050, IMG submission 78088) | Freshwater microbial communities from Lake Fryxell liftoff mats and glacier meltwater in Antarctica - FRY-01 | ecosystem: Environmental > Aquatic > Freshwater > Ice > Glacier meltwater ... | reverse complement strand
TTGAAGGAATTACAGTTCCAGGGCTTGGTATAGGAGATTCATTTGCAACACTTGAACAATATGGCATGGATAATATTGAATTATCATCAAAAATCGTGGAAGTCTTACTCAAAAAAATTGGACTCTATCAAAACCAATTATTATCAACTATTGCTAAACTTAGACAAATTATTGATACAGAAGGACAAAAAATACCAGAAGACAATCCGTTTATTGAGCTTCCTAAAATTCTTGAAGATATTCGTTCACAGCCAACCCTTGTAGATGATCTCTTAGAATATGAACGGATTAACCCAAGCATTGCTCAATCCGATATTGGCAAGGTCGCATATTTAATGAGAAAACATCCTGACTACTTTCAAGTAGCTGCTGGTCAAAACTCGGTACTCATCGCCAAAGCATTACTCGACTCAAATAACGCATTATATTTACAAACTCTCAAAGTTGCTACTATATTAAAATATAATCAACTTAATTCTGGAGAAAAACCCAAGAGAAATACTTGTAAGCATGTAGGCGACTTAGTAGGTGTTAGAAAGATTTATGATGATGGAGAACGTTTACAGAAGCTAACTGAATTCTTTAAAATGTATCAAGGAGAACGAGATGGAAATTGGATAAATTGTAATATTTGTAAAGAACATTTACTCTGTTTACACGAACGTTTACAAATTCAAGCATATTTAAATCCAAAAGAAAAATTAACTATTGAGAAAGAAATTATTCTAAAGTTTTCTGGCGGCTCTTTCCAAGGAAAATATATTTGTAGAAATTGTGGACAGGCAATCCGCGATTTAGATTTTGATAATAGTCTAGAGTTTGATGATAATGGCAATCCAAAATCTGGTCGCACAGTCCTCGTTGATGAAGATGCTATATTTGAAGAACGCCTTGATATGCTTGTTAGTGTACCAATTGAACCTTCACAAAAGAAGGAGATAAATCTAACAGAAGATGAAATAAAGATTTATAATATTGTTAAAGAGCTTGCTGGGCGTATTGGTGTTAATATGGATAATCACGGATATAAAAATGTAATTGATAGAACTATTGGGTTTACAAATCGATTCCCAGCCCGAGATGTATATATTGAACAGAAAAAGAAACGACCTGCTATGCCTGATTTTGATGTGGCTATTGCGAGAAATAGTATAACCGCCGCAGCTGTATTCTTATTACTTGAAATTCAAACAAAAGTTCCATCATATTCAGTAAGATACGCGCTCACTGGCTGTAATTCTCCTGGGTTTGGTGGTTATCCATTGGATAGAGATCAAGAAAATAAACAGGGACTTGAATATTTAGCGTGTGCTGTAGCATCTATACGTAGAGAAGAATCACCCTGGAAAGATACTGGGTTTGGAAAAGTTAAGGATGAAGTCAAAAAACAACAAGGTATTCTAATCTATATGAATAATGTATTGAAAGAAATTATTAGTGATGATATGATCCAGGCCCAACTTGGAGAAAAGAGAAAATACTTGGAAGAATTGAAAGATAAAGGCGCGGATCTAAATCGACCACAGGATGAAATTCCCGCATCATTCTTACCTGAACAAATTATTATAACTCCAGAAATGGCTGCTAAAGATATAATAACACCAGAAGTTGCCGCTAATATGGGAAGTCGCGGAAAATTCGCACTTGTAAAATTATGGATCCGTCAAGCGCATTTGTTAGCTCAAAAAACAGCTTCACTTGTACGAGGATCTTCACATATTGAAACTACATGTTGTCTCGCAAATATTGAGAGCCCTGGTACATTCTGGAAAAGTGCCACTGATTTACCTCAGATTGGTAGAAGAATGTTAGTTCCAAATCAACAGGGTCAGATGATGATCACTGAGTTTATTCCTAGAGAAGTGGGTGGAGATGTAACCGAACCAGATAAAGAATTATATTACAGAATTTTCTTAAAATGCTGTTTCCAGGGGCCTCGATTTGGATATTCTCACGAACCTGGTCTGACAAATATGTGCGCGTGGTGTGGATTCCAATTTCCAACAAACCCATCTGTTATGGACACAGATACAGAAGGTAAGACTGCTCTAGCATCTCAAAGTATTCAAACAAATACTGAAGAATTTACTAGATTACTTGATAAAATTCATAGAGTTAATAATGTTACGCCAATTGTAATGGATGAACAATTATCGGTTAGAGATATTATGGGGCTATTTGGTTCTATTAGCCCTCCACCAATTCCAGGCTGGTCAGAAATAATTCAAGAAACAACCAACGGATTCTTAAAATTACCACCTGATGCCGATAAAGGTGATATAGCAATCGCAGCGGGCCCAATTTCTGAAGCAACGTCTGGTTCTGAAAGAATTATTGAAGAACGCCTAACAGATGCCAATTATCAAGCGATACTTGAAGAAATTGTAAAATTATCTTGGGTTAATTTCTTCCAGGTAGTACAAACATATTTCATCACACCATTTGAAAGAATCTTGACTCAGTTTTCGAGTGCTTCTCTTTTTATTCCAATTGAGTTAAAGAAGTTATTGAGCGAAGAGCACGTAAATAAAGATATTATACCTATTTTGAATAATGATTTACAAATTATAAAATTAAAAGAAGATGATATTAAAAAGCCTACATTTCAACTAGCCCGTTCAAAAATAAGATACTTCATAGATCAAATGAAAGAGCTTCTTAACTTTAAGAGCAAATTGCGTCCAATTGTAGTTCCAGGAAGAGAAACAACTCTAGTATATATTCAACGCGCAATGCTATATGGCCCCTTAGCAACAATGATAAATCCTTCTGAAATTCCAGCTGGAACAGAAATTACTAGCCCCGTTCGCTCTATCGGAGACCCATCTATGAGATTCCTTTTAGAAATAGTAGCTCTTACTTTGAATAAGTACAGAAAAGAGCGTTTATCATTTAATGACCAGGAGATTAAGGAATTAATTGCGATAAGAAATGAGAAAGAGCGTGTGAATGTAGTAGCAGAGTTTAATAAGTTGACAGATGAAGAACGCGCCGTTGAATTAATGAATAAGAAGCTGGGTATTGGAAAATGGGCTGTTGGTGGTACTAAGTTAATTTATGCTTACGATAAAGACTACTATGACCTTGAACGTCAAAAGCGGGAGGTGGCTGGAATTATTGATTTTCCGGGCCTTGGACCAGATCAGATGGGGGCCTTTGAGGGTGGTGCTACAGATGAATATGGATTCCCAGTATATGGTGATGCTGAATTGGAACGTGAAGGCGGGTATGATCACAATCAGCACGGCGATGATGATAATGAATAAAACATGATTTTATGTCAACTATTTTTCTATTAAGAACAATAAGGAATGTCACTTCTTATCTACTCTGGATTATTATACCTGATGGGTATTTCTGCGATACTGATTTTGAAACCAGAACTAATGTTTAACAAGGATGGTGGATGGAAAGAGTTCGGATTAGGTCGTAGTAAACACAAATATACGTGGATGCCATTTTGGCTATTCGCAATTTTATGGTCAATAGTTTCATATATAATTGTTTTAGTTATCGCAAGTAATACAGGACTAAGTGGAGTATCTAATAATATAGATATTCCAGTAAAAAATAATTCTATTGAGCCTGAAAATGTATCAATGAAAGCAATGTCGCCTGTAGATAATATGATGAAAAAACGACCAAATAATGTTAATGAAATGAAATCTGGATATTATATTCTTGATACAAATGAAACGGTTAAAAGAGGTGTTCCTAAATATATATTTTTAGGCCCAGAAGCCCCCAATTTAGTGTTTCATAATATGAATGGTGAAGGCGAAGGCAATGATTAAATTAACAAATAGATGATAGTCCAGTGCCAATAACCATACCAAATAATATAGAAAACATTATATAAAATCCATATGATATACCAGCAATCAATGGATACTGATTTTCAATAGCTTCAAGTGTAAGTTTTGGAGTACAACATTCTTTTGAGTTGCTATTCTTTAAAGAGTTTATAGTTGTTGTAGACTTATTTTTTGTAACATCAACTGATTTCCCAATCAATAAAGGGGCAAATACAGAAGTAACAGGGATACGGCAGAAAGACAATGATGAAATACCCATGCCAAGGATAACGGCCCCAAATGAAGGTAATGCGCCTAACATTGCTTTTCCTACATTTGTCTTCTTACAATTTACATATTGGGATGTTACATTAACAACAGAGGTGATAATAAAAGCTAATATTGGTATTGTTAACCATATTACTAATTTAAATGAGGTAAATGAATCTCTAAATTGAAATAGGGTGGTAGTAATTAAGAAAAAAAGAATTGCTACTGGAAATGCTGTCAATAAAGAATCGACATTAGGACGAGCACTAGTCGTATCCGGATTAGCCATAACTAATAAGTTTTAGAAATTATTCAATTAATTAATAATTGTGATTTCAAACTTGGCGGCAAATTAATTATGTAAAGTAGAGGAATGTCAGCTGAAGAATTAAAACGATTTTATAAAGCAAAGGCCAAAAAACCAGATTTATTTGGGTACGACGATGATGGTAACCTTATAGAATTAAATAAAGAAGGTGCTGTTGTTAAAACTATCCCACTTCCTATATACAGATCTCCTACTGCTGAAGAGTATAATGAAATGGCAAATAAACGTATGGAGGCGATTGCTATTGCCAATAAGGAATATGAAGATGCGCGAAGAGAATTACGTGAACTATCGGCTAATCCTGAATCAATTGACTCAGAGATTCTACGTGTTAATCGAAAAGTAATTGAAGCCGATATAAAACTTCAAGCTATTCGTTTTCCATTAAAATATATTAGAGTAGAAAATGGAATATCTATTAGTAAAATGGATTTTGACCAACTAAATGAAAAACGCAAATATCCATATGATTTTTATTTTTTAGAGGAACGTCCATTCACATTACAGGAACAATATGTTAGAGTTGGAAAAGCCCCTGAAAAACCACTTATTAGTGTTGCGGAAGCAAATTCTGCTATCGCCAATGTGATAAGAGTTATTTTATTTTCAGAACCAGATACAAATGATTATGGATTTTTATCATTAAAATGGACGGTTGAACTTGAATTTAATGGAACTATGTATAATTCAGCCTACCAAGCAATGGCAGCTGAAATTGCGAAAAGCTTTAATGATCAAGATAATTTACAAAAAATAATGATTGCTGAAACACCCGAGAATGTAAATTATTCATTAGCCGATGTACCTGGAGACGAAGAAGTCAATGAAACAAAATGGAATGATCTTACAAAACAATTTATTTATGATATTAATATTGCTAAGTACAATCAATATCCAGAATTAGCTGCTCGACTACTTGAAACTAAGAACGCTACTCTGGGAGCTTATATACCAGATGATAATTTAATAGGAATTGGATTATCAATAGATAATATTCAGGCACAAAACCCTATAAATTGGACTGGTCAGAATTTACTTGGCAAAGCTCTTATGGATATTCGTCAAAAGATTCGAAGTGACCAAGAACCGGCGCAGTTAACACAAGTACCATTACCAGCTCCTCGTAGAAAGAAACCATCTGTTGCTATAGCCAGTACAGTAGAGGCTACTCTAGAAGATTCAACCGCTCCTATTGCTCCTATTGCTCCTATTGCTCCTATTGCTCCTATTGCTCCTATTGCTCCTATGTTTAGATCAATAAGAAGACGACCTTTACCATCAATAGCGCAAGCAAAATCTGAGTAGATTATTTATTTATTTAAAGGAAAGTCTTTAAGTCTTGATTCATTTTTATCACAATCTGCCTTTGTAGCATTATATTTATAACAAACTCCATTTTTATCTTTATAGATAACCTTTCCCGCCGTATCAGGGGTTGGATATTTATACACAACTGTTTGTTCTGGTTTGATAAAAATAACGGCAATAACGCCAATTACGAGACCTGTTAACAAAGGAAATAACTTGATGTGCTTTAACATATTTATATTTAGCTTAGAAAATATAATTATGTTAAATCAGGAAAATGGGTATCCCACAATTATTAAATGATAAAAGATTCAATATTTTTTTTAGTTTTGTACTTGGTATTGGAATTATATGTATGTTTAGACCAATGTGTACAGGTAATGACTGTAATGTAAATAAAGCGCCAGCAGAGAAAGATTTTGAGAAATATGTGTACAGAATGGGCGGAGGTAAATGTTATGAGTTTAAATCTGAAATTATGGATTGTCCCTCCTCGGGAACAGTAGAAGCATTCCGAGAGTGTCCATTATCTCAAAAATTAAATGAACCCTTTGGTGACCAATTTGCTAGACGCAATACACCAATTAAACGCTGCGAATAGTTCCCATAAAGGATTTCTCTCTTTTTCAAAGAATGGCGTCCGCAGGTACATTATTAAGCGATCTCGATGGTAAAGCTCCGGTATTTAGTGGCGGAGATGATGATCTTGTAAATAAAATCCTTGCTGATATGAATATTCCAAGCCAATCAAATTCCGTTATGATGAATAATACTCTTGCTCCTCCGGCCAGTAATGGGAGAGTAATCAACTCACCTAATCCTAATACAACTTATCCTATGGCAGTTGATCCTGGTACCGCTACAGCTCACATGATTGGAAAGGATTATCCGACACCAGCTGATTTTGCTAATTTAATGCACGCCCCACAATACTCACACGGTGGCTCTCAGTTTGCCTCTGTTGCGCCACAAGTCGTAGCACAACAACCAACACTAATAGAGATAGCTAAAGGCAATATGTATTCTGATATTATTTCACAGATTAAACAACCTATTCTTGTTGCTATTATCGTATTTATTGTAAGCTTGCCTATAATTAATGTTCTAATTGGACATTATCTTCCTTCATTATTACGTATTGGCGGTGACTTAACTACGGCAGGGCTAGCTGTTAAAGCATTAGTTGGAGGATTTTTATTTTGGTTTATTCAAAAAGTTTTAGTACCTTTAATGGCTGTTTAGAGATTCATTTTCTTTCCTAATATGCTTTAGAGAAATGAAGTTTAACGGACTCACCCACAATATCTCACTAGGTATTCTTGTTATTACTGCTTTGTACACACTTGTATATGCTGGTTTAACTGGATTACTGTTATGCTCATCTGTAACCTTGATTGCTGCGGCATTCTTAGAGCAATTTGAATTAATTGTCGCAATATCAGTATTCGTTGCTATGTTTTATATTTTCTTTCTGAAAGGTTATTTAAGAAAATTAGAACCATTTTCTTCTTTCAATGACGGGTCTCAAGCTATTGTTAGCCGTGTAGCTGGAATGCAAGATAAATATCACAAAGTTCCTCAAAATCTAATGGATAGGCGTAGAGAGCCAGCTGGTGTATATGATCCAGCAGTCGAGGGCTTTGAAGACATCCAACCCCAAGTTCCTAAAGAGGGTGAAAGTAGCGATAGTTCTTCCGCACCTGCTAAACGCCTAAATGAAGTTGACTCCCAACAGGTTCAAGATGTAACTAGTGCGGTAGAGAGTTCAAAGAAGAAATCAGATGGCGATATCGCCAAAGAAGAATTCCAATCTGCCACAAATAATCTTTTCAAGGTTGGCAAGATGCCTTCTGAAAATATGGACGGACCCAAGCTAGATAGCGGTTCAACACTTATGAAGGCTATGGAATCTTTCAAGCCTGAACAGATTAACGCGATGTCTTCTGATACTAAACAGTTATTAGAAACACAGAAATCACTAATGGGTATGCTTACACAAATGCGCCCTGTTTTAGCAGATGGTAAAGAATTATTACAAACTTTCTCTGGTATGTTTGGTGGCAGTGGTGGCGCATTTAAGTTATAAATTTAATATTTTGACATAGTTTTATTTTAAAAAAACATAATCAAAATAAATAATCGCAGTCGCAGTCGCAGAAAATAATGGTTCTATAATAAATATCACGTATGATAATCTACCAGATTTAATGTCAGCAAAAGGGATATTCTCATTTTGTATTTATATAGATGAGGGTAAATTTAATGTATCAACTTCAGGTCAAATAACTATTTATAAAGATGAAAACCATCACATATTTATTTTATAGGACTTTTAATTATGGAATATTGGGCTGCTTATATTTCTTCATAAACACTTCTCGAATCATGTCTAATAAATTATCACTATAGCACCTTGAAGTTATGATAAATAATGATTATTTTTTTTAATCAGCTTAAAAATGATTTATAAAAACGCCATTAATCATTTCCCGCTTATTTTTTCGGTGGAACTAAAAACGTCGCGTAAATAAAAGAAAAACAGGTAAGAATAGGAAATGAAGTATATAATATACGGCATACTTCTATTTATTTTATTAATTGTAATTGCCACATTTAATGTACATAGAATGGAGGGATTTACAGTATGGGATTTAGATTACGGAACAGGAATTGGCCCTTGGTGGGCTCAGGATCTGGAAACTGTCGCTGTATAAATGATAAACAGTTTGAAAATAGTTCAGAGTATCCACAATATTATTTTAACTAAATAGGAATGACAACACCATTTATCTTAGGAGCATTATTATTATTAGGCATAATTGTATTTTTCTGGATGTGTAAATCCAGTATAGAACCATTTGAAGATATGAAAATGCGTCCGTGGTTTGGATATGAACCTGGCTACGCGCCAGGATTTGGTCGCAAAGGATGTTGTAATACTGCGACAGAGGAATCCATTAGGGCAAATAATTTATCATAATATCACCCCTTTTTAGAATGGTCAAACGTCGCAGTAAATGTCCACCAGGCGTATTCTGTATCTCAGGTGGATTGGGAACAACCCTAACAATTATTTTAGTCGTCGCACTACTATTTTTCCTGTACGCAGTCTTCTTTTTAAGAACTCAAGCAACAACCATTATTATGCCTAGGGCCTCAAGAGAAGGACCTCAAACAACTGTTATTCCAATTAAAGGAGGAGATTCTCGTTATGATATGGCACCACAACCATTAAGAGATTGGATGGCTCCACCTGAATTCCCCCCAAGAGGTGGGATCGCGTCAATACCGATTAACATTCCGACACAGGGACTACCCGAATCATTTCAGAGTGTAGGAGTTGTCAATGTCGATGATAAAATTTTACCGTTGTATGGCCGAAGAACCGCGGGTGGCGGTGGAGATAGATGGAATTATTACACGCGTACAGATACGTATAATCCAGTTCCAATTCCCGTGAGATTTCAGAAGAGAGATTGTATGGATGACGTTGGATGTCAAGAAATCCTATCAGGTGAAGAAATTAAAGTTGAAGTTATGAATAAACCTGGTAGAACTTCTATGTATAGATATGATGGGCCGAAATATATTCCTGGACTAATATAGTAATGGCTAAAATAAGCAAATTAGGTTCAGTTTTAACTGTCGCAATTCTTTTAGTTGTTGTATATATTGTTTATATAATATCACAGCAGTCTACTACCGCGGGGCCTTCACTTAAGATAAGTGTGGGAGAAGCAAAGGCGCGCCGATTTGGATTAATAATTGATGTGCGAACGCCAAAAGAGCGAGAGCAATTAGGTTATTATCCTAACTCTATCCCGATTTCAATTAATATGTTAGACAAAGAGGTTCCATTTGCCATTTCAAGTAAAGATACGTGGATTTTAATATATTGTAATACTGGGTCACGTTCTGCCAATGCAGCTGAAATTCTATATAGAATGGGATATCGTAATGTAAGGTATATCAACGAGTCATATTTAAGTTTAATGCCTGGATCTGCTTCTAGATAATATATGAATTATTTTGAGTAATTAAGTATATTTTCCTATGTAGGTTCAAGATAGATATGTACTGTCCATCAGATGTTAATACAGGATTTATTGAACTTGTTGGTCCAATTCTACAACAAGATTTAACGAATATATCCATTAAAAGTTATCCATTATCAATTTCATTAGCACCGCGAACAACAACGCCCACGCTGATTGGAAATAGAATAGATGAATCTACGGAGAATACTTGTACTTTTAAGGGTCAACGATTTTCACTGGTAGATGTTCAACTTTGTTCTGTTACCAACAAAGGTTATATATTACCTGGTCAAACAGCTAGACCTGTGGCGGAGCTAATTATTTCATTTTCAGCAAATATCTCTGCACAAAACTTATCATCTTTGTCTGGAATTTTACTATGTGTACCAATTTTTGATTCAGGAAATCAAAATCACGCAGAGTATTTATCTCAACTTATTGATCCGAGTGTACCCTCTTGTAAATATACACATCTAGTTGGATCTGATTATAATGGGAATGATTATCAACAGATACCAAATTCGTCTCTTACATCTTGTATCAAATCTTGTTGTGGAGATACAAATTGTCTAGCGTATACTTTTAAAAGTGGAACATGTTCTCCTAAAAATGCTATTCCAAATCTAACTAAAACGGATGATACTTCTATGGTTACAGGTACTGTTAACCATAATGTAGCAAATAGTTCGTGTACTGTTCCAAATTGTCCAAAAGTAAATTGTAATGGAAAACATGATAAAAATAAAGATAAAAAATCAGGAGTTCCAACTTTAGAATCTATCTTTTACGGATGGGACGGTGATACAAGTCAATCATCAATCGCATATAAAACATGCTT
>Ga0105050_10009882_pt1 | contig 10578 bp, 11 predicted proteins | sample FRY01_FD_78088 | JGI IMG/M metagenome (GOLD analysis project Ga0105050, IMG submission 78088) | Freshwater microbial communities from Lake Fryxell liftoff mats and glacier meltwater in Antarctica - FRY-01 | ecosystem: Environmental > Aquatic > Freshwater > Ice > Glacier meltwater ... | reverse complement strand
TCCTTCGAGTTCTTCGCAAAACCCGCAGAATCAGACATGTGTCAGCGCGTCAAGCGCAACCGGCTGATATCACCCAACTTAGTTTTGGGTCAGACACTTAATGGGGCGGGGATTTTCTTTATTGATTATGTTTTGGATGTGCCGCGCAGCTATCTTGGCAATATTTTTGTTCTGCAGATTGTGGCCACGGTGCTCACCCAGCCGTTATGGGTGAGGGCGGTACGGCTTTGGGGCAAGAAGAATGCTTATGCGCTGGGCGTGGTGATTTTTAGCATTGGCAATTTATGGTGGCTTTTTGCCACTGCAGATGAACCCTTTCTGTTTGTTGTGCTCAGAATGATGATTTTTGGCGCGGGCGGGGCGGGGATTGCGCTGGCGGCCTCGGCCATGCTGCCGGACACCATGGAATTTGATAAGCTGGAGACCGGCGCCTCTCGGCAAGGGCTGTTGGCCGGGGTTTATACGACCATGGAAAAAATGACTCAGGCGCTGGGCGTGGCGTTTTTGGGCTTTTTTCTGGACTTTATGAACTTTCAGGAATCAAAATCTGGCGATGTTCCGCAACCTGAAAGCGCGGTTTTGGCGATTAAATTGAGCTTTGGGTTTTTGCCGACGGTGTTTGCGGTTTTGAGCCTGATTGTGCTCTATCGTTATACGCTGGATGAGACGGCCTTGAATGAACGCCGTTTGCGGGCGGAGGAGAGCGCGTGATGGTTTTTTGCTGCGCGAAAAGTGACTGATTATGATGCTTATTATTGCCAAACTTGTTGTGCGCGAGGGGCAGGCTGAGGCCTTTTTGAGTGCGTTTGCGGCCTATCGGGCGCTGGTTATTGCGCATGAGCCGGATACGGCTTTGTTTGATGTATTTCGAGATGCGGGCAGCCAATTTGGATTTACGATTTTGGAGCTGTTTCGGCATGAGGCGGCTTATGCGCATCATAACAGCACGTCGTATCGTGATGCGTGTCTTGCGCTTATTCGGGCGGAGATTGCCGATGGGAGCGCGTCTACGCACCATGCGGCGGACGCGGAAGGGTTGCTGGCTAATTTGGGCGGGGGCCATGCAGTAAGGGCATAGGAGATGCGGGAGATTGCATTGGCAGAGAGGGGCTGGGTTCGATAGGCTTAGGGATATCGTGGTAAAGTGATGTGAGGGTTATTGTGAAGCAACCGGGATTTGGCGATGAGGTGGACGGCGCTGGCAAGGTGTTTTTCGACTCTGTGGTGATCGATAATATCATCGATTCCATCCTTGATTTGAGCGCGCAAGTGTGGACGCACCGGGACCGGGCGATTGTGCTTGAAGAGGTGTTGAACGAGGTTTTGGCTAAGCATGGCGATCTGGATATTTCCGGCATGATTGAGATGCATCAGCCGAGCGAAGCGCAGCAGCAGCAGCGCACCGCCGAGCGCGAGGCTTTTGCGACCAGCGTGTTTAGAAGTTTTAATCGGGATATTGGCGCTACGGACAGGAGACGGTGATGCAAAAGGGTCTGAATAGGGGCAAGACCGGGCTGGTGCTGCGCACGCCCACGCTGGCGAGCGAGAGCTATTTGGATTTTTTGCAGACGTTCAGGGGCAAGGTGGCTTTTGCCAAAGGGGCGGAGAAGAAAGAGATTTATAATGGCTATGTGACCGACCGGCTGAATGGCCGGAAGGTTGAGGATCTGGAGCTGGATGAGATTGTATCCACGATAAATGAACTGCCGCATGCACGCGTGTGGCAGCGGTTTATGCGGACGCATCAGGAGATGTTTTGGCGCAAGACGCGGGAGGCTTTTACCGCCCATGAAACGGAAATTTTGGCCGGGCTGGCTGAGAGCGACATGAAAGGGCCGGGACGGCTGGTGGCCGATCCGGACTTTATACCGCCTGATTATACGCGCCGTGAAATCCATCTGCAGCCCGGCGGCTATACTGATGACCCGATTGGCGGGATTGTGCATCATTATGGCACCAAGGTGTTTTATTCTGGCATGAATGACCGCAACGAGCTGCACAACGAGATTGCCGATGGTGTGCAGCTGCCGGATGATGGGGTTGTGAAGCGCGTTATCGATCTTGGCTGTTCACTGGGGCAGGCGACGTTTCAGCTTAAGCGGCGGTTTCCAGATGCTGAGGTTTGGGGGCTGGATGTGGGGCTGCCTATGGTGCGCTATGCCCATCAATGCGGCGTGGAATATGGCATTGATGTTAATTTCATTCAGGCGCTTGCGGAGGATACTGGGTTTCCTGACGACCATTTTGATGTGGTGTTGCTCTATATCCTTTTCCATGAAGTGCCGGCGGATAAGGCGCAGGAGATTTTGGCTGAGACGTTTCGCATTATGCGCCCCGGCGGGCGGGTGACGATTTTGGAGTTTCCAACCGGCGGCAAGGTGTTGGCACCGTTGCAGCAGTTTATTGTGGATTATGACTCCCGCAACAATTGTGAGCCTTATTCACCCGGCCTTGTTTATAGCGATTTCCATGGGGTGATTGAGGCGGCGGGGTTTGTGATTGAACCAGCTGCGGCTAACTCTAACGGGTTTTTGCAGACGCTGAGTGCGGTGAAACCGGCATAGGGGCTACCTCGCGAGCTTATCTAGCTCGGTGTTGAAGCGGGCGGCGTCTTCCATCGACGGCGTGTGGCCGGCGCCTTCGTAAAGGGATAGTTCGCCTTTTGGCAGCTGTTCGGCGAGTTTGCGGGCGACGGGCGCGGGCCACTCCAGATCACTGGTGCCGACCGCGATGAGGACGGGCATATCTAGCTTTGCCACCATGTCTGTGTTGGCCAGCGGCAGGGAGGTCATGGCGCGGCGGACGTAGGAGGGGTTCATGAGGCCGGTGTAGAAGGCGGTGGCCTGGGCCTCTTCGCTTAGGCCTTTGGCTGTGAAACTATTGGGCATGGCGCGATAGCCTTCGATATTGGCGGAGAGATCTAGCGCGCCGCGTTGGCGGGAGCCTTGCATGATCTTTTCATAATCGGGGTTGGGGGTGCGGGGGAAATCTATCAGGCCGGCGAGGGTGCCGGAGAAGGCCAGGGCGTGGATATTGGCGGTGCCATATTCACGGGCATAGGCGACGGCGACGAAGCCGCCGAAGGACCAGCTTACGATGGTGACGTCTTTTAGGGCCAGCTTGTCTATGACGGCGGCGACATCATCGGACCATGGTTTTGAGCCGGTGTAATCTTCTTTGCGCCATGGTTTGCCGGAGCCGCCGTGGCCGCGCATATCAAAGGCGATAAGATGGTATTTTTCGGCCAAGCCGCTGTCAAATTGTGGTTCCCATGCGAGATGGCTTTGCGACATGCCGTGGATGAACAGGATGGCGGGGCCGGTTTTGGGGCCGGTTTCCATGACGAGCAGGGGCACGCCGCCCGCGCCATCGACGGTGGAATAAGTGCGCTCGGCGGCTGCTGCGGATGTGGTGATGAGCAGGGCTATGGTGAGGGATAGGGTTTTGAACATGGCTGAGGGTTCCTTGCTTAGCCGGGGAGATTGTAGCGCCAGATGAAGACCATGCTGAGCGCGATGGCGGCCGCTGGCATGATGGCCATGCTGATATAAATTGACTGGATGGCGGCTTGGGTTTGGATGGCAGCTTCGGCACCGGCGACATAGCCGCCTGCCCCCAGGATGAACCCGGCGACGGCGACGCCCAAGGCTGAGGCGCCGCGTTCTACGGTGGTGTATAGGCCGGTGAGTACGCCTTCATGGCGGACGCCGGTGAGGACGAATTCATGCTCTAGGGTATCGGGGAGCATGGCCTGACTGTTGAGCAGAATGCCGCCGCCGATGAATCCTAAGATGCCGGCGCGGGCGATGATGGCGTATTGCGGCTCTCCGGGGCCGGCGAAGAGCCATGTGAGGACGACGACCACATAAAGCGATCCGGCGATTAGATAGGCTTTGCGTTTGCCTTGGGCTTTGGCGATTTTTAGCCAGAGCGGCTGGGACAGGATCATGGCGGCGGTGGCAGACGCGGCGAACAGGCCGAGCCATGACAGCGGCTGGCGCAGCACGCTGGTGACGAAAAATGCCATGGACGCCGCGCCTATGCCGGTGCCGGCGACGATGAAGATTTTGGCGATGAGGAGCGAGATGAACGGCTTGTTGCCGAAGGCGAGCTTGAACTGGGTGAATTTTGAGCGGGGATCACGGGCTTGAACCGGGCTTATGGGGGCGTTTCTGGTGAGCCAGAAAGAGGCGAGGCAGGCGAAGAAGACGGTGATGCCGATGACATAGCCCATGCCGGCAAAGCCCGGCTTGCCGCCGCCTAGCTCTGTGATAATCCACGGCGCGAAAGCACCGCCCAGCAGGCCGCCGATGGCTGAGCCATAGACGCGGAAGGAGAACAGGAATGTGCGCTCGTGATGGCTTTGGGTCATCTCTACGGGCATGGCCATATAGGGGACGTTGAAACTGGTATACGCTACCGCATAGAACAGCAGCGCCATGACCATATAGGCGATGGCGCTGGTGCCGCTAAGCGAGGCGGGGGCGGCGAAGATGAGGACGGGGGCGAGCGCGCACAGAAACGCGCCGACCAGGAGGAAGGGGCGGCGGCGGCCCCATTTTGAGACGGTGCGATCACTCAGCGAGCCCATGAACGGATCTATGGCGGCATCAAAAATGCGGGTGAAGGCGATGATGAGGCCGGCGACGGCGGCGGAGATGCCGACAATATCGACGGCGTATTTGAGGACGAGGCCGTTGGTGACGGCGATGAGGGTGAGGGTGCCGACCGAGCCCAGGCCCCAGCCGATGCAGGCGCTTTTGGGAAGCGGGGCGGCGGTTTCCATTAGCCTACCTGCTTGAGGCTGGTATCGCCTGAGGATAGCAGCTCGCAGCCGGTTTTGCGGACGACCAGCATATCTTCGACATGGACGGTGCCCCAGCCGATTTCATTGTGCGGCATATCGAGGGTGAAGACTGTGCCTTCGTGGAATACCAGCTCTGTGTAGGGGATGCTGGCCGGCACATTTTTGCCGCCGGTTTCTATGGGGTGATCGGTGTGTTCCAGCCCCACATCATGGGGGCCGGCGAAGGCGATATTGAAACCTTCGTCTTTCATCAGCTCTCCGAACATTTTGAAGGCCTCAATGTAGCGCATGCCGGGGCGGATGCTATCATAGACGATGCGGCTGATTTTGGTATCGGCTTCGATGCGGCGGGCCAGCTCTTCTGGCGGCGGGCCGAGGACGACGGTGCGGCCGATGTCACCGTGATAGCCGGCGAGAGTTCCGACGGAATCCAGCTTCATCCAGTCACCGGTTTCTATGGTGCCGGAATTGACGCCGTTTACGTTGGCGATGAGCCATTTTGCGGTGCCGCCGCGTTTTGCCCATTCGACGGAGAAATTATGTTCGATATCGGCGAGGGGTTGGCCCGGCGTGATCTGGCTGATGGCGTGGAGGAGGGCGGCTTCGCCGGTTTGGGCGGCGGCGCGGAGCAGCTCGATTTCACGAGGTGTTTTTACGAGGCGGATTTCTTTGAAGATGTTGCAGGCATCGATGGGTTGCAGGCTGCTGAGGCCGATGTCTTGTAGCCATGCGCCGACCCGGGGATCATCGAAGCCGATGGCTTTGTCTGCGACGCCGGCTTCGGAGAGGGCTTGTTTCAGGCCTTGCAGGGCGCTGACCACGGTTTTGCCGCGAAACTTATCGAACAGGGCGAGCTGGATTTTATCGCCGCGTGACATCTCGGCGCCGGCGCGCACCGGCCAGATGCCTGGCTCTGGCCGGGCCAGGGGCTCGCCCTCGGAGCCGATGAGGGGCTGGCCGTCTGCGCTTAGAGCGGGGCCGGAAATGGCTTTGATGTTTTCGATCCAGGTGGGGCGATAATCGAAATGATAGAGCATGGTGCCTTGGGCGATGAGCGCCGGAGCGGCGTTTTCATCACGCGGGAAGAACGCATAGCTGGAAAAATGCCGGCCCATCCATTGCATGATGCCGCTATGGCTGGAGAGATAATATATATTGTGGGGGATGGAGGCGACGATGCCGGATAGGCCGTATTTATCCATGATTTCATAGGCGCGCTCGACATTCAGGAGCTTGGGCGCGGCAAAGGCATGGGCGATTAACGGGTTTAGCGGCGATTTTGAGGCGGGCTGGGCTGGCATTTCATTCATTAACTAGATCCCGTATTGCCCCTGTAACGCGGGGAGGTTAACCTGCTTGCTTATGATGCTGAAGTGGCAGGCGGATTTTTTTAAACCTAACAGGTTTATACCTCATTCTCATTGTAAACAGTATCCTATCCTTTAGTTTCTGATATTATACAGATACGTAAATAGTTTACCAGAAAACTATCTTAGTGTGAGGAAATTTTTTTGGAACTGGTTGAGCATCTCGATGATCGGCGGCGATCTGGCGTGGCGCAGTATCTCACCATCGCCGAGACCATTCGCGGCTGGATTGAAAGTGGCCGCTATCAGGTGGGGGATACCATCGCATCGATTGATGAATTGTCCACTGAATTTGGTGTGGCGCGAGGCACCATTCAGGAGGCGCTGCGCGAGCTCTCGGACCGGGCGATTATCATTTCATCGCGCGGTCGCCGATCACGGGTGAGCAAATTACCGGAGATACGGCCTATTGCGGGGCCTATGAACGCTGCTGATGCGCTGTTGATTGAGCAAGTCGGCGAGCTGCCGGCTAATCTTGTAAGTTTTCGTATCCTCACGCCGCCGCCGTTCCTTGCTGACCTGTTCGGCGGTAAGAAAACCCAACTTCTGCATCTTTATACAAGTCGCTTGCGTCTTAACGATCGCATAAATGGGATTTCCAAAGTTTTTATGCCCGGCGGAACGCTCAAAAACCCCGAACCTGAACTATCTACGGCCGCCTTGAGACCTGCTTTTAGAAAAATGATCGATAAGTCCAAACGCTCCGAGCGCCGCGTGGGAGCTGTTACCGCTGATATTGAATTGTCCCAGTTGCTTGGTGTTTCAGTGGGCACGCCGCTTTTGCATTATCGGGTGGCGATGTGGCTGGGGGGCAGCAAATGCACGCTTTATTATGAGAATTTCCTGCGGTGCGATGGCTATGAGTATAAGCTTGATGCCTGAGCAAGGTCAGTTGCTGGGGACCAAAGTCAGCCTGTCACCATAGGCGCTGCCCAGGAGCAACTGGCGCTGCCAGCGCACCGCGACGGAGGCGCCGGCGATGTGCTGGCCATCATCTGAATAGAGCAGCTTGGCGGGCTTGTTTGGCTTTACCAGCGCTACGGCGAAGGGGAATCCGCACGGCACGGCTTCGGCAGGGCGGCAGCCGTCTACGCCGGTTACGGGCACGCCGGTATGGCCGGCGACGAGGAAGCCGTGCGCGCCCTCCGGGCTGAGATTATCGGGCTGCAGGGGGACGCTTATCCTGTGAACTTTGCCGGTTGCCACGTTTTTCATGATAATTTTTTGATCGAAGGTGCCGCTGAGGGCGAGCCACTGGCCATCTTGGCTCAGCGCAATGCCATTGGCGAAGGCGGCGCTGGTATCGGGCACGCTTTGCCAGCCTTGGGCCGGGGTCCAGTGCAGGGCATGGCCGATGGGGGCGGCGGTTAGGAAGGCTTGTTTGAGCGCGGCTGCACCTTGGGCGTCTTGCGGCTTATCGAACATATGGCTGACGTAGAGGGTGCCATCTTTAGCAAGGGCGACATCGTTTAGATTATAGCGCGCCGGGACATCGACACAGCCGGCCCAGGCCAGCTGCGGCACGGCTTTGGGGGCGGCTTGGGGGGCGGCTTTGAACAGGTTTATCTGGGCGGGGGTTCGCGCATCGATGACGGCGACCGTGACGCCCCCCTGCCCTTTTGACACGCTGTTGCCGCGGGCTTCTATGGGGCCGTCTCGGCGCTTGCAGAGGGGATCGCCGAGCGAGGGGAGGGAGGCTGCCTCGTTTTTGACGGGCGTGCGGGTGCCGGTTTTCAGGTTTAGGAGCACGAAGGGCGCTTCGGGCTGGCTCTGGCTGACGACCGACCAGTCTGAACCGGGGAGCAGGCTTATGTCTTCGGGACGATTGAAGCCGCAATAGGGGCTATCTGTGCATTTTGGCAGGCGATGAGTGGCGGCTGTTGCCAGCAGCAGGGCTGCGGCTAGCAGGAGGGTTTTTGCCGTTTTCATTTCGCTGGTGGCGCAGGTGGTCTGGCCTCGGCGTCAAACTCACCACGCAGAAAGCGGGCGAGATCTGTGCCGGTTAGGGCAGGCTCTTCCAGCATCGGCATATGGCCGGACTGGGGATAGCGCTTGAGGATTACGGGGGCGTTTACCAGCACATCGGCAGAGCCTTGAGCGAGATATGCGGGGACGACTTTGCCGCCGTCACCCCATTGAATGAGCGCGGGCGAGGTTATGTTTGCATAGATTTTGGGCAGCTCGCCGCTGTCATACAAGGCGCGGTTGGTGCGGATATATTCATCTACGGCGGCATAGCCACCGGGGAGATTGTTGCTCTTGGTGTAGGTTTCCACGATCTGGTCTGTGACGTTGGCGGGATCGTAGAAAATATCTTCCAGAACGGCGCGCCAATAGGAGGCGGGGCGATAATCCTTGGTGCCGTATAGCTTGAACTGGGCGATGAGATCTGGCGAGATTACGCGCTTGGGCGGGGCGCCTAGCGGGAAGGTGCTGAGCGCCAGCCTTGTGACGCGGGCTGGCACTTTTGCGGCGACGAGGGCGGCGACGGTGGCGCCGTTTGAGGTGCCGATGAGCGCGGCTTTTTTGATGTTCATTTTGTCCATGAAGGCCAAGACCAGATCGGCGGCGCGTTTGGAGCCGTAAACGCCGGAAGGATCCGGGAGGGATTGGCCATAGGGCGGCCAATCGAGCCTGATGATGCGATAGTCTCCGATAAGAGCAGGCATCCAGCCCTCAAACATATTTACATCGCCCATATGGCCCGGCAGCATGATGATTATTGGCTTCTGCGGGCTGCCTTCATCAAGATAGTGCAGGTTGACGCCGTCTATGGTTTTGAAATGCGAGACTGGTTTGGCGGCTGGGGCGGCGCTGGCTGTGGCGGCGCTGACTGGGGCGGCGCTAACTGGGGCGGCGGAGCTGGTGGTTGTCTGCGCGGCGCAGCCCATCAGAAACGCCAGAGGCACGAGTATAAAAGCTATTTTCACCGTCTTCCCTTCACAGTAGCGGGCTGGGCTGTTTATGCAGGGTAACGCCAGAGACCAGATCTTGATAGCGACAATATTTGAACTAAGCAAAAACTAGGATAGTTATCTATGTAACTGGCTGCACAATAGTTTGCGTGGCGGCCTGTATGCCCTCATATCATGGCTATGAGCGTTGCCTTTACCAAAGAATCAGATGCTGAGGCGGTGGCGGCTGATCTGCCTGATCGGCCTATTCCTACCCATGCTAATCTGGTGACGGCGGCCGGCCTTGTGCAGATTGAGGCAGCGCTTGCTGCCTCGCGGGCGGCTTATGCGGATCTCATAGCTGAGGTGATCGCGGGCCGGCCTGCGCATGGTGTTCTGGCCCCCCGCGAAACAAGCTTTGCTGGCGCCATCGGCCCGATTATGGCCGGGCGCTGGCGCGGCCAGCCGCGGCAGGCCATCCATGGCTCTGGTTATGTGGTGCATAGTCTCGAAGCCGCGCTGTGGGCGGTCGGCCGTTCTGGCTCCTTTGCAGAAGCGGTGCTGACCGCCGCTAATCTTGGCGATGACGCCGACACCACCGCAGCCATTGCTGGGCAGCTTGCCGGTGCGATATGGGGGGCGAGTGGAATCCCGGAGGCATGGCTGAAGCGTGTGGCGTGGGCGCCGCGCATCCGGGGCATGGCTGAAAGCCTTATTGAACGGAGCTAGAAGATGACGATGACGGCGCGTGCGATGTCGTCACCGGGCAGGCCGTAGAGCAAAAGCGAATATTATGCCCGGTCGAAAAGTGTCCGTGGGTATATCGCTGGGAATCGTGATTCCCATTGGGCATGGCCTTCGGCTCAGCACTCTGGTCCGGGGGTACCCCCCGCCGCCATCATCTTCGCGCTCTTGGTATTTTACGTCCTACTAGGCGCCATCTTCGACACAATAGCCGCTATGGTCCTCACCCTACCCATTGTCTATCCGCTGGTCATCGGCATGGGCTATGATCCGCTCTGGTGGGGCATCATCAACGTCGTCGTCGTAGAGCTAGGCATGATCACGCCGCCGTTTGGCATCAACGTCTTTGTGCTTCACGGTATGCAAGAAGGCACACCTCTCAAAACCATCTTCAAAGGCGTGCTCCCCTTCGTCGCCGCCGATTGCATCCGGCTGGCGCTGCTGGCAGGTCTCCCCATCATCACTCTGTGGCTGCCGCATCAGTTGGGCTATTAAGCGCAGCGTCCACCCGCACCACCCGAAACCCCACATCGCTACTGGCATAATCCCCTGCCCCATGTTCCCGTGTGTATCTTGGGGTGCATTGGCCGACTGATGTGGCGGCGGGATGGGCGATGGGGGGCAGCTGGGCGTTATTGTGGTGGGCTCTAGCCCGTCTTATTCATGACGCTTGTTGGATGAGCCCGAGATCAGGATTTCCCGGGTTGGCAGCCGGATTTTGATGCGGGTGCTGGTGGCGCCGTGGGTGCGCGATTATCTGGGCTTG